>Ga0126342_10014913_pt1 | contig 13669 bp, 13 predicted proteins | sample Cyp1metagenome_FD_92528 | JGI IMG/M metagenome (GOLD analysis project Ga0126342, IMG submission 92528) | Coral microbial communities from Lord Howe Island, Old Settlement Bay, Australia - Cyphastrea 1 metagenome | ecosystem: Host-associated > Invertebrates > Cnidaria > Coral ...
TACATACATACATACATACATACATACATACATACCATACATACCATACATACCATACATACCATACATACCATACATACCATACATACCATACATACCATACATACCATACATACCATACATTACATACATTACCATACATACCATAAATACCGTACATACTGTACATACCATACATAGCATACATAGCATACATAGCATACATACCTTACATGCCATACATACATACATACATACATACAATATTAGTTGTTATTATTTTTATTATTATTATATGTATATAATATGTGTGTGTGGCATATTATTTGGCATTCTATGTTTCATTACTATTTACCATATATTTTGACATTCTTTCAGGCATTCTGTTTGACATGTTATTTGGCATTCTATTCAGTTCGCATATATTATATTCCGACATTCTATTTGACATACATTTTGACATTCTGTTTGACCTTCTATGTTACACACATAGACATAGACATTATTTTGCATATAGTCTGGCATGTTTAAGATATGTTTATCTGACATTGTCTGACATGTTACTAGTATTCAAGTCATGTGATCTTGCAATCAATTTGGCATTTGTCCGCCTGCGAGTTCGCTATTCTGTAAATTATTATGCCGCACATGACATATCCATAGATTGGTAATCATCAACCAACAACAGGTGCGCACGTCAGGCCCTGAAAAAACTTGTGGACTTTGCTTTGACACCAGCTGCTGCTGGAGTGGAGGAGGCCTGGCGTTTGAAATCATGGAGATTCTGATGGCTTGATATGGCTGAATCAATGGTGTTTAGAAGATGATTTATTGATAATTCCATGGGGATATAGCATGATATAGCCAAGCAGCACGACTAAGCACGACTAAGCGTCGTCGGTTCAGGCCGGCCATTCTCATTGGTGAACATCTTCATGACAACCAACACCCTCGATATATATTGCATTATTATTAGGCTATATTAGTATATGTATTGCTTGATTACCCAGGCTGATATTGATGATACTTCTATTTCTTGCGAACAGAAGCTGAACAAGTGTGGTAAAGCCAATGAAGCAACCCAGATTTTACCAGAAATGTGTGGCACTGTATAAAGCATCCACAGATGGGGTAGATTTCGGATTCTAAGCAGAAGTGTATGAATGATTCAGTTAAGGTCAGATAGTCTGATCAGGAAAATCCAGAACTTGACTATGATCCCACTTGATGTTCAACATATTTTACCCTAGGGGAAGCTCATGATGTGGAACATCAATGAACATCAAGCATTTATAGGTTATTTTACTAGAGTATCCTATCATAGGGTGTTCCAGATCCATACAGTATTCGTTTCCCCCAGGGTAGATGATCCATGGCTCTTGGGGCTTAAACCACCAAGCCGAGACCGTAGCACCGCAGGGTGCTACTCCCAGTGGAACAGCAGCATGGAATCTCTGGGTCTTCAAGAAGCTGAAGGCAGAGATTGGGGGTCCCGAAGTCATCAATGGATTGGTTTAAGGGAAATTTTACGGGAAAACCCATGAAATGAATGGGACAATCTATGGTTTCCCCTTACTGACAGTAATTGTTCAATATGTAAGTAAATAGTCAATATCAATGGATTGGTTTAATATGAACATCTTTGGATATGGGTTAAATATGTCAATGGATTGGTTTACAGCCTGTAGCCCCATTGAATTTCCATGGGACATTTTCCGGGTTTCCGGTGAAGATTTCCCCTTGAACCAATATATTGACAAGTTGGGATGTTCCCGGATGTTTGAACAAGTGGAGATGAATGATGTTTTCCATGAAATTAAACATATGTTTGATCAGATACCGTATTACCCCCCCAAATCCACTGGTTACTCAGCATGTTCCCATCATTCCCAAGCTGACAATTGAGCCGTGGAGAAACCCAAGCTGGGCCGAGCCGTCTTGGAAAATGGTTGCTATAAATTTCATGGAACATCCCAATCTAAAATGGATGAGAACTGGGGGTACCCCCATGACAAAACGGAAACCTCCATATGTATGATAATGTGGGAAGACAATGTTTCAGGGTGGTTTTTTTCTTGGGCTTGAGACCTCCAAATGGTAGTATGGTTATGATTGATTAGTGGATTTACCGCATTGACCTGTAGGAAATGCCTGGCTTTCAAGGAACCAGACACTCTGCAACGATTGACTGTGAACTTGACCCTGGGGTGAATGGGTAGACGATACAAGGTACCCCAAAATTGTTAGGCCGTGAAGGCAATGCTACAAATCGGAGACCTGAATTTGACCAAATTGTATTCCGAAGTGGTTGTTTCTCCCAGAGTTCGTTGTGGTTACTTATTCCCCTTCAATGTGTTCTCGCCCGTTTTGGTTGATGCAGTTTGATTTTTTTTTTTAAATATGCATCAATCATTCTTTAAACAAATGAGTGAAGTTCTCATAAACTGCCATTTTTTGAAACTGATTTACTGTTTTTTGGATCATGTAGCATCCATCAGCTTCATTTTCGGCAGGGTCCATGTTGGTTGACCAACTGCCGCGATCGACCCATCGACCCAAACGTTGGACCCATGGCGACGCTTGCGCTGAGGCCGAGTTTTTGGTCACCGTCAGACACCCAGAGGTCCTGGGAGGATTTGAAAGAGTGGAAATAAATGCGTAAATCTAGATCAACTTAGTAGTTCAATATGTTGAACATATTGACATACGTAATCATACGTATATTAACTATGTTGAAATATGTTGAAATAGTATGAAATTGTATGAAATAGATTTAAATAGTATGAAACAGTGATAAATATAAACATAACAACCAGTTCTTTTTTATGCAGAGTATTTGAGATTGGCCACGAAATGGATATACTATGCTAATCCAACCCCTTTTTTTTCTACAAGAAAAGGATATGATCTTCCAACATGCCATCTTATCAGGGGTGCATTTCCCCATGGTGTTTCCCCAGAAATAGGGAATTGACCCCCCACTATATGGCAATGTGGGTGAAAATGATGCTTTTGGGATACCCTATCCTCAAGGTTCAGAGCTGGGTGCCACAAATAAAAAATACCATTTGGTTATTTAACATAGCCATGGAAAATCCCTTGTAAATAGGGGTTTTAATGGGAAAATCATCTATAAATGGGCCATTTTCCAGAGGGTAACAGATATGGCAGGGCTGAGTTATCCCATCTAATGCTATCCCATGGAAGCCCCAAAAGATAGACACATATAGAAAAGTTGAAAACCTGGAAATGACAGTAATGGAAATTATATATATATATTATATAATATATGTACTGTACTGTATATATATATATTAAATTAATAGATATAAGTACGATATATGCACATATATATATATATATATATGATATATGAATATACATATCTACATACAGTCGTCGACAGAATTACGGCAAACATGTTAAACTTGGCAGGCGATCTCCTGTCTATCACGGTTTTGTTTTAGCATTGTTTTCATAACCCTTTACTTGCTCCCACGGTTATATATTTGTTATGTTTCAATAGTTACATGTTCCATATGTATACAGTATCTCCATGCATGCATGCATACATACATACAAACGTACGTACATACATAGATACATAAATACATACGTTACATAGATACATAGACACATATATACATCGATACATAGATACATAGATACATAGATACATAGGTACATAGATACATACATACATACATCCATACATCCATGCATCCATACATCCATCCATCCATACATACATTACCATACATTACCATACATTACCATACATAACCATACATAACCATACATTACCATACATTACCATACATTACAATACATTACCATACATTACCATACATTACCATACATTACCATACATTACCATACATTACCATACATTACCATAAACTACCATACATTACCATACATTAGCATACATTGCCATACATTGCCATACATTACCATACATTACCATACATTTCCATACATTACCATACATTGCCATACATTACCATACATGTCCATACATTACCATACATTACCATACATTTCCATACATTTCCATACATTTCCATACATTACCATACATTACCATACATTACCATACATTACCATACATTAGCATACATTACCATACATTACCATACATTTCCATACATTTCCATACATTACCATACATTTCCATACATTACATCACATTACATTACATACATTACATACATTACATACATTACTATACATTACCACACATTACCATACATTACCATACATTACCATACATTGCCATACATTGCGATACATTACCATACATTACCATACATTACATACATTACATACTTTACATACATTACCATACATTACCATACATTACCATACATTACCATACATTACCATACATTGCCATACATTGCCATACATTACCATACATTACCATACATTACCATACATTACATACATTACATACATTACATACATTACATACATTACATACATTACATTACATTACATTACATTACATTACACTACATTACATTACAGTACATTACATTACAGTACATACATTACATACATACCATACATACCATACATACCATACATACCATTACATTACATTACATTACATTAGATTACATCACATTACATTACATACATTACATACATTACATACATTACTATACATTACCATACATTACCATACATTACATACATTACCATACATTGCCATACATTGCAATACATTACCATACATTACCATACATTACATACATTACATACATTACATACATTACATACATTACCATACATTACCATATATTACCATACATTACCATACATTGCCATACATTGCCATACATTACCATACATTACCATAAACTACCATACATTACCATACATTACCATACATTGCCATACATTGCCATACATTACCATACATTACCATACATTTCCATACATTACCATACATTACCATACATTACCATACATTTCCATACATTACCATACATTACCATACATTTCCATACATTTCCATACATTTCCATACATTTCCATACATTACCACACATTACCATACATTACCATACATTACCATACATTACCATACATTACCATACATTACCATACATTACATTACATACATTACATACATTACATTACATTACATTACATTACATTACACATTACATTACATCACATCACATCACATTACATTACATTACATTACAATACATTACCATACATACCATACCATACCATACCATACCATACCATACCATACCATACCATACCATACCATACATACCATACATACCATTACATTACATTACATTGCATTGCATTGCATTACATTACATACATACATATATATATATATATATTTGCAGACAGACAGACAGACAGGCAGGCAGGCAGGCAGGCAGGCAGGCAGACAGACAGACAGACAGACATACATACGTAACCATACATACATACATAACCATACAGAACCATACAGAACCATACATTACCATACATTATCATACATTACCAGCCGTGAGGTTCAGGCGTGTGCAAGCTATTTTAGGCTGTAGGTTTCCCGAGCAATGGAAAGCACAAATGGGCCCCGCCAATGGGGCCCAGGACAAGTGACAAAAAGAAGCCCAGAATCTAGAAGTCATCAGAACACACCAGTACAAGTCAAGAAAGGGCGAAGTGAAGAAAGAGAGCCAAAGGAGGAAGATATGCCAAACCAGAACCTGGAAGACACTTTCAACACCACGCTCACAACCATCATCGAAGGCAAGATCAGCGACATAGTGGAAGACATCCGGGATTTCAAGGATCAGATGAAGACCTCTCGCAATCAACTGGCATACCTCTTATACCAAGAAGCAGAGAAACAACGTTCAGATGCGGCATGCAAAATCATGGTCAAGAACTGTTGGCAGTATGTAGAGTCCGATGAGAACTATGCACTACTTCGTGAACATAGGGAGATCATGATCAATTGGGCAGCTCAAGAGGCACGAATAGATGAGAAGGACATTAGGCACTTTCACTTTGACCACCGCCGAGGCAAATCTATTTCCCCCTTCACCATGGTGAACGTCGGTAACTTCTACACCAAACAGAAGTTGATGGAGTGGTATGCCCAAAATTTTGACAAGAAAGGAATTACGGAATGGACCAGTGAGAAATTGAGCCACCTGACCAATGGCAACAACAAGGCCGAGGTGAATGGCATGATCGAAGTAGAACCGTGTATCGCTGCATTTGACCGCATGCAAACCGAACCACTCAAGGCAATGATGGCCGTGATCACAAAATTGGCCCCAAATCTGAAATGGAGACATTCATGGAAGCACCTCACCCTTCAAAACCCCGAGACAGAGGAGTACATCGCCTGGCTCGCACTCGACCACCTACAAGGAATTGCAAAGGTCTACTTTGACCGCAGGCTTTTCACAGCTAGACAGTTTGAAGATGAGTTCCATGCAGTTTTGGGCGCCCAGATGACCAAGAAAGCCGTCGGCGCCAAGGGCAAAGGCAAGAGCAAAGGAGGAGAAGGAGTACTGACTGACCCCGGAGGATTCCTCAAAGCAGTAGGCTTAGGAACAGATGGAAAAGGCTCATACTATAAGGTTTCTACTTTAAGCATGAAAACAAAAATGCCTTTCACTTTTGAAATCAGGTGCATCAATCAGGAAGAATTTGCTACCAAATACACCGGGCACCTCGACAGGATTGCAAAGCGCATCCTGCAGCCTGACTTGCTCCTGTAGGAACAACGCCTTTCAGCACGCGAGCGGGGAAATAATGACTGCTTACAGCGCGCACCTTGTACACAAAAAGCATCCATGCAAGCAAAGGAAACAACTCCAGATATTACACTTCCTTTTAGGCAGCGTCGTCACCGAATGATTCGTCACCGAACGAATCGTCACCGCATGTTGGCTTGTTAGGGGGGACTTCGTCCCTACCCCCCAAGGCAAAACCGAAACAAAGGGAACTGGAACAATGCCCTAAAAGACATAAGTATGCACAGCCTAGCTCTACCCCCAAACTTTTGGTACGGCGGGAGTTGCGCCCACCTTTTAAGGGACGGTGCGTGAACCAAAAGAGCTCAGAACCCCACCTTCACTCGAAACGCACACACAGACGTGGAAAAAGATCAAGTATTCAAACCTTAATGCATACATGTAACAGGCGTCAAAGCAAAGCGACACACAGAAGGGAATTTAGACGAGTGCGGGCGTGCTGGAAGGCTTTAGCCAAGCACCCAGCTCAACACTCTTTGGCTCAAGAAAGAATCTTAGCCGAAACCCTTTTTACAGAAAACACGCAAACTTTTACAAACACGAAACCTCCTGAGGAGAAACAGCCAGACCCGAAAATGATCAAAATATCGACAGCGAACGGAAAAACACTCCGCCTTGGAGTCTTCAATGTCCGTGGAATGAATTTCATTTCCCGAAGGCAGCAGCTGATGTACTTAATGAAAAAACATGACATTGACATTCTTGCCTTACTGGAGACACATGTCAATTACACAGGTAAAGAAACGCACGGACAATATTCTTTCTACTTTTCTAGTACAGTGTCGGACGAAGACAGACAAAAGACTGAGAGGGAACTAGATGATTATAACAGAAAAGTTAAAAAAGAGAAAATCACCTTCGAAACAGCCCAGGCAGAAAGAATGCGAATCAGGCAACGCAGTGCAGAAAAACTAGGCTGCGCATTGGTGCTCAAACACCAATCAGGACTGGAGTTTGACGTATGTGCAAGTGATAGCAGCAACATCGCCCTTAAAATCGGCACTAGGCCAATCCGGATTAACATTGCAGCCACACATGTCCCGCATGCTGGCCACAGCTTACAACGTAAAAGCAGCCACTACGAGCTTTTGTCCCAACACTTGCGCAAATGCAGCAACCACGAAATAAATATAGTTCTTGGAACAATTGCCAGAAGAAGCCCATGTCATAGGAAAGCACATTTATAGAACTTCTACTTCAACGTTGGAAGACTTGAGCGAACAACAAAGACAAAACCGACAGCTATTTGTTGATTTTTGCTTGACTCACAAACTTATCCCCATGAACACCTGGTTTGAGAAACCAACTCCTAAGCTGGCCACATATCGCAGCACGACTACCACACATTTTGACCTGAGTGGGGTCAGTACTGCAACGCACGCACAGCTAGACTATATTCTGATCAATGATACTTGGAGGAACAGTATCAAAAACATCTACAACATTCACGGGACCCTGCTTGATTCAGACCATGCCTTAGTTGTAGCAGACATGCACGTCAGATTTGCATCTAAAAATAAAAGACAAAATGCCACTCAGGCAGTTCCGAAGTTCCGAAAACCAACAGAAGAACAACGACTAAGATACAACTTGTTGGTCCAACAAAAAATTGAAAGTGAAAAAAGGAATTGCACATGGAATGCGTCGAATTCTTTTGAGTCATTAGCTAGTATACTCATCGATGCTGGTAAGTCGGCTCTTCCTACACTTGCTCCGAAACAAAAGAAAGACTACCTATCAGAACAGACATGGCAAAAAAATAGAAGCAAAACAGCGAGCCATCAACGCAGGTCAATGGAACACTGCAAAGCAGCTCGCACGCGACATTGGAAAATTAGCACGTAGTGATAAAGAAAAAAGTTTGATCACCGAACTTGAACTCATGACGCAGGAAGGTTACTAAGAAAACCATTTCAACCAAAGAGATACAAATTCAAAAACAAACACGGCGATCCAATCAATGAGAAAGAATTTTCAGAAACAGCAGCGGACTATTTCGCAGATGTCCAGTGGGCAGCACCGCAAGACAATTACCTTGATCCAGACAAAGAAAATTCACCTCTTATTGATGGTAACAGCAGCATGGATGATTCTCCATTCACACCTCACGAATTTGATGCGGTCTTGAAGGTGCTGAAGAACAACAAGGCACCCGGTCCAGACGGCTGTAGGTCAGAACTGATTAAATGGCTTTCTGGAATAAACAGGCTGTACTTGTTGGAACTTTTTCAATGATATTCATATCAACGGCATTTACCCTGAATGTTTCACATTGGCCAACATTGCTGCTTTGTATAAGAAAGGGGATGCCACTCAAATGAAGAATTACAGGCCTATAGTCCTACTTCAGGTTTTCTATAACATCCTTGCTAGATTAGCCCGTAATCGATTTCAGTGCGCATATGACTCCTGGATTCAAAATTCTCAATTCGGTTTTCGACCCAAGAAATCAACATCACAAGCCATTTTTGTAGCCAGACGGCTCTTGGACATAACCGAACGACAACAGTCGAATATGACGTTGGTTCTATTAGATTGGGAAAAAGCTTTTGACAAAATTAATCAATCTAAACTGTTACAAGTTTTGAGGCGCCTTAAGACTTAAGACACCCCCAAACATGTTACGACTAGTAACTCACATGTACGCCCACCCAAAATTTAGAATTACAACTGAAGGTATCTCCTCCAGGTACAGAAGACAAGAGTCAGGCATCCGCCAAGGATGCCCCCTATCACCATTCCTATTTATACTTCTTATGGGGGCCCTCTTTCATGATCTCAAATCCAAACTCAACACACCAAAACAACTAGAACCCATTAAAGGCATACGATATGCAGAAGTCCTCTATGCAGATGATACTTTGACTTTTGGCACACATACCCAATCAATCAATATTTTTTTACATGCAATACCGCGGGAATCCTTATACTACAATCTGAATTTGAATTATGACAAATGCATTAACCTCGCGCTGCACCAGAAACAATCTAGCGTCAAATATCTGGATGGAACGCTTGTCCCCCGAAAACATAAAGCAATATATTTGGGAACCCTGCTCTCAGATAGTGTAAATAACCAACGGGAAGTGCTTAACAGATTGGCAGCGGCAATGGCGACATGTAATAGGTTGAAAATATTTTGGGACAAAGCTCGTACCACCATCAAGTTTGATTCAATCTTGAAAAGTAAAGTATTATATGGACTCGAATGTATAGAACTTACAACCTCAGATAAGGATAAAATTAGTGCTTTTCAAATGAAGGGTTTGCGATGAATTCTCAAGATTCCGCTTACATTCATGGACCGTTCATACACGAACCAGAAAGTCTTTGAAATTCTCAAAAAACGATTTCGACTCTGAAGTTGAACTCTTCTCCCGTACATGGTTAAAGCGTAAGTTGAAACTGTTTGGCCACATTTTGAGAACAAACCCAGGCTGTTTGAATACAGTTCATACACACCACGCATTGAACATCGAAGACCCGGAAAACCTCGAACTTCCTGGCTACTACAATCCTTCAAGGATGCTTTTGGGATGCTAGGACGCAATGAAGAATATGATTACCACAACCGAGAGCACCAAAGCTTTGTAATCACAAATGCACTCAATAGGCAGAGCATCTTTGCCTAATGATCAACGTACCGAAAATATCATCATACGTGCCCAGCAATCGAAGATCTCACTGAATGTTTGTCACGGACTTTCGTCACTGTTTTTTTTCATCATCGAATTTCGTCATCGAATTTCGTCACCGAATGCACATCCTGCCTCAGGTCAGGGTGAATGTTATAGGTTGACTGGCTTGTTTGTTCCTTAAACACTTCACTTGCTAATGTTTTTCTTTGTTCACCTTCACTTTTAATGAAATTGTTTTATTTCATTCGATGAGACAACGGTTCCTGGTTCTCCTGCGCTAAATATACATTCTCTTTCCGTTCCCCTTCAACTTCATACGGAATGACTACGCGAAGGCGGGTGCTGGCTATGCGAAAGGCGTTTGAAAATTTCAAAGATGTTTCACACATTCTTAATTAATTTCTCCTCAGCCGATTACCTCGCTACCTTTGTTCATATTTGTTTTTTTCACAATTTCAACGGCTATGGTGCTGTGCGCAGACTTCTGCAGTCTGCACGGGAAAAAAACCATACATTACCATACATTACCATACATTACCATACGTTACCATACATTACCATACATTACCATACATTAGCATACATTACCATACATTACCATACATTAACATACATTACATACATTACATACATTACATGCAGTACATACATTACATACATTACATACATTACATACATTACATACATTACACACACTACATACACTACATACATTACATACATTACATACATTACATACATTACATGCATTACATGCATTACATGCATTACATACATTACATACATACATTACATACATTACATGCATTGCATACATTACATACATCACACCCTTTGCACGCATACATGGCATACATTGCATAGATTGCATAGCTTGCACAGATTGCATAGATTGCATACATTGCAAACATTGCATAGATTGCATAGATTGCATAGACTGCATAGATTGCATACATTGCAGACTTTGCATAGATTGCATACATTGCATACAATGCAAACATCGCATCGATTGCATAGATTTCATGGATTGCATACACTGCATACACTGCATACATTGCCTTACATTGCCTTACATTATGTTACATTACGTTACATTACGTTACATTACGTTGCATTACGTTACATTACGTTACATTACGTTACATTACGTTGCGTTACATTACTTCACATTATGTTACATTACATTACATACAGTACATACATTGCATAGATTACATACATTACATTCATTACATACATTACAATTACATACATCACATACATTACAATTACATACATTACATACATTACAATTACATACATTACAATTACATACATTACATACATTACAATTACATACATTACATACATTACATTCATTCCATACATTACACAAATTACGCACAAATTACAAAAAACATACACTACACACACATTACATACATTACATTAATTAGATACATTAGATACATTACATACATTACAACTACATTGCATTACATCACATACACTACCATAGATTACATACATTACCATACATTACATATATTACATACATTAAATACATTACATACATTACATACATTACATGCAGTACATACATTACATACATTACATACATTACATACATTACATACATTACATACATTACATGCATTACATAGATTCCATACATTCCATTCATTACATACATGACATACATTACATGCATTACATAGATTCCATACATTCCATTCATTACATTCATTACATATATTACATTACATACATACCTACCTACCTACATACATACATACATACATACATACATTACATTCATACCTACATACATCCCATGACATCACACGACTTGACATGACATGAAATACATATGAACATCACCTTTTCTTTAAACAAGTCTCGCCGCTTTGGCATCGACATCCAGGTCTGCTCCTATCAGCGGGTCTTTCCAAAGATGAACGAACCGCAAGAGAAGGACCGCTGGGATGGGATGAAACAAATATGAATAGTTTGGGGGCGGGTAAATACCTTTTGCCCTATAATTTCCATATTTTGATATATTTTGGGGAATGAACATCCATTAACCAGCTGTGCTGCGGTACCTAGGGTGCCATAGTTTTGACTCATCAAATGGCGAGGGCCGCAGAAACATTGTCGCGAAGCCCTAGATGCGGCTCTAAGCCTCGTTCCAGCTCACTGCAACAGGCCATTGCGGAAAAAATCTCAGCAGGATGAAAAGACTGTGGCTGACGAGACAAGGCAAAGGCAAACAGAAGAATGCAGAAAATTGAACTTATTGAAATTTAGATACCTTGCTATCTAAGATCACATTGCAATGCTTAGGAGGCTACGACAACGGGGGTAAGCGCCGAGCCGAGGGTTTTTACCACTAGATGCTTCTTGGAAGAGGGAGAGGTCAGGTTTGTTGAATTACTACTGTACGGGTTGCCCAGTTGCTCAGATACCATACCAATTGTATCCAAATGTCAAGAAGACTTTGAACTGTGTCAAGTGTGTGGTTTATTTAGGATACCCACATTTTTTCAGGACTCTCTGATTCTTTGATCCCCTCGAAGGTAAGCGACCGTGAAGGAATAGACACCGATCATTGGCCGTATGCTTTTAAAGCTTTTATAAATCCCTGCTAGTTCTTTACATTTCTATGCTATTGCATACTATTACTCTCTGTTAATGTGGGTAAAACAATAATAAACCACCCATTTGGGAATGGTTTATACTATAACCAACTATTTATTCTGATTTGGTGGATAATTTATTATTGTTTTACCCACATTACTACAGTTTTTAAATTGCAATGTGGTTTCAAATCTTTGTGACATTCTGACCAGCTGCTCCGAAGCCGTCCATTGGATCAGGAGCGCTTGGTGCAATTGGACAAAGCCGACGTTTTGTTGGTCGAGATTTGGAAGGCTGGAGCGGTTTGGCGTTGTAACCCTCTCGTGTCAATTTATATATGAAAAAAATATATATAAAATAATAGAATAATATATAAATAGAGATATGTCACATTACATAATGTTCTGAAATAATACACAATAATATATGTATATATTATTATATTATATTACATTACATTATATTATATTTTATTTTATTTTATTTTAATATATTATATTATATTATATGATATTATATTATGTGATATGATATTATATTATATTTTACATTATCATTTATTTATTGATAGAAATATTGCTATTGTTATTTTACATTTATATTAAATTATTATATATATATACTAATACATATATATACATCATTATA
>Ga0126342_10014914_pt1 | contig 13669 bp, 9 predicted proteins | sample Cyp1metagenome_FD_92528 | JGI IMG/M metagenome (GOLD analysis project Ga0126342, IMG submission 92528) | Coral microbial communities from Lord Howe Island, Old Settlement Bay, Australia - Cyphastrea 1 metagenome | ecosystem: Host-associated > Invertebrates > Cnidaria > Coral ...
CCTATTCAAAGGGATGCTATTCAGCTTTGCAAAGGTCAGAGGCAATTTGGCTACGAACAAGCAACAAAATGCATTGAGGTAGCCCGAAATGGAAAATATTGGTCATATTTTAATTTAAAATTTTAAAAAATAAAAACAAATAGAAAAAAAGAACAAAATAAAAAAACATATTTTTTCATAATTTTTTTTTGGCCGATTTTTTGCTTCCAATACTACTTTAGAAGGGGGCAGGGCACCCTTCTGCGCAACGACCTTGTCCCACACCTCACAACGAAGAAACAATATTTTTTTCATAGGAAAAAATATATTTTCATAGGAAAAAATATTTTTTCATAGGAAAAAATATTTTTTCATAGAAAAAATTGGGCCCAATTCCATCGATTTTAAAATATCATAAAACAAGATAAATTAAGATAAGTTAGCAAAAAGGACTCTGATTAGCACCCCTTTGAATAGAGCCCCAGAGATGGAGAAAGAGCGAACATGCCAAAATCTACCGGAACTTCACTTGCACGACCCACATTGTCACTTCTTTATATCTAAGAATCTATACTATCTACCGTTCAAAACTCTTCAGTAAATATGTATATATATATATATGACTATATAATATGAAGGTCCAATACATATATATGCCCTCTCCAAATTCTCAGCCCCACCATACCTCACCATTTTCCACCTTTCCGGCTTCCCATTCTCCCCGATTGGCCATCTGCAGGATCTTCTTCGCTGTGGGCGTCTGGGAGCGCATCGCCCAAGCAAGCAAGCGACCCAGGATTAAGCCTCGGCGCATGGATGGAAGGCTACACTGTTAGCCTGTTAGGTCCTGTTAGGTATTGTTAACTTTCTCAAGCAACATTGAAGACAAACAACACATGTAGCCAAAACTTTGAGTACTGTCATTACCACCACCAAAAAAAAAACACAATGATTTTAAACATTTTAGAAACCATAAATAATCTATATTCGAATTGCTATGTCAAGGTTCATTCTCAGCCAACTCTCCAAGACATTTGTAGGGCCAAAAAAGTACCAATTTAACTGCGGCGCCTCACAGGCGCCATAGGACACAATGGAACACGCGTTTTTTTTTTCCTTTCCCTCTTTGTAGAAATTTTGGTTTGAAACATCTCGATGACCTACCAAAGATAGGGTAGATATCCTGCCAAAAAATGTCAGTCCGTTTGATCAGCTGTGAGCTCGTTAGGTTTCTTGTTTTCCATGAAAACGGGAAAAAAACATCAACATGAACGGCATAAACAAGAAAATTGGTACTGGGATCATCGTACTTGAACCCACCCGCCAGAGTCTTCCTATTCTACACCTGTGACATTGCTATTCTACGCCTGGAACATGGATGCCTTTGGATTGACCTTCCTGTTAACATGCATTTTCTTTTCCTCAGTGAGGTCCAAATCAATCATATTCATATATATATATTCATATGTGATTACTTACCTGATCACACCACATCATAAAACATCATAACACCCTCAGGTGATGCCAGACTTGCAAAGTCCCTCCGAACTTCCAGTCCAGAAGCGATCAATGTCTTCCATCAGACTTGGCAATTGCCAGGTACCTCTGCTCCAAACAGGAGCAGCCAGGTCGCTTGAGGGGAAGGGGGCCAAATTTCATTGGCAAATGACGTGCAAGAACAAACTGTAAAACATTTCTCTTGAGGATTTCGGTGGATGATATTGATGACATTGGTTGGGTCTTGAATGTTTTGTTGTAACAGGGCCTGTTGATTACTGTTGAAGGCCCCGCAACCCAGCCCCAAAGTATTGCTTTGAGTGGCGGAAACAAGTCAAATGAATCCTTTCCAAAGTCACCCGCGCATGCCCGCGCTGTGAAACAAAACAACCTGGATATACCTGGGTCATCAATGACAATGTTGTTATATTACCAACATACCCTCAGGTAATTTAAGAATTTGCTATGGAAGCCATGACCCATTTGTTTTTATCTTCTCTGCATTCAACATGCTTATAATATATATATATACCTATTGATTACTGTATTATTATATAAATCATATCCTCATTGATAGTTGGTTTAATCTCAACTGTCAAATCCCCGAATTACCGGAGACCATTTTCATCACACATCCGGTGCCATCACCTCCCGCCATTTCCAGCCAGGTGGCTCAGGCCGGCGCAACGTGCAAACTCCGCCGCAGTTTGAATGACCTTGGCCCGTTGCAAAGTTGAGCAACAGTTGAGCTCCAACATTTTACGACACGTGGTGACATGTGGATTCACGTGATTCGCTTTGGAGGCCCATTGGCTTTGATTTGACTTTACACTTTTCCTTTGAAGGACCCATCATAAAACCCATATGATGCAAACATCACAATAAGAATCCAAACATATCTATAAACTAGATCTGTAAAATGTAAAACAAACCAAAATATTAAGAAATCAGTTTGCAGTAAAAAAAACATAATGCGTCATTCCTCCAAGCCACCATGGCGCACACGTATTCCCGACGCCGCTGCTGTTTCCAGGTGGAATTCCAAGTGGTGTTTCCTTCGAGGCTGTAATGCTCCAGCTCGTTTGGATAGCCGGTGGCATACCACGAAGCATACTTTCGATAATTTTCTCCGCCTGGGAATGGGCGTTTTTCATTTGGGACATGCTGAGACATGAAAAACATTGGAACAATTGAGGAGTTCCTTTGGTCCCAGGATGTACATTTTCCTGACTGGATGATGGATGGAAGTGTATGAGACACCGGGATGCAGCGTGAAGACGTGCGGAATCAGAATTGGGATGCAAAATGATGCAAAGAAACATAAGAAACGAGGAACTGAGGGACTCACAATGACTCGCAATGACTCGCAATCACCAATTCATTGAATTCATTCCTAGACTTCCGGTTCTTGCAACAGTTCCTGTGCTGATCCGGGCCACCATCCAGCAAGCTGGCTGTGAAATTCACCATCTCCGCCATAGTGAGACCAGCAAAACTGAAACCATACTCACTGACCTCAGCAAACGCAGCAAACTAGTGGTCGAAAAAGAGCTATATAGATCAAGAAATATGTTGAAATTTGATGAGGCCAGGCCAGGCCTGGCTGCTATAAACAGGTATCCTACCACGTCGAATCCGAAAGGTGCTGCTGTGCCTTTGAAGACAGCAAGCATGCGCAAACCTATGCCGCAACCATCCGCAACCCGTTGGCATGTTATGCGGTTTGTGCAAGCCAGTCACGTGGTCATAGCCAAACCTCCACGTAGGTGCACCGCTTGGTTGCGATGATGAAAATGTATCTGAAATGAAGGTCTTGAGGTTCAGCAAGCGACCCGTCCGTCGGTCGTATTCCACCAGCCTCTGTAATGGACATGAGAGGCTTGGAAGGGAGTACCAGCTGCGCACTGGCAACTGGCTGGGCCATTGGAGTTCAATTTGAGGCTTAAATCATTTGGATTTTCCAGAGCTTGTCGCCCCGTTTCATATTTTCGAATCCCACAGAGTTTACAACCACAGCACCCTGTAACCACCAAACTCCAAGAAAAAAATCAAGTGTGGACCAAGTTCAAGCGAGGCTCTTGAATGATGGGTTGTTGTAGTAAACCGGGCTCAAGGACGACGACAAAAAAATGGGTCCCGCACCACGGGGGGCTTTCGGCAGAATTCGTATCTCGTCCTTGTGCACGTGGCCGAAGAGTTGTGCCGAGACGATGGATCCAAGCACTGGATCTTGAACGATCCTAGGTGAGGTTTGTGCCACGGAGTTTATGGTCATTAGAATGAACATATCGCAACCCCAGATAGAAATGTAGTATTTTAGTAGGAATGTACTTTTCTATCTGTATCGGGTGGTTACGAGATGTAGGAATGAGTCCCGACTATTTCTGGGTAGTAGCGGTGCTGGAGCCCTACTACTTGGACGGCAGTAGGAGTGAAAACTGAAACAAGTAGACTCAGTAGATCTATGATGAGTTTATTCTTGGATCCTTGGACCCTTGGACTTTGGTACATCAAATAAGATTCAAAGGCATGGAATGACAGAGAAAGTAGTTTAACAACACCTTCTTTGTCGTGCTCAATATCAAACAAATTAGGTATTAGGCCAGTAATTAGGCACCTTGGCAACCTTGGCAAAAAGGAAACTGTCCATTAGGTATACAGGGTCAAGTGAGCATTGCTCAAGCCCCGCAACGTTCTCCGTAAATACCGACTAAATCGGAGTCATACCCTGTTAGGTTAATCGCTCTTGATCGCCCCTGTGGTCAGGCTTCTTAACTGCTCTTAAGCACTCTTTATTGCTCTTCATGGTGATCAAGAGCGATTAACCTAACAGGGGTATGACACCGATTTAGTCGGTATTTGCGTAAGCACTAACCAATCACGGATTATCAAAAACTTATAGGTTGTTATGGATCTTGGATCATTAATCATTGTATATATATATATTATATTTATAAAATTATGTACTATATATCATATATTGTTATCATTAATTATTATTAACATTCTTATTATTATTCGTTCTTTTTCTTATATATATAATATCTCTCTCTCTCTCTTTCTTGTCAAATACTGTAAAATCATGTGAAATTACGTGATTTGTTCAACCCCAGAAGCACCTCCGGACGCCATCGGCGTCCGATCTGCGCTGAGATTCTCCAGGTATTGGGCCACATATTGGGGACGCCATAGCTCGGTATAGCCGAAGGTTTCAATCCCCGGCGAGATGTGGCCGACGATCCTGGGTGAAATCCAGGGTCAACGGATGGTTTTTTTTTCGGGAACAGGTCACTTGAAGGCCCTATGGAGGTACCCAGGTACCCCAAAAATGGATGGTTTACAAAGGACAAATCTTATTAAAATGGAATGAAATGGATTGAAATGGATTGAAATGGAATGAAATGGAATGAAATGGAATGAAATGGATGATGGCCAAGGGTACCCCACATTTTAGGAAACCCCCATTTTTGGAAACCTTCCATGGGAAAAAGGGAAAATCCATGGTTTCCTGCAGATTTTCCCCTGCCAATCCATTGAAATGTGGGAAATCCAATGGCATAGACCGACCATTCCTGGAGGATGGTTTTTGCCACTCGTACAAATGGTGATTTCTGGGATGGTTTATGGCATTGACTATTCTGGTTGGTGGTTTCAACCCTCTGAAAAAATATGAAAATCAGTTGAGATTATTCTTCCCAATATATGGGAAAATAAAAAATCTTCCAAACCACCAAGCAGTATTGATATGACTTTAAGAGTACCATGACCCCCCATTCAATCCAATGAATAGCAAAAGATATGTACGAAATCATATATACCCATCCAAAATTTCTCCAAATATATCAACCATGAATCCCATGACCCCTTGTTTTGTCAGGGCTTCGCGAAGGATTTGCCCTACCAACTGGCTTGCATCCTTGTGCAGCAAAGTATTGATCATGTCGAGTCACTGTGGAACACGTGAGAATTATGAATCAAAAGGATGAATAACTACTGAAATTTGTGAGACATTGTATCCCATGCCCCCTAATATTGGAGAAATGCCGTCTGGTAACAGCACCATTTTAAACAGTCAATGCCATAAACCATACCCAAAATCACAATTTTCGTGGGTGATATAAACCATCCACAAATGGAAGGTACTTAAATTGGATTTCCCATATTCTCTCCATTAAAACGCAATTAATTATGGCCATTTGAATCACCATTAAACCGCCATTAAATCACCATTAAACCACTATTAAACTGCCATTAAATCACTATTAAACCACTATTAAACCGCCATTAAACCACTATTAAACCGCCATTAAATCACCATTAAACAACTATTAAGCCACTATTAAACCACCATTAAACCACTATTAAACCAACAATAAACCACTATTAAATCCCATTAAATCACCATTAAACAACTATTAAACCACTATTAAAACACCATTAAACCACTATTAAATCCCATTAAATCAACATTAAACAATTAAACCACTATTAAACCACCATTAAACCACTATTAAATCCCATTAAATCACCATTAAACAACTATTAAACAACTATAAAACCACCATTAAACCACTATTAAACCACTATTAAACCACCATTAAACAACTATTAAACCACTATTAAACCACCATTAAACCACCATTAAACCACCATTAAATCACCATTAAACCACTATTAAACCGCCATTAAATCACCATTAAACCACTATTAAATCCCATTAAATCACCATTAAACAACTATTAAACCACCATTAAACCACTATTAAACCACCATTAAATCACCATTAAACAACTATGACACCACTATTAAACCACTATTAAACCATTATTAAACCACTATTAAACCACCATTAAACCACTATTGAACCGCCATTAAATAACCATTAAACCACTATTAAATCACATTAAATCACCATTAAACCACTATTAAACCACTATTAAACCACCATTAAACCACTATTAAATCCCATTAAATCACCATTAAACAACTATTAAACCACTATTAACCACCATTAAACCACTATTAAATCCCATTAAATCAACATTAAACAACTATTAAATCCCATTAAATCACCATTAAACAAGTATTAAACAACTATTAAACCAATATTAAATCCCATTAAATCACCATTAAACAACTATTAAACCACCATTAAACAACTATTAAATCCCATTAAATCACCATTAAACAACTATTAAACCACTATTAAACCACCATTAAACCACTATTAAATCCCATTAAATCACCATTAAACAACTATTAAACCACTATTAAACCACCATTAAACCACTATTAAATCCCATTAAATCACCATTAAACAACTATTAAATAACTATAAAACCACCATTAAACCACTATTAAATCCCATTAAATGACCATTAAACAACTATTAAATCCCATTAAATCACCATTAAACAACTATTAAACCACCATTAAACCTCTATTAAATCTTATTAAATCACCATTAAACCACTATTAAATCCCATTAAATCACCATTAAACAACTATTAAACCACTATTAAATCCCATTAAATCACCATTAAACCAGTATTAAATCCCATTAAATCACCATTAAACCACTATTAAATCCCATTAAATCACCATTAAACAACTATTAAACAACTATAAAACCACCATTAAACCACTATTAAATCCCATTAAATCACCATTAAACAACTATTAAACCACTATTAAACCACCATTAAACCACTATTAAATCATTCCATTAATCCATCAACAGGACCTATTTTGGCGAGCCGCAGGACTCTGCGCTGCTCCAGAGCCGCCAGGCGCAGCCTCTTTCGGAGCCATTGGAACTGACCGAAGGGATCCTGGCCGCGGGGATCATGTGGAGCCAACCATGGGGAGCCCATGGGGATGGAGATTCAATGGATTGATGTGATCTGCAGAAAGGAGGGCTTTGAACAGAAAAACCATGAAAAACAGACTGATGATGACTGTAGGTTTTCTCTCTTAGACTGAGTTATGGTAGAATCACAGATTTTGCGCGAAGATTTAGTAGGAAACCATCCTATTGCTCCTATTCCTCTAAGATACCAGATTTTGACAAATTCCAATATTAAAGCTGAATGTACTGCAAGGACCTGACATGAGACATGAACTGCAGAGGTCATGAAGAGGGTGCTATACTCTGCCAATTTACTCACCAGGTCAAACTTCCGCACGCCAAAATAGGGCATGCATGTGGCATCATGTGGCCCGCCCCCACTGGCCCACAGTTCTAAGTTGGTGTGTAAACCCACCTGTAGATATTCATTTACACCTACACCCACCATAAACATCCATGAACCATGGTGAAATTACACTTAGATACAATAAACATCAATAAACTAAACCAAGTGAAATTACTTACTGTAGATACATATGATAAATATTAATAAGTCCTAAACCAACTGACCTATCTTACCTTTCGTTTCGGCCGGGGCCATCATGTCCTCCTCCAGGGGGCCAAAGGGCAAATGATCCACAGAGTAGATCACAGTGGCCAGGCTCAAAATGGTCACATTTCCTGGTCTCCGTTGCCGGTCCCGTGGTCCCGAAAATGCCAAGGGATGGCTCCAAAAAAGATTGGTTTTTGGAGAATGTGCACGGCCGCCAGGTTTTTTTTTAGGTGCTTTTGATTTGGTGAAACGCTATTTTGATGAACAACACCGGCTATAATCGGCCTCTGCGTTGACAAAATGACATTCTTCAAAGTAAATTTGCCTGAAATCGAATCAAATAAGGAAGCAAGTCTTGGAAAATTCTGGGCGTTGCCCCTCGTTGCCGCCTTCAGTGGTTTCGAAGTAGCTGCCGTGCTTGAACTGCTCCAGCACCTTCTGTTTCATACCTCGGCTCGGTTCAGATGAGACCTGTAGCTGAATTGAGAGACAGGTCTTAATTCGTCCATCGCAAAGGATCCCATTATAGAAAGAGAACCCCAACGCAATTGATGTTAATAAAGCAATAGTAAATCAACCCCAAATCTACCATGAATGGGTAACATATATGGTAATATAAACATGTATACACCGTCAAAATATTGGTGCTTTACTATTGCTTACTGTCATTTACATACATTTACTAACATGATATGGTTACTTCCGGTTCAAAAATCGCTTGAAAGACCGAAGATCCACCAAGCAGTTCTAGGTGTTGCGGCTTTGCTGTTTGTGGGTCCCCAGTTCCTCCTGGTATCCCAGGCCTCCAGCCCCGTGGATCAGACCGCCAAGCTTTTCGAACCAGGGATTTGAAGACTCATTGCCTTAGGTTTGCCGAACAGGTGCCCCCAAGAAGGTACAAGCACCCCTACCAAAATCTACGGGTTTATAAAAAAGGTGTTTATATAGGCTTTATAAACCCCTACTAAGAGTTGATGCTGGTTGTTCATGGTCACTAACCCCTTAAAACAAGGCTTTATTTGGTGGGAGGGTTGCCTTTAGGGGGGGTGCCCATCGAAATCCATCAGCTTTGGCAGCCAGTAGCGTTCTTGCGCTGTGGTGGTTAAATCACAGTGGCTAGGATTCCGAGAAAATACTTCAAGAACTATTCAAGCACATTGAATCTAAAGAAAAACTGTGGCTAAGGCCTGGAAAATCCAAGACAATCCTAAGTTCAGCGCATCCCAAGTGGCTTGTGACCTCCTGGTAGTAATCCTGCTTGGCATCAGAGTTCCCCAAGGTTCCAAAAACCAAGGGGGTCTCTGGAAAGAAACTCTTGGCCGAGAGTGACACTTGCTTAACAATCTGCGATGCCTCAATTGCGGCTGCAGGGCAAGAGCACCAAAATTACTGAGTGAACTGCGAATAAATAAAGAACACTAATATGTGAAGCCGAAGGAATGCGCACATGGCACTCAAATTAGCTATCAGCTAACATCATTGGACTCCCCATTGGCATGTTCCGCGGCTGCGGTCCTGAAGCTAATCCACACTGACAGTACGTTACCTGTCAACCAACAGGTGGATACCCTGCTGGCCACGCTGCATTCTCTGCCGGCTCGGGCATCTCACGTATGGAGTGTCGCACGAAGTCGCCGGTGTAGAGAGCAAATGCTGCATGCCCAGCCTCCCCAGATTGCAGGGTAGGTAGTTGTCAAATTTTAAGATCCCCGGATGATCCATACCCATGTGGATTGATTCGAACGTGTGACAGTCGTCATTTTGGGATGGTTGCCTAGAGACCACAATTACAGTGAGATCATTGTAAGGTACCCATATGTGTATATATATATATACATATGATATGTATATATATATATATATCACTACATTAATTGCTGATGTAATTACCATGATTACATAATAAAATCTGGATCTTTTAGCCGAAATCGTGGCATAAAACCGACAGACTTAGCGCGATTTTATCATTCATTTGGAGATGACATCGCCAAAAAGCGTCGCCTCTGCCGCGCGCAGCCGGGACTCGGCCAGCGCCGAGTGCAACAGCTTTGGAGGAGGATCGCAGGACATGATGCCGAAGGGGTTCTGCTCCAGGAGAGTGAGGTTCTCCTTGCACTGTCGATGCTCCTGAAAATGGCATGGTGAACTCTCCAAATGTGTTTGGCAAAGGGACCTGAAAATGTGGGTCTAGATAACTCAGGCCAAAAAAAAGAGGGTTAGTTGGATGTACCGATGATGAGTTTGTGATAGTTTCTTGATGGACTCCGCACCAGTTGCAAAGTAGAACACATGAAACATCTGTTCATATATTATATATATATGTGTGTGTGTATACATACAACAACTACACTACACCCAGGATTAAGATTAATTAACTGGGCTTACAACCCAGGTATGATCCCCCCATTTTTAGACACACTTCAAATGAAACAAAACACGTTGTCAAACTTGCGCGTGAAGTTTGACAAATGGCCCGAAACTCATCCAGGCACAGATTGGTAGAAGGGATCCACATGAGCATCTGCGTGCCAAAGGAAGAAGCCCACTGAGCTACCGAAGCCGGCAGTGGATGGTTCCTGCAGCACGAGGCTCAGGTCCATCTGTAGGAACCCCGGGCTCCCTTCATCCGGGCGAATCTCTGCCGCGCACGAAAGGATCAAGGCGCACAGGCAGCGTCCAACGTGGAGGACATGGTGTGCCATGCTGAACAGGAAGCTGTCCGAGGTGGCAAAATCAAAAGTTGACTTGTGAAGAGGCTAGACTAGACTTCTTGGTGCTTTTCCAATGCTTTTCCAGTCATACTCTTGATAACTGTGCATATAAATGACCTTTATCTGTACAGTGTAGACACTACATGACTCTACTACCACAATAGTGGCTGAAGGTCCAACACTTTCCATGCTGCACGATGCAGATCTTTTGTTTCTGCTTTTTTCCTTTAGGCTACATATGCCTTGACACGGAACGAGGTGAGTGGGATAACCGGCTGGTCAGAAACCGTGAGTCAGTTTGAAGTAGAGTGGTTCTAGGGTGCAAAGATCGGCTTTATCATGTTGAAGTAGCACTTGACATTGACGATGTCTATAAAGTCAGAGACTAATTTCACTTGTCAGGACCTTGTTGGATCTTCATTTTTTAAACTCATTAGAAAACCATATTTTACAGTCAAATCCACCCTTTTTTTTCTCTTTTAGTGGCTTCAATCCCTGTTCCACTGGGTTTCATTCCATTTCATTCCCAACATTTCCCAACGGCGAATCGACCTCCATGGTCGAAACACGCCACGCGCCGGGAAGACGAAAAAGCGTCTGTTTCTGCGATCCTGTGACTGCTGTGATCTGCTGTGTACGCCTGTCGGCTACGCGGCTAAACAATGCCAAGTAAATTTGGAATATGATGTCCCAAATTGGAAGTTGAACCGCATGTGTCTGATCTTGATTCTGTTGCATCGTTTGAACCGAAATTGCCAGACCAGCAAGACCCAAGAGCGTGGAACACCTTGTTCCCAAACACGGGCAGCAAATATTCCCTATTTCAGGGCTCTGATATGTACCGGGGTCAACATATGTCAATGCCCGGATTTCAATCCGATCAGAGTTTGTTGATTCAAAAGACGCGCGTGGGAGTATGACCCACTTTTGACCACATGGAAGTATATCATGGGGACCATGGGCTGCTTGAAATATATGCACAGCTACTGAGCTAAAGTACCTGCTTATAGTCTCTTTTCAAAAATGGGGTGAAATGAAATGATTTTTAGACGCATATGTTTCTTTGCAGGAACGATGTTTTCTCAACACCTCCTGTTTGACATTGAATGTATCCTTGACACCGGGTGCCAGGATGGAGAACTGACCTAGAACAATGAAGATAGATTGAACGTTGACCTCAAATCAACAACAAAATACATTACACTTACATCATGACACGTATACGTATAAGTAAACGGATGTGAGCATTCATAGAATGTTTCGTAAATTGATATAAATCGGCCAATGTGAAATAAAAGCCACTTCTGTTGGCCCCTTCTTGCCGCGGGATGCACGTGGTTTCCGATGCGTGGAGATTGCCCAGCAGTCTCCGCAATCTGGCTTGCAGAAAAGTGATGAAACCAACTCCAATGTATGTTCATAAGATCATAAGTCAACATTTGCGGCTAGTGAAATACCGCAAGATACGTGTATATTCTAACAACTGGTGACCCCAAAGCCGTACAAGACCGGTTGATCATCTTTTTCCCATTCAGGATGCCTATATTGGAGTCATAGCGAGCATGCCCTCCTCATGGCAAGAACCCACCCTGAGTTTATATGTTTCTACACACTATACGTGTGCATCCTCGTGTCTGTACTCTAGGCATTGCATGGGTATATAAATCATGATAAATCTACACTTCTTTATGTACATTTACACGCACACACACATATATATATATTATATGTATACAATGTGTGTATATGTAATATACAAATATATTTATTTATTTATACATTGTATATTAAGATTATTTAAGATATGCAGTATATTTTAAATTATCTTGATATAAAATAAATGATATACATCTATGAACGACAGTATTTCACCGGGCCTGACACATCAGTGGCAAGCGCAGCTGGAACATCTGATCGGCACAGCCGCAGTCTGAGCTGATCTTTTTTCAGCGTCAGCATCCAGCTGCAAGGCACTAAGGTGGCGTCAAACGGCGGCGAAGGTCGAAAAGTGGCAGGCATGGTTATGATCATCACATATTCAGTTGATATTGTTATAGATAGTATATACTTATATATGTATATATAAATAACTATATCCAGTTGATTAACTTGGACTTGAACTTGGACTGGTATCTTTAAACTTCTAGCTAAACAAAAAAAACACATGCACATTGGAAAGGAATCACAATTCCGTGGTGCAAAATCTGGAATACGAGACAGGAACCCATGATTTTCGGTGGTTGATACTTTTTAAACACATCCAGCCGGGAAAAAACTATGAAACATCGATGAGTTATTACCGGTGGATGCTTCGACCAGCCGGGCTCACTACGGCTTCATGTCATCATCCTCATCTTCGGGAGGCAGCACAACCTGCGTCAGCTTCGCAGTCGTAACCAGGGACTGCCAAATCAGCCCATCTAATTGCGCTAGTTTGATGCCATGTTTTTAAGGAAACGCAAATTGTGCATCAATCTTCAATCCATAAATAACTGCATTTATTTATAGTGTCCTTTCATCACTAACATCAAGTATGTAAGCATAATATGTGCTAACAGTCTCAGCGTAATTTTGAGTACCGATTTCCCCAAAACGAAACATCGAACCGTTGAACCACGCAAATCCCAGCCGCCCAGCCGCCCCAGCCTTGGACAAGGTGGTCTTCAATTGCAGCAAGCTATGCCTGTGGCGCCATAATCGCTCGTAGCCATAGGGAATACCCAATAATTCTGTCGGTAGGCACAAAGATAATCAAGTCATTTGATTGATACTTGGATGATAAACATTGCATTTTTTGAAGCTTTGGTGGGTTGTTAGCGAGATCCCAGAATCTATGACGAGCTTCTGCTTTGCTTTCTTAGGCGGCGCGCCACTCTTCCTGAAGTGGATGCAAGAATCATCAGGGGCCACCACATGGCCACCACATGGTCACCACATGGCCACCACATGGCCACCACAATGCATAATGTTTGTTTAATGATTTTGTTGCATATCGTGGGAACACCTTCCATCATGGGGATATGATGCGAGACAACAAACAAACAAACAAACAAACAAACAAACAAACCAAACAAAACAAAA
>Ga0126342_10014915_pt1 | contig 13667 bp, 13 predicted proteins | sample Cyp1metagenome_FD_92528 | JGI IMG/M metagenome (GOLD analysis project Ga0126342, IMG submission 92528) | Coral microbial communities from Lord Howe Island, Old Settlement Bay, Australia - Cyphastrea 1 metagenome | ecosystem: Host-associated > Invertebrates > Cnidaria > Coral ...
GAAGATATGCCAGGTAGAATGCCAGAAGATATGCCAGATAGAATGCCAGAAGATATGCCAGATAAAATGCCAGAAGATATGTCAGATAGAACGCCAGAAGATTTGCCAGTAACAAAACGTATAGATGTCATGGTGGGGATAACTCGAAGTAAAGTGTTTTTTTTAAGAATCAATTCACGCCTGACTGCCTGACTCACTGACTGACTCACTCACTGACTGACAGAATGAATGAACAAACGAACGAATGAATGAACGAACGAATGAAATGAAGGAATGAATGAGTGAGTGAGTGAGTGAGTGATTGAGTGAACGAACGGATGAATGAAAAAAGGAATGAATAACTGCCTGAATAAATGAGTGAGTGAATGAGTGAGTGAATGAGTGAGTGACACCCCTCTTCGGACATGAAGCCACATTAAACCACAAAGATTATAAAGTGACGGCGATGAGGCGTGGATGGAAACTTCAGGTGAGGTTATGCTTGGCCCCAAAAACGACATGTCCATCATGTTCCGTCTTAAGAAAGGTCATGCTTGGATGAGTAGGCCAGTGAGGTCATAATTTACCCGAGTTCGGGCAACAATGGGTGTAGAACAATGCGGTAAACCTGATAAGAAACCTCCAGTTGGGATGGTTAGTTCAGGTAACAAATTAGGGATTGTTTACTATTGGGTCGATGTTACTGTATTTGGGAGTCTTGGCATCCAGCTATGCTAGCATAGACCAGCTAGTTTGCCAGGGTGGAGGGGCTTTGACCCATATCCATATGGGGAAGACCGGAAGATTCGTCCTCCTTTGGGAACAAACACCAACAACCTACAGATCCTTCATTCAAATTGCAGATGATCTAGGTCCAATCCACAGTGTGCCACACCATTTCACCATATGGAGGCTTCCTAAATTGGGGGTACCCCTAAATCATCTATTTTAACATGAGTTTCCACTATAAACCAACCATTTGTGGTACCCCTAAATCATGGGGTTTCCCCCATTTTGGGTCGCGGCCCAGGCGCGGTGCAAGCCGATAGTAACACAAAAACGAAGATCAGGGCCAAACAAAGTCCGCTTTCTGCGCCCACCTCTGGCTGCGCTGGGAGACTTCACCAACAGCAACAACGGATACAACGGGTGATCAGCCTTTCAGCGATGTCTGCAAGTTTGGTTGACTTCTGGCCAAAAAAAAAGGCATGACCCTCATGGTACATCTATGATCATCCAATCCGGCAAGTTGATATCGAGAAATCTCCAAGTTTCAAATGTGGAAAAGCGCAGTTTGATGTTGTTCCGACCAACAGCCAGGTCGAAGATTCCATGACACGGACAGGGCGACAGGGCCTCGTCGCAAAAGGTCGAGAGGTTGTCCAAGAACGTGCCGTAGAGTAGCAATGTGTACATTGAATGCCTGGGGCCCACTGCCAACTCAAGGCCGATGTCAGGGCCAAAACTGCGGGATAGTGGGACCCTTCCATGTTTCCATAGAGTCTACCCGAAATGGTAAACGTTAACAAAAAACTATGGCAAATCACCATGTTTAATGGGTAAATCCACTATAAATCACCATGTTCAATAGCTATGTTTGTTTACCAGAGGGTATGGATTGAATTGAAAACCCAGAAGCCTGTGACGGCCATCCCATTTAGATGTGGAGTTGATGCAACTCCTGAAAAAAACAACTGGATCTGCGACTCGTGGTTTCAGCCCATGAGACCATCAACCAAAGCCACTAATTAGTCACTTAACACTTGAGCTCATTATCCAAACCTTGGAATCCCTGCTTCAGAGTTTTACTGATCAGATTTTTTGTGGAGACTTCCTTTTCGTACATCGGAGCTCATTATCGCACCCAAACATTTAGACCTAGTTTTCGATTGTAGGAGCCATGCATCTTCCAGTCGTGCCAAAAAAACCAGCCCAGTGCCACTTGGTTTATCCACCAGTGACAACTGCAGATCCCAGTGATCCCAGGGATCCCAGGTGTCCCAGGTGCAGGACATTTGGGAAGTAGTATGCACCCATCTGAGTATCCTGGGCCGAAACTTCTGTCATCCTTTGGTCTATCCAGTTCTGGGTCGTCATGATGTCATGGGTAAGCCTAAAAACAATGGGGAGATGCTGTTCAAAGCTGTGAGAAAAGTGATGGACACTCCCTCTTCTCATTGCAGACACACAACTCTATATCAATCCTGGCCAGATTGAGAAGAAGTGTTCCATTCTTCCCAAGTCCGGCAACACTTCAAGTGATCGGGCAGGACATGATTCATTGGACACTTGATATACCTACTCTGGTATTGCATGTGACTCATCATCTGACACATGATATGATATGGATTTTTAGAACCAACGTGTTACATCACATCCTTATGTGTATGTGTATATTTGTATGTATACAGAAAGAGAAAGAGAGAGAGAGAGAGACACACACATAGAGAGAGAGAGGTATACACACTGTATGTATAAAGAGGGAGAGGGAAAGAGTGGAAGCAAAAACACATCAGATCTGGGTCATACGATCTATATATGCAAATACGTGTGTGTGTGTGTATTGTACACATACATGTTATGTAGACATCAACGTAACATGCAACGTGTATGACATGTGGTATTCATGTCCCGAAAAAAAAATGGTGAGTCTCCGATTTGACCTAGTTTCGTGAATATGTTCTTCGAAAATTTGATCTTTGTAGTGTCCCTTACTTCAAAGGTATCTGGTTGAATCATATCTATCAGAATAGTTCACGAACCCAATTTTTAAGGTGAGTTTGGGTTAATTATGGGTACTTCCCCTTATAAATATATATATATATATACATAATATATATATATATATACACACACATCTAAACGATCAAGGGATGTCCGTTGCGACAAGCCGCCGCTGCGAGCTGTGTAAAGGCCTCGGTGCAACAAGGCCATCCTTGTTTCGGTGTGGAAACCACATAGTTCGTTGGGTCTATGGACGGTCCATCATGGCATATCTATGTTTAGATGCTATATATGTACGTGTATATATATATGTGTGTATATATATATGTATATGTATATATGTATATGTGTGTGTATGTACAGTAATAGTAACATATATATATATATATATATATTTACAGGTACATGTTTCATATATAATAGGAACATTGTTTCTGAAACCAACTTATAAGACCTTATAATATCTTGTAAGTTTGGGGGGCATCACTCTTGCGCCAAACAAAAGGTACCCCTCTGGTGATCAAACATGTCTCGCTGGAAAATGACCCATTTAGTCTTACTTCGATGTGTTTCCCTTGAAACATCCATTGAGTTCGGGGATTTCCTGTGAGTTCGCACTGCCATGTTTCCTTAACCAAGGTTGTTTTCGACTTGGACAATTCGACGCGTACTTGGACTTGGACCATGCCTAGAATGACCCATCGAACTACTGTGGCGCTGTTCTCTTCACTTGCAGGTATCCCACGTCTAGGTCCATCTGGGCAAAGCACTGTATGCAATTTCATATATATATATGTGCAGTATTTATATAAATATATATATATACAGTATTTATATATATAGTATATATATATATATTATTGTTTTTCTTCCATGGATCTAAAAGAATCGCAGATTTGAAGCATGAACATTTGAAACCACCAGGCCTTTTAAAACATCCCATGGCCCTGAAAACGCTCTTCCCCCAAGGTGCTATGGCAAAAACGTAGAGCAAAATCAGCTGCAAACACATGATAAAAAATACCTACAGCAGCTGCTATGTCGGATGCCAGGTGTGGTTGGGTGAAATTGGGTCGGGCAGTTCAAAGTGAAAGTTGCGACTGGGCAAAGTGTATATTATATATATACATATATATATATACACATACATATACATACATATATATAGTATATAGTGTATGTATATATATAATATATACATTCAAAAGTGTAGGAGATATAGCGTTTCTTTTGTGATAGATCATGGATGGATAGACATCGACAATTTCTTATGGCTTAATTGATGCCCCAGCCCACCAAACAAAAAGGTGACAGATGCCGCCACTAATGTTCCATTGCCTGGTGTGGAAAATGACTGTGAAACCACGGGGAACCATGGGGGTCTGCTGATTGACATCCTGCATCCTGCAATCCTACAGGAGAAGTTGAAGCACTGGCCAACAGTTCTTGCAAATGTGCTTTTATCAGAGGTTAAAATGTGTAAAATGTGTTTAGTATATATGTGTTAATCATGTTCAACTGTCATTTTTAACTCTCACAAGAGGCACTGAGCCACTGCATGTGGATTTCTTCTTTCTTCGCCAACATGAAGCAGATACTAAGGGCAAACAGGATGGGGTACATTTCCAATGGGAAATACCACAGTTTATGGCAATTCCAATAGGAAATATGATGATAACATAGAAGATTCACTGGGTTTCTGAGATATCCGCTTTTCTCTACAAATCTCTGGGGTTTCTCAAATTTCCTCTAATCTCCACCGAAAACCAACTGCTCCATCGCTTTACCCGCTAAAGCCACCATTGAACACAGCTTACAACTAGGTGGGTAGCAACCATATTCTATCCCAGTGATGATATTAGATAAATTAAGATACAAATGTTATGTCAACATTTATAAACAATGTACCGACTATGACTGGGATGCAGCCGTTTCAAGATCTCTACGATAGCCACCATCGAAGTGCCCAAGCTGCAGAGGTGGTGGCTGCGGCCATTCCCTTGATTAGAATCATCAACCTCGATTCACCGAGAATTGCGAGAAACGTGACGACTTTGAGGCAACGATAAACATAAAGAATGGTGCTGACTAGTGTGGTTTAAACATCATCAATGAGATGTAATGAATATATATATATGTATACATGTATATATATATATCCTCTAGTATGTAATTTCTTACACTTTGCTATCGAAACCCTGGACCGTGAAAAGTTTGATGATTTAGCTACTGGAAATTGTGTTAAGATATCTTTCGCATACTTACGTTAGCAACATGCCAAAGGGCGTCAAAAAGGTGATGGTGAAACAAGCGGGTGACCCCTTGTGAAGGAGCAACGGTTTCGTCCAGTCGCAAATAGGCGCCCCCAATTCAGACGGCCGTGAAATCAACTGGAACAGATAGTGAATGTGCAAAAAAGTTCAACTTGATCCCCAGGAAATGGAATGATCAAGGTGATAAAAATGACTGGTCCATTTATAAATCCCAATGCGTCAGTGCGTCTTGATTTTTCAGAGGCATCCCTGTGTCAGTACAATCATGATAATCATGTACAATCCCCAAAAAGATACCCTCTGGTAAACTAACATAACTATGGAAAATCACCATTTTTAATGGGAAAATCCACTATAATAAATGGCCCATTTTCAATAGCTATTTTGACATAACCAGAGGGTAGAATTGTGTTTCCAGGATGCTTCGATGTTTCCTCCAGGTCGAGATCAAAATCATCCAAGCAGCTCCGGCATGGACCGCAGCATCCGCGCCATGCGCGTGAGACGCAGCAGCCGGAAGAGGCGTAAGATGCCGGCCTTGGGGCCGCCCGCGTTGCTGGGTTTCAATGGATCCTGCAAATCGAAAACCCCTAAAGCAAGCCGAAAATCCAACGAGGTCGGCGGTTGAGTCATCCATATAGTGGGAATTTCATAGGCATATATATCATATATCCTACCATTGGAGGGACTAATCCACAATAATCCATTTGTTAAAATTGTAAAACCCAGGGATCCGCGATGTTTTGTCATGTTTCACCTGGTCTGGCGCCTCCGTTGTTTCTTTTGTTTTAGGCTGGCCTTGGCCTTTTTGTCTGAGCCCAGCCTGACATGGAGTGCAGGCCCATCTGACTGTACATGACTAACTACCCTGTTTTTTATGGGCACCCCAAAGTACCCAGTGGCGCATGGCAACTTGCAGTTTTGGCCCACGGCTGATCATCTTTGAGATCCAGATTTTGCAAATTCATAATAATTTATATAGTGGGTGACAAAATCAATCTGAGCCCCACAGGCCGCATGGGTCTATGAAAAGGAGGGGAAATGGGGAAACCCTTTGCTACCCGTGGACTCTCTCTATCACAAGGTGGGTGGCTTGCATGTACACCATGTTCAGAAACCTCCGCACACAAAAATAAATGTGCAAACAACTAGAAGATCCTGGAAGGGGGAGCTGGTCCAAAAGCTGCTTGGCCTTGCCAAAAGCACCTGAAGCCCTGAAACATCTCGCTGCCAGGCTGCATTGCCAAATCCAAAGCTCGTGGGGCCATCTTGACTGATGATCAAAAGAAGCATGGTAACCACAAACCTGAGTTGGGTGTCAAATCTGAAGGTTGGGGGTCCACTTTTAGTTTTTTTCTTCAGTATGTGTTTTCATAAATCCCAAGTTTATGATACCCAACCAGCTGGCAGATACCTGGGGTTGTTCTACCAACCAGGACCAAGAACCCCCGACATACCATATTACTCAAGTTGGGATGATACAAGTATAGAAGTAACAATAACCACACACCCATGTAATCTGGGTATGTGCGCATGAATTTTAATGCAATGTAATGCAATGTCATGAAATGTGTACAGTCTTTATATATATATATATATATAATTAATGCATATACTTATTGCACATACTTACACATGCTTACACATACTTGCACATACGCATACGTATAAATACATGTGTGTACGTGTACAGTATGTATATATATACATACACTGCATATTTTGGAAGGACCTGATACAGGTTATCAGGTTGTCAGGTTGATTCTCCACCATCCCATGATGATGTCACGGTGGGGAAAAAAAAAACACCACTGGTCACATTCGCGCTGTTGAAAATTTGCCAAAAAAATGTATGGTGTCATGCCCCACTGATTTAGACACACCCAAGTGGTTAATGGGTGGTGTTTCCTCCAATATATCTGAACTTTCAACTAGTCCATCTCTTGTGGTATTTTTCTTGATTGTAAATCTCTTCGGTAGTTGTCGTTGCAACCAAACCTGTCATGGAAACAGGTTACAAAAATGTTGGAATCCAAGAAAAACCTTTCCAAGCCAAGTCGTAGGGGACGTTTCGCCGACCATCAGGAACACTAAAATACCTCAGGCGAAACGATGACTTCAACATATCTTCCAGGCGGCTGTGAAGCACTTCACATCAGTACCATTTCAGGTCACGCTTTAGGACCAAAAAGCACAGGCAAACTGTAGCGGCCCTGCCAGTGTAATACCATTGCTTAGTGGGTATTGTCTACATGCGGATATATTCAACAGTAAGTGGTGGTGCAGCCTCAAATACGCAGTTCTGGTGATCAATCATGTGGGTTTTCCTAAAGGTTCGGGGATACCAAAATTGCAAAGATTATGAGAAGTATGGGACGGGAAGAGACTGGACAGCGGCCCATCACGAAATCTCCACATGGCTGGCCAATGCACAACAAAAATGATTAAATAAACCATATGGAAATATCATGAAATATCATTATTTCAATACCAACACTTGGTGTTAGAATCTTTGACTGTGACAATTAGTTCGATAAATTATGGTGTATATATATATATATGTGCGTATGGCGGTTCATCTAGATTCCTTTATTTGCAAACATCTGCAAACGGACATTTTTGGCGAATAAAGAAATTTTCTTTCGCGTATCTTTCGCGAACTCCATGTTTATCTTTCGCGGAACCCATGTTGAGCAACAACTCCTCTTGTGAAGATTCATTCATCACCTGCCAGGTTGACCATGGTATTTGGCGGTGGCGAAGCCTCACCTTCGGAAGCGTGGCTGCTATCTATGAATAGAAAGGTAAATGTGCGGTACCATTCTCCTGCCGGACCCTCGGGCGGCAGGAGGTGGTAGCCCTTAACAAGCTGTAATGTATACAATGATAATGATTCATAATATCCAACTTTCGCAAAGCTTTCGCGAATAAACAAAATATTTTGCGAACTCGCAAAACAAACTTTTGCGAGGGTTCCCAGCATAACATGAACGGTCTTCGCAATTAAAACTCTTTACAAGGACCTTTAGATCGATCACCATATGTATATATATATAGGCAGAGAGAGAGAGAGAGATGGCCCAGTTTCGACTCTTCAAGCATGTTCAAGCTCCCTCGAGCTGCTGGGGAAATGGCTACGGAGTGCAGATTCTTGTTGGCTGATTTGAACTAAATATTATAGTCATACTAATATCAAGAATATGTAGGATATACTCTACTTATATATATATAGTTTCCATCATCCCACCTGGAACTCAGCTTTTAAAAATCAGCTGAGGATCTTCAGTTTCCATCTTGGCCGTTTTTAGAGGCATCAATTCTGCTGGATTCTTGGATCATCCATCATATGTGGCATCCTAAAATTTGGGAACAAAGCCGAGGCGCTGTCGAAAACAAACCAGCCATCTCTCAAGCAGTTGCACTTTCTCTCGAATGCCATAAAGCGTATGAACCACTCCAAGCCATAGTAACTGCAAAAGAACTCAGCTGCGCACATAATCCCAGCCCCCGATCACAATAAACCCAACCATATAAGAGGATCCCAAAATGAATGAACAAATGCAATACTAAATTAACGCTTCTAGGGTGTTTCTTACTAGGAAGAAGGGATTGCTCATATTGCCATTCTTGGCGAATGCATATCTTGTTGAAACTCTGAGGGGCGAGAGCTGTTCATCTAAGAAAGATTCCCCTGAACACACAGCACAGGCTCAGTACAGGAATGCATTGTGCTGAGACTGCTGATAGGATTGTAAGAACGCTGAAATGCTCAATTTAAAATCGCATGTACTCCTTGTTGCAGGTCACCGATGTGACATCTAAAGTAGACTGCATCACACTATGTAAAATAAATATATATATATGTATATATATATATAATTGTGTATTTTATATATATACTGTATATATATATGTATATGGTGTTGGTGGTTCGAACGCAAGAGTACGAACAGGATGCAACAGCCACCACACTGCAATATTGGTAGTCAAGACCCAAGACGCAGCTGGACCAGAGGTTTCGTTCGCTGGGAAAATCATCGAAGTAAATAAGCCATAAATACCAGCCAGCCATGTTCAATTGCCAGAGGGTAGCCCCGTTTTTGGGCACCGGGCTAATTTGATCCAAAGCAAACATGCTCTCAGATATGAGCGGTGCCAACAGTGCTATTTGAATTTCGCACATTGAATCAGGTCACTATCAGCATTGAACCAGCAGTACAGTATAGCCCAAAATAAAACCATCTGTTTTGGTTGCAATCCCCATATCTGCAATTTGTGAGCAAATCTCCCCATTTTCAGGGGTTAACATCTCCATCAAAAGGCTCAAAAAGGCTCAAAGATTTCCATACAGCCCAGCCGCAATTTCAGCAATCTGGAAGTCGATCCTACATGAGCGAAAGCATGCGCGTGAAAGCTTGAAACAGATGTTTGTTTTAGAAGGTGTGGAGATCATATGCGGCTCTGTATCAAAGGTCTGTGGAAAGCGTGTATGTGTATGCATATATATATACATATGCATAAATATGCATATATATATATAATTGTCCAGTATGTGCGTATGCAACCACAGATCATCGGGCACTTAACTAACAACATATGGTATGACTCGGTATCCAATAGTTCAATGGTCAGGTCAGGGTCTCTTGCACTGATCCCGGAAAAAAAGAGCAGTTCATCCGCCGTTCCAAATGCCTGCGGTTCTGACCGCGACCCATATTTGGTAGCATGGCCAAATGGGTGTTGGTTGTGAGTCATGAGTGTGAACCAAACTGATCACAGATTGATACCTTTCTCATCCTTTCTGCAACAAAACACATGTTTAAAGTGTTTTTCCAACCTACCAGATGAAGCTCTCTAGATTTTAACAAAGGTGCAACTCCTTCCTTCCTTCCGTCCTTCCTTCCTTTTCTTCTTCGCCTCCTTCTTCTACTGCCAGCTCGTGGGCACTGCGGGCACCAAATGCAAGCCCCGGATGCAGTGGAGCACGCATGGACCCGAACTCAAACATACGCAAAAATAGAATGCCAGAATATCTGCCAGACAAAATGTCAGATAGAATGAAAGATAGAATGCCAGATAGACTGTCAGAATAATATATGTATATATATGTCAGATAAGATATCACATCGAATGGCAGATAGGCTGTCAGAATATATGTCAGATAAAATGCCAGATAGAATGTCATAATATGTCAGAATATATGACAGATAGAATGTCAGTGATTGGGGATCACTCGAAGAAGTATGTTTTTGCTTGGTGTGACTATGTTCCATTGTCTATCCGTTGGGTGCTAGAAACTGCCCGATCTATTGCGCGATCACTATCGTACCAACATGGCAAATCTTTAAGTCTTAGATACCCTGCAAGAAATTTAATTTTAGGCGATTGTGGTCATATAGAGTAGTGGTTCCTTCATGGAACTATCCATCCACCAAAAATGCCAACCGATCAACCCATCTGTGGTTCTTCATGGGAGATTGAGAAAATGATAGTCAAAACCCTATACAACTGGTACCCAAACATGGTTCACCTTCAAATAGTGCTCTTTATGGATCTTCATCCCCAGTCATTGGCATTTTTCATACATAGTTCATGGCTATTTGATCCGTCATCCTGTTGGGTACCAGTTGGGCTACCACAGGCCCCTGCCTTGCATCCAAGAGGGAGCTGGAGTTGTTACTGTTCGTGTCATGCGCCAGCCACAAGGCGTTGAAGCCTGGCAACCGCAACCAGCAGAAGTTGGATTTTGAGACATACCTATTGCTTACTGGAGCTAAACGTAGGGAATGGATGGGAATGGGGGTTGCTGGGATGATTATTACTAGTGATTGTGGATCATTCCCTCATTCCCTAAGCACCAGTAAGTATTGGATCCTCAAAGACTTGGATGCTGGAAGACTGGGTTTCCCCCAGAAAGCTCCACTTTGATGCTCGTCTCAAGGGTGTGCCACGTATGTGCTAGTGGACCTGGAGACTCGTAAAACGCCACTGGAAAACCTCTTTGAAACTATTGAATGTCATCCAATTCTGGGTGTGCTTTCATGTTCCAAAAACAAACCCCAAAACAACTCATTTCACTGCTGGGTTGTGTTTTGTATTGTATAATTGTGGATTGTCACAGAATAATCAGTACTCATGAGTCATAAATGACAGGCCTCTTTCGTTTCGTTTCTCAAACTCAGGTCCCAGAGAGTCGCCTATGATGACACCGCGCCTATGATGATGAGCGTGGCAGTCTCAAAGCTTTGGGATTTGGCGATCCATTGAAACAGCCCCGTCCTAAGGCCGAGATGAGCCAAGATGTGGAAACGAGCCACATTGGAGCCACATTGGTTGCTGCCCAAGTTTGGTGGTCATTCTCCCAAGATTTTCCTAGTTCGATTGGTTCTAGGATCTAGCTATCACACCCAGAACACTCTGTATAAGTCATCTGTTCACTTTGGGGTCTGCGGAGGAGTTGATATCAGGAGATGGCATTCTTCCACATCCTGCGCCAAGGCTCTTATAGTAGAAGTCAAAGACCTCACTTCAAATGTGTTGGTTGGATGGGATTTCCAGCCCAGGGGATCCACACAAACAAGTCCCACCTTGCTTTGGAACCGGATGTCATTTATTGTAGTCCCCAACTATAGCCCCCACTGATCATGTCCAACAGGGAGATCCAGATGACATGTCAATGGGAAAATCATCAAACTAAATCGGGGATTTTCCAGCCCTGCTTGATTCCCTATTCCGCTATTGATTATGGTGGATCCGACATTACTATCATGTGGTGAAACTCAATTCGTAGCTCCTTCCCTCCCCAAGATTTCTAGGGAACGCGTGGATACCCGCAACCACCTGATAGACTGTGTCATGGATTGGTTTTCTTGGGAAACTCTTCGCCCGAAACCATGGTTTTTACCCCACAGTTTTTTTCCCTTTGAGTAGCCCCCTTTTGAAAGATAGAATGGAAATAGAATCCTACTCAAATAGTGGCAATTGGTCGCTACTTTTTGGCAATTTCTATCTTTTTGGCACTGAAAACCAATTCCGCCAGGGACGGTGTAGGAGGGCTTCGCCAGCGCGTCCTCTTTGCGGCGATGGAATGTACTGATGGGGGTTATATCCCATACCAACTGACTTATTTTAATTATGTAGATTATATATTATCATTTATACCTCAACTCAATCTGTATAAAACTATATATAACTTATACAACTAAATATACCAATTGAGTATATATATAATACAACCATAAGCTGTAGTTGCAAAACCCCCCGATCAGTCACATTTACCTTCTCCTCAAAATCACCACTTGTAATAGGTAAAATCATCAAACTCAACGGACCCTTTAGATAGCCATGTTAACCAACACCGAGTTCGGAGGTAGCAACAAAAGCTACGAGATCATCAAGAAAACGGGTTATCAGCCCAAAGGGTGTTGCCTGGAAAATCCCCGATAAATGGAGGTTTAATGGGAAAACCATCTCTACGTATTTTTTTATGTAATTTACTTATTTACTTATTTATATGGGGGGGTCCATTGCTATGTTTTGATTCGGATGGTATCAACCGAAATCTGAAAAGAATCAGCAAAGATGAAGGAGACGATCAACGAACGGCGCATCCTTTGATTCGGGGTCGCGAGAGTTGAAGCTATCCGCAAAATCAGCTAGGGACTGAGGAGTGGCAAAAGGTCTCCATGGTGGCTGAACCCGAACCCCCAACCATTGGATGCGAAGATTTCCCTTTCTCCAGAGGGACTCCGAGTTCCCGCTTTTGCTTTTGCCGCGGGTTCAACTCATCTTGAAAAATATGAAAGCCAGCCAGGTTTGTTCAAGCCGTCTTGAAGCTGGGCGCATTGGACATACAGCTTTGTGAGCTTTGGAACAGACCCTTGAGGGCAGATTCTCCAAGACACCCAAGGGTTTGGTACCACAAGTTCGGCCCAAAAGGATACACCTTTTCTGGGGCATCTACTGTACATTGTTCGTATACTCAAACTTTGACACCCGCACACATATCCTCATCATGTTGGGGGGTTATATATATATATCCCCAAGTTATGCTGGCTCAACCCCCTGGAAAAATGCTGGTCCATCTCCCATTCTTGCAACCTCCAGGGATCAAACCTGACAGCCAAACTAGATCACTTTAGCCGGTATCCCTCATTTGGCATTGCTTGTGGTTGGTCAATATTCCCATGTTTCTTGTTTTCAAAATATCCTAAACATTGTTAAATGAAACCTCAAACGTGGTTGGCAAAGACCGTACGTTTGTTGGTTAAACCACAACAGGTTTGTTTGGAATTCATAGGGCCCTTGAGCTGAGCCTTCAGTCTTTACCCCCAAAAAACGATACCCATAGAATGAACCTCTGCCTGCTTTGATGTGCATCCTAATAAGTGTCTAATAAGCACAATGCAACCCAGTTGTATTTCATATATAGTGTGATATATACATACAATAATATACATATACATATGCACATCAAATGTAATACGTATATATAATATAATCATATATATATATATATGTACATGACTACAAAATATACATAATATACATAATATACATAATATACATACTACTATACATAATATACATAATATACATAATATACACGATTTACATAATATACATAATATACATAATATACATAATATACATGATATACATGATATACATAATATATAAATGTTCTTAATA
>Ga0126342_10014916_pt1 | contig 13667 bp, 12 predicted proteins | sample Cyp1metagenome_FD_92528 | JGI IMG/M metagenome (GOLD analysis project Ga0126342, IMG submission 92528) | Coral microbial communities from Lord Howe Island, Old Settlement Bay, Australia - Cyphastrea 1 metagenome | ecosystem: Host-associated > Invertebrates > Cnidaria > Coral ...
GAGGGGTTTTCATTTTGCACGGCGTTCTGTCCGTCGATGCTTGGTTTTCGCTCCCTTCGCAGCGAAGCAAACTAAACGAGAACCCAAGCATAGGATATGCATCAGCGTGAACGGACAGGTGGGGAAATAGCTTGGGAAAAGCTCTGCTGGGAGGGAGTGGCGCTGAAAATGCGGAGCTGTTGGCACGGGGTTTACACAGAGCAGCTTTTACACAGAGGAGCTTTACACAGAGGAGCTTTACATGGAGGATCTTTTACACAGAGAAGGTTGTACACAGGAATGGTTTTACACAAAGAAGCTTTTACACAGAGAAGTCTTTATACGGAGTAGTCTTGACACAGAGAAGCTTGCACGCACAGAGGCTTTTAGACAGAGAAGCCTTTTACGCAGAGCAGCTCTTACACAGAGCACCTTTTACACGGAAAAGCTTGTACACGCAGAGGCTTTGACACAGAGAAGTCTTTACACGCAGAGGCTTTTGCACAAGGAAGCTTTTACACAGGAAAGCTTTTACACACAGAAGCTTGTACACAGAGAAACTTTTTTCACCGAGAAGTCTTACACAGAGGAGCTTTTACGCACAGACGGGTTTGCACAGATAAGTCTTTACACAGAGGAGTTTTTGCACACAAAGTGTTTACACACAAAAAACGTTTAGGCACAGAGGAGCTTTACACAGAAGATTTTACAATTAGAAGCTTCTGCATGGGAAAGCCTTTGCACAGAGAAGCTCTTACACACAGAAGCATTTACACACAGAAGTTTTTTCACAAAAAACCTTTACACAGAAACTTTGACACACGGCGCGTTTACACAGAGGAGTCTTGACACAAGGACGCGCTTGCACACAGAAGCCTTTACGCACAGAAGCTTTTTTGCACAGAGTAGCTTTTACACAGAGAAGTCTTTACACAGAGAAGTCTTGACACAGAGAAGCCTGTACACACGGAGGCTTTTACAGAGAGAAGCCTGTTATACAGAGAAGTCTTGACACACACACACACAAGCTTTTACACAGAGAAGTCCTTACACCAAGGAGATTTACACACAGAAGCTTTTACACACAAACACGTTTACACACAGAAGGTTTTACAAATAGAGGCTTTTACGGCGCGCAGAAACTTTTACACAGAGCAGCTTTTACACACAGAAGCTTTTACACAAAAAGCCTTTACACAGAGAAGTTTTCACAGACAGGAGCTTTTGCACAAGGAAACTTTTACAGAAGAAAGATTTTACACACAGAAGCTTTCACGCACAGAAGCTTTTTACACCGAGAAGTCTTACACAGAGGAGCTTTTACGCACAAACGCGTTTACACACAGAAGCCTTTACACAGAGGAGCTTTTGCACACAGAAGCCCTTTACGCACAGAACCTTTTGCACAGAGTAGCTTTTACACAGAGAAGTCTTACACAGAGAAGCTTTTACGCACAGACGCGTTTACACAGAGAAGTCTTTACACAGAGGAGCTTTTACACACAGACGCGTTTACACAGAGAAGTCTTTGCACAGAAGAGCTTTTGCACACAGAATCTTGTACACACAGACGCGTTCACACACAGAAGGTATTACAAACAGACAACTTTACGGCGCACAGAACTTTTACATAGAGCAGCTTTTACGCAGCGAAGCTTGTACACACAGGGGAGCTTTTATATACAGAAGCTTTTACACAAAGCATTTTTATACAAAGAAGCTTTTACACACAGAAACTTTTACACACAGAAGCTTTTACACACAGAAGCTTTTACGCAAAGAAACTTTTACACACAGATACTTTTACACACAGAAGCTTTTACACACAGAAGTTTTTTCACGAAAAAACCTTTGCACAGAGGAACTTTTACACAAAGAAACTTGTACGCACAGACGCGTTTACACACAGTAGCTTTTACGCATAGAAGCTTTTGTACAGAGAAGTCTTGACCCATCTTTCATCATGTCTCATTTTCCATGATCGTTCACCATCTGTCATATCTTCATATCTTCGTTTTCATGCTCTTTTGGTCAACTCCCTGCGTCGTTTAGTTTTCATTTCGCACGGTGTTCTATCCATCCACGCTTCGTCCTCGCTCCCTCTGCGGCGAAGCAAACTAAACGAGAACCCAGGAAGCGACTAGAAAGATGGGATAGAGTTAATTACATCAGCAGAAATAGCGACTAGAAGAATGTAGACGTAGCTGACACAGCATGCTGTGGTGAATTGTGGCCCTGATACCATTAGTGCGCACGATGTTTCAGTAAAGATCTTACGTCGATTTCGTGCAGAGCACAGCTGCCCACACCACGATATTCTTAAAAAAAGGCGTGCTGCGTGCCGTCTTGCTTTTGGGTTTTCTGGCCCACCTTGTTCTTTTAGGATTTATGTAAATGTCTTGACATGGGTCAAGATTGGGTGGAAAATGAAAGCTAAGCATCAGAATCCGATTTCTTCAAGTCAACAAAAAAATGGGGATCGGGATCAGCTGCTAGTACTCCTCCTCGGAAGCCCACTTTAAAAAAAAATGCATGAAGAAAGGAACTCTTCTACTGTGGGGATTGCTGTCACCACTTCTGATAGATGCCCAAGCAGGAAACTTCAAAAGAGATCAAGAGTTCCTGTGTTGATATTCATTCATACATATAATCATGTATAGCTGGAACCCAAATGAACCCTCCAAAATGGATGGTTTGCCCATGTTTGCCCTCCATTTTGTGGGTCAACAGCTTCAAACCAAGCCTCCTTTCAGGGTTCCAGCATATCTATCTAGCTATCTATCCATCTATCTATCCTGCTTGGTGCTTGTTTTGGGTGAAATCCCAAAGTTTTCTGCTGAACATGTCGGCCCAATGTCGGCTCCCCTAGGCTCCCCGGGCGGCATGCCAGGGGGTCGTGCTGGGAAGCCCGGTGGCATTCCAGGCCTGGTTGGGTTTCCAGCAAATTTACCTATCACACATAGGGATTTGAAATGATTTAGCCATCAATAATGATGAATTAACCATCAAAAATAGGGATTAAACACTATCAAACATAGGGATTGAACCATCAAAAATATAGATTTACCTATCAAAAATTGGGGAATAGCTATCCAACATGGTGATTCAACGTAGCCATCAAAAATGGTGATTTTACTCTCAAAAATTTTAGATTTGAAGCCAACAAAGTTGGGGGTGACAATCCAGCTAATTAGCATAGATACGGACATTAAATAAAAAAAACACCAAGTATAGATAATATCCTTGGGAAACCATTGGCTTTCCATATCAATGTTGATTATACTTTACGTATAGAATCTATAACTCAATGTTATACTTAATTATAATGTAGATTTATCATGATTTATCTACGTATACATTCCTTTTTTTCCACAGATCAGTAGCAGCTTGATCACTTGGTCGTGTGGTCCTAGGTCTTAGCGACCCACGCTTAACCCAGGCTTGGAAGACAGTACGGTAAAATCAACGAACATCCACCGATCATCCATCCAACCGCAATGAAAAGTACTGTATAAATGAGATCTATGGTAGTATCCAAAAGTATGGTTTTCTCTCCTGCAATCGAGACAATCATAGACTGTCTCGAGACTCTTTTCGTTCCGTGAGCAGTGTCGAAACATGTCAATACTTTTTGGAAAATCCCCTACATACTGTTGTTTGATGCGACGTCCCAGTTCATTGAATGCATTGATTCTGATACTTCGCATATGAAGGGCAGAAAAAAAGGACAACTTTATTCAATAAACTAACATCATAGTTTTGGTGAAATATATCGGACTAGACTATATCCTTATTCCATCCCCGTTCAACCCCTTAAAATTGCAATAGTCGTCAACCAACCCTCCTTAATTGAATCTCCACGTGTTTGATGGTTAAAATATGTTAAAACACCTATAAATCATCAAGCACCTGAATTGTTTCCAGATTTTTCATGCTTCAAACATCTGTTCTAGTATACCAAATACAAAACCCTGACTGTATTTCATGAGATGCTGGTTTATTTGGCGCATCTCTGGAATATTCTTGAATTTTTTATGATCCGAGTGGGCCCTGCGCAAAAAACGTTAACATAGATGCGGGAAAATCCCGCGTTTCGAAACCCAGTGTTTCCTAAAATGGGGATCCCCAGTCGTCACCATAGCTTTACTACGTCATGGTCTAATGACTTGGATATTTACGTGGTTTATAACTTCTTTTATAACTCCTATTGCTCCTATTTCACTAGGGTTTATGGTATACATATGGAGGTTAGAAACCAGCTTATCATCCACAGTGAAACACCACATCTCCACATGCTTTTTTTGACCCGGTAGAACATGGTAGAACATGGTATCACTGGTTAATAACCCATTTTTTATCCCATGGGAAAACATGGGAACATCTCCCTTCTCTCGGCATCCCCTGAGAGAAAATCTGCAGGTGTCCCAGGTGTCCCAGGTGTCCCAACGGAGCACCGCCCAGAGCCGCAGGCGCTTTGGGCTGCATCTGGATGGCAGCCGGACCTGGGCCAGGGAAGGGCTAGAAAGCAGGGGAAACAAATCGGGGTCTAAAAACTATATATACATATATGATATATGTATACGTACAGTTTTATATATAATTATCGTATATAGTCTATAATTATCGTATATAGTCTATATATATATACTATATGTATATATACATATAGTATATATACATATAGTATATATATATATAATTATATATATAATTATATATATAATTATATATATATATTTGCTACAACCAAAAAGATGTGAATCCCGGGGCTGTCTTGATTTGTTTCATAACTGGTTCAGAGATGTGGACAGATTCCGCCAGGTTCACCTGCCAACTTCAAAGCACTTCAAGGGATGCCCGATTTTTAAACGCTGCAACGTTCGATGGCGAATCCTATATCTTATATTATCTTATTAGATATGCTATGTAGCAAAACAGCAAGTTTCAGGTTGGGCATTACATGGCATTACAAAGCATCTACCGTATACCTATTATATCCTGTCATTATATCCTATGATTATCTATGATTATCATTCCCCGTGGCTAACGCTTTGTCACCAAATCTGGGCGGAACCGGCCACCCACTCCACGCACAGGACCAGAAAGTCCGGCTGGGGCCGAACTCAAGGGCCTTGGGAGGTCCACCGGTGCCACCAAAACATTCCCATGACGGATCCGGCTGGTGCTGGTAGTGCTAACATGACTGGGGTATATTGATGGGATCCATGGCACACCATCGAAAAAGCAGCACCGTTAGGATCCGTCATGGGATTCCTATTCAGCAAGAAATGCCAAGCATTCTTGATCTTCTTGGGATTTCTTGGGATTTGGGTAGGATTTGGGTAGGATATGGTAGGATACACCGCAGATCAGCAATGTGAAGACTGATTGAAGACTGTTAATTTCCATGGCCAATCTGATTCGCGACAAATATCATCTCTGGGAGAAAAACAACTCTACGTCAAATCACCTATCTGTCTACAACCCATCAACCAATCATAAACCAACCATAAACCAGTCACTTTAAATCTCAACCTGTGGATTGTCTTCACCATGGATTTACGCCAGGGTACGCAGCCGGCATACCACGACCCGCCACCTGCAGGTTACAGTGACTTCAGAATCATGGGTTGATGTCACATCGATTTTTTGACGAGGTCGATTCAAGGTCGGCGATACTTCATGATTGTCCAACTGTTTCAGACTTCAATATGTTATGGAGATTTCTGGAGCGTATCAAGGACCTGTGCTGTAAAACTTTCATGGTAACATGTTGTAACATCCAACAGGCGCTCGGGAGGTGCTGATAAAAATCATGGCAAGAACAGGGGGAATTTTTCATCCCATCCCACTGGAGAGAACTGGTGATCCTGCAAGATCAGCAAGATGCATCTGCCTTGGTAAATCTGGTCTAATGTCTAGTCAAAATCTAGGCTGGTCACATTTTTCATGGTGTTCTATAGATTCTATGGTCTTCTCGTCATTATTTCTAAGCAGTTTTCTTCATGACGCTTGGTTCTCCGACCCATTTTAGTTGGATAACCCCAAAAAAATCTAAGATTACATCGACATGTTTGGTCGTCGTATCTCCATACTTCTTGGCTGAACTCCACACGCTGGCTTGTTGCAACCGCCGTTTCAGTTGTAGATTCCTGGGGGCCATCTTACTGCGTTTCTTGTTCAAATCTCCACTTCAATTTCCACCATTTTGATTGGTTGAAAGCTGTTGAAGGTGTCATTTTCCACTGGAACCGAGCATCACTAACCTCATATACCCCAAGCACCCAAGACAACGAGTGCGCATCTTTAGTAGCACGAGTCAAATCCCAATTTGTGAAATCCTCAAGTGAGTTTGTCTGAAAATTGGGTATACCCCCCAAATGGCTGTATAGGGCAAATCATGTGTAAAATCCGTGGATTTGGATGCATTTTCCCTAAATTGTCTCCACAAATCTAAGTCCTGATCCCCTGACCCTTGAAATTGTCCGTGTTGATCACGTGTTACTGTTCAAAAACCACATCTTTATCATGTTTTACCGTTGAAATCCCATTGTTTTACCATGTTTTGAACTCTTAAAATCCCAATTTTTGCTGCGAACCTCCCCATTGTTTCGGAAGGCGCCCACCTGTCCACGGCCAGGACCCGGTTGAATGTCCGGCTTCTTGGGCCCGGTGGGGGGTGGTGCCTGGCAACAGGAGATCATGTTCAGGATGGGGTGGGTCAAGTTACCTGGTTGGTGGTTTTAACATGTTTTAAGCATCTTGAAAAATATGAAAGTCAGTTGGGCTTACCATTCCCAATATATGGAAAAATAATAAATATTCCAAACCACCAACCAGTTACCTATGAAATTACCATATGGAGGTTTCCATAAATGGGGGTGTACCCCTAAATCATCCATTTTAGATTGGGTTTTTCCATGAAATAAACCATCCAGCTATTGGGGGTACCCCCATTTATGGAAACCCCCATAAGACTGGGGGAATAAACATAGATTAACCAGCAATTCTAGGGTAGGCACCAGGTTTTGACCGTTTTGACATCCCACTCCCATGTGAATCCAATGCGGAATGATTTGGCTATGGGTCTAAAAACCTGGTACCTAGTGACCTAGTGAACCTCAAAATAGCTGGTAAACAGATGTTCATCCCACTAAAATTGATAGGTAATAGGTTTTGACCCACCCCCATTTTGCCATTATATCAGACACGAAAAAGGGAGCCATGGCAGCCATGGTCACCTCAGTGACCGCGGTTTTGGATCTCATGAACTACCAGACTATTCTGACTATTCTGCGAAAACCGGTGCAGACCAGTGCCACCTATTCAGGAACTTTCTCCAAATACAGATTTTGGATGCCGGGAGTTTTACACTCCTTGGCTTCAACAAACATTCTCACTGTTATGTCCTTCATTCTCGAGCAGGAACTTCGAATCTGCCCTTCGGCCAGATTTACCATGTCTTTTCACAAGTTGCTCCTCCTGCAGTGCCGGCTATTTTCTACCACATCCACATCTTCTCCTTCTTCAAGTTTCCGTTCTCTTTGACTCCACGTTCAAGACTATGGGGGCAGTCTTGCATACTCATCCATTTTCTTCTCCTTTCTTCGGCTGGTACGACATACTCTCCTTCCTGCAGAGGGCCAAGGACTGGTTCTCACCATCTCCGGTGGCATGCCGGGAGACCACGGTCCCTCCTGCCTGTGAGAGACAAGTGGTCACGAAACCTGCTGTGCGTCACGGGACTTACTCCTTCAAGCTATTTTCTCCTTTGTTATACAGTTTCTCCTTGTTTTCGTGTTTTTGGGGTCCACCTTCCCAATTTCATTGGGTCCCGTGTTGTAGGTGCACGTTAGCAGCTTATCCAGTAGCTCAAATTGATCCTTGTGTCATACATTGTTTCTCTTTTGTTTCTGCACCTTGCTGTTGGTATGCTGCTGCTGGCGTGTAGTTCGTCATGAACTGCATATCGCTGCGGAAAAAATGGGGTTTCTTAAGTCATGGGGGATCCCCAAGTCACCATGGGTTTCAATACTAAGTCATGGTCTAATCACTGGATGATTTGGGGGTACCCCATTTTAGGATACCATATCTTCCAATCTGGAATGAATTCTCATATGGATGAAGAATGATAAAATATGATGAAATATGATGAAATATGACGAAATATCATGAAACATAATGAAATATGATGAAACATAATGAAAGATAATGAAATAGGATGAAATATGATGAAATGAAAGAACCCTTGGAATCCTGCAGCAATTGGCTGACCTTCATAAGCAAAGAAACGACCATATTTCATTCCCGGCTCTCTGCCATGATTCCTTGAAGATAAGATGCCTGGTAGTTGGGGTAAAAAAACATCTGTTGACTGGTAGTAAAATCAACAAAATAGCGTCAACTTGACGATGGGACTGGGATTATCACCTTAAGTAAGATATTATAACATGTGAAGAAAATATGAAAACAACATAATATGGGCATTTCCTAAGTCATGGTGGTTTTAGCCTAGTTTTCATCCATTTATAGCTGGGATTTTCTACTATAAACCATCCAGCTATTGCTTCAACCAACCACGCCGCGGCCTCGGCCATCAGGGACACGATAGTCTCGCCTGGAAACGCTGCATCCGGTCTATAAAACACGCATATATATATATACATACATACACTGTATGTATGTACGTACGTACGTATGTATGTATGTATGTATGTATGTATGTATGTATGCGGCATTCTACAATTGGAATCTACATTATGTAGTTCCCAGAAAGTAGGGTGTCAAAGGCACCATCGAGTGTGCCTTGCTTCTGCATGAAACCATCCAATATCCAACTGCTTTGGTCCTTGGGTGGTCTACTACCTACTGTAATCCAACGAAAAAGCAGCATCGCCTCGCAAGACGATAAAACCTGCGGCGATTTTGAAAGAGACCAACCGGCTGGAGGCAATCAAGCGCTGTAGCATGCTTTAGCCAGAGAAGAATGACTAGAACTGGGGAACTGGGGAAAAGATGGCTTAAAGGTGGCTTGAAAAGGTGGCTTAAAGGTGGCTTAAGTCATTTCCTTTTTTGTTTTTTTCCCATCTCGGGTCCCTCTCGAGGCTTTCGTCCCGAGAACCAGCAGGGAGGACGTTCAACCAACAAGTATTTCACCAGCATTCCAGGTGATGGGGCTGTCTGAAAATGCAGGACCCATATAAAGTCACCATGGATTTCAATACTCAGGAGCTGCTCCAACTTAGGATGATTTGGGAGTACCCAATATGGGTACCCCTATGACTTAGGAAACCTCCATATTATATATATATATTATAATAATATGGTATGTATATATGTATATGTACATATATATATATATATATACAGTATATACATGTGATTTTTTATGTGGAAACAAACCAGAACCCAATTCTCCACCATAAAATGGGCCCGGACCTAAGGTGCGCTTCACCTCTTTCTCTTCATCCTTTCGTCCCTTTGACCTGGCTACCGAAAAGGCAACCGTGGCACGGTTAAAAAACAACGTGAGACCTGGGATTTTTCCACGTAGCGAACTGGAGAATCATCATGTTTACCCTCTGGTAAACTAACATAGCTATGGAAAGATCCACCATTTTCAATGGGAAAATTCACTATTTCTATGGCAATTTTCAATAGCAAACTGTTAGTTTACCAGAGGGTAATTAACATGTTTCATATAGGGAAAAATGATCAACCATTTTCTGTAGCTATAGTTAAATTACCAGAGAGTGTATGTTGGGAAGAACCACAATGAGTTCAATTCGGGATCACCAAAAAATCCAAAAGATGCTTTGGAACATATGACATAACTCTACTGTAATTCGAACTCTAAACCACCGTCCAGATTCAACGAAACCTCCAGGCTGATGCACTGAAAACCAGGACCTCATCCAATCTCAAGTTTAAAGAGTTTACCGGTGAAGCTCGCTTGGGCGGTTTGAACTCACCTTGGTGGAAAGAAAATGAAGAACCACACACCGATTCTGTGGCTGGCGTGTCGCTCTCGTTTTGCCGCTAACGTGGCGGTGCAGCGGCGAACTAAATGGAGGTTAAGATGGAAAAACACATCTACAAATGGTGGATGTTCAATTGCGATATTTGATTACCGGCAACATAACAACCATCTGTCTGAGTTCATAATAATCTTACAACTAGCAGGGGATGATTCCCCCAATGCTCACCATGGTGGCCAGGGACGCGCCACTGTACATTTCAGGCCGTCCGGGCAACGCAATCACGGCCACGCGCACCTTCAAACAGTTGTGTAGTACCCTCTGCTCAAAGAAGCATGGCGAGACCCAGCCATTCGGATCCATTTAGATGGTGCTCTTGATATATGTTCTCATTTGAAAGGATGATTTAAATTGCGATATTGGACCAATGTCACCGAAGTTTGTCGAAGGATCTGTTCTTTCGATTTCCTGATGATTTGGGCATCCAAAGATAATCCAGTTTTCTACTCAGCTTCCAGGGTTCCAAACCCAACAGTGGCTGCTGTTGGGAACTTGCAAAATAGGCATACAGCGGCATACACATTCTTCCTGCTGGTCATGTGTAGTCTTTTTTTGCTATTCCTGGCAGTACCTTATATGTAGATATGCACGTGTATAGAAATACATATGTAATTACGCATATATATATATATATACATATCACATACATACATACATCAGTAGATGTAATTAGATGCATATGTGTATATACATCATATAGACAGTGTATATGTGTATATATATCATATATATATATATGTATCCAATTTTGCTTGCGACTGCCACCTATCATCTTTGCTGGAGATCTCCTTGAAGATGCCTAGACATTTTTTCATCACCAGGGATTCGTATCATCGACTTGGATACCCAAAAAAACATGCATGCATGATCTTTAGCTGGTTAGTACACTCCTCAACTTACAGAAAAAGATTGGTTAAATATGGGTAAATGGTAGCTGTATTCTTGGGTTTACCCAGCCAAGGTTTCAGGATTTACCCGGATGACATTCTCATCTCATGTCAGCCGTCATTTCGCTTGGTGTTTCTACGGTTGCTACACCCTCACCGCGCTCAGTTCTGGGCAGCCACATCCACCTGCTCCGTGATAAAACACCTTTCGACACCCAGGAAATTTTAGAACCCCCGAAAGTTACTGGTTGATCAGCATTTTCCGGATGAAAATGTGTTAAAGTTGCCATTTTCATCGGGTTTTCCTTAATTTTCAGCCCATCACTCCCTGAACAAAATCCTGACCTATCCCCAAGGCCACCTTTGCCTTGTGGGTGTCAGGTAGCTCGGCGCCAGTGGCAGGCGCTGGTGGCTGCGGTGTTTTTTTTTGGGCCTGCCATGGGAATTGACGAAAAAATCGTCCTGAAAAGATGTGCCCGCAATGAAAATGGAGATTCATGGCAAATACCCTCTGGTAAACTAACATCACTATGGAAAATCACCATTTTTAATGGGAAAATCCACTATAAAGTGCAATTTTCAATAGCTATGTTAGTCATTACCAGAGGGTATGGTGTTTTCCACAAACCTTTCAGAAGAGAATCTCAGCACCCATGGTAAGTTGGCCAGAACTCATCAACAAAGTCGGGACTGTATGATTATATGTGTCTACATCTTCTAGCACCACCACAACACAATCTCATTTTCTGGGTTATATTAGAGTCCGTCCACCATCTTTTCCAGGATTCATCCAATCTCTTTCAGTTAAAGAAATTAGGATAACATTCAGGATAGTCCTAAGGATTAACGTCAATTAACAGCACTATCAGCAAATCTGGATCCCAACATATCCTAACAGTCCTAACATTAATTAACACTTAAATTTAACATAATTAACCATCATTTCATCATGTTAAATGTCATTAATCTCCATTTATAATCAATTAACCGTCATTTTACCATAATTATTATCCTAACCATATCTCCATATCAATCATATCATATCTCCATATCTCCATCATCTTTCCCAGGGATAAATTCGAATACCACTGTGCCTCGTGGCTGTCCACCTGGGTCACCTCTGCCTCAGCTGGCGCCAAGGGCCGTTTGCGGATGAACAAAATACGGGAGTTTTATGAGCGCTTCAATAACTTGTTTCATGGTGTTTCATGATATTTAATAGGATATCACATATTATATATATATATATATATTGTATATGAATATACGTTGTATACACTTGTATATATATATACATAATATGTTATAATATATATATATATATGTATACGGTAATTATATGTATATGTACATTTCTATACTACAGCAATCAATAGGAAGATGGGGTGATGAGGATTTACCCTTTGGTCATCTAAGCGTTTGCCACGGAACATGGCCATTTTTCTGCGCAAAAGGAGTTTCCCATTGGCCCGCCATATAGTTATTGAGCATGACCATTGAAACAGTTGATTTACGTATCAAACATGTTGACTTTCCACAACTATATGGAAAACCAGGAGGTATATCATTACTATACTATGGTTAATTGTATATTATATATAATTACTATATAATTATCTCCATTTGCATCCCATTCTTTTCCAAAATAGCAAATGGAGACTATCCCAGCGGTTCCCCGTGCCTCGTCGTGGGTCTCATCCGACTCATCGTGGTTTTCCCCGGATGGTGCCTCGGCATGGAAAAACGCTGCATGTGGCAATCGCACCCGTCATGACGACATCGCTGCCGTGTTGGGGGAAAAGATATTTTAGTTATAATATATTTATATAATTATATATATATACGGTATATACTCATATTATACTCATACCGATTCATACCCTATTCTTGAGGAATCATGTTCATCAGGGGTACCCAGCAAGCCTGAGGAGGGGCGTTTGCCTGCTTGCTTTTGGGCGGTCTCCTAGGACACAATTCATCATGAGAATTGAATCTCAGAGGCCGAAGAATAATAGGTTGGCTGCTTGGCATGCTTGGCTATGCGAAAGGGAAATAGTACTAACACCGACCTACTATGCCCTACTTCTTCAAACAAAAACAAAAACCTGCAATATTCGGAAGTGGAGGCTCTAAAAAAGGCTTGGATCCTCAAGTCAAGTGGGTACGTGCAATCCCGCATCAAGATCATCAAGTGGTCAAAAGTGTGCAGAGTTGCGGTACCATTTTGGTTGGACATCTCTTTCACCAAACGACTTGTTCCAGGCCTACCAGACCAGCGAGGTGGTCGTAATATTCTGTAACCAGACATGTCAATTGAAAATCGAGGAAAATCGCCTCCCAATGGCGATTCACTCGGATTTTTCAGTTCTACAAATGGAATTTCCATTGCCAGGTTAGGTTAGCCAAACAAGGGCTATTTTGAAGCCAACCCCAGCCCCCCAGTCTGCATCCTCCATCTCGTTGGCTTTCCCTTCCCACTTCGAGGGACAGGATTTTGACCGCAGCTTCTTTCCACTTTGGCCCTCCTGATCTAAAAAGCGGTGCCAAGGGATCAGGGCGTTTCCCGGTTTCGAGAAAAATTACTTCACTTCGAATGATCCCCACCACGACATTTATACATTTTCTTACTGGCAAATCTTCAGGCATTCTATCTGGCATATCTTCTGGCATTCTATCTGACATTTTATCTGGCATATCTTCTGACATTTTTTCTGGCATTCTATCTGGCATATCTTCTGGCATTCTATCTGACATATCTTCTGAC
>Ga0126342_10014917_pt1 | contig 13666 bp, 12 predicted proteins | sample Cyp1metagenome_FD_92528 | JGI IMG/M metagenome (GOLD analysis project Ga0126342, IMG submission 92528) | Coral microbial communities from Lord Howe Island, Old Settlement Bay, Australia - Cyphastrea 1 metagenome | ecosystem: Host-associated > Invertebrates > Cnidaria > Coral ...
GGTATCGCTACATAAGGCCCCCTATCGCTACACACAGTAAATCACATATTTTGAGTAGTGATGGCGGATCGTAATTGAAGCCTTTCATAGCGTCTTTTGACCCTTGCTCATATATATATATACACACTATATCTATATACACAATATATATATATATATACATTATGTATTTATATTATATATATATAGTTATAAAATGTTATAAACATTTATAGGCCAATTTAGTTGTCACAAATCAGCCATATCTCCACTATAGATCACACTAAATCCATGGTTTCCGACGATGTCCCATCGCCTGCACTGGTGCCTGCAGCTTGATGCACTCGTCTGGATTGGAGCCTGCTTTTCAGGCCACCACAGCATCCCCCCCACAACACTTGGTGAGTTTGTTCTGTTGATGTTTATGTATGTTTATAGATGTTTAATAATGTTGCCCTTGACTTGACTTTTATGGTTGCTCTATCGAACTTGAACAAATCTTTCAATGGATCTAAGGGAAAACCGACCGGAAACCTTGTTTTTTACCTCAAAAGGACAGGCTTCCTGCAGATTTTCGGAAAAAAAACAATCCTGGGATTGTTAGATGGAGCTGCAACCCTCATGCGGGGTTGGGCCTTCCGGCTGATGGTTTCCAGCTATGGATGTTCACCCACATTGATGGCATGGACGCAACCCAACTATGCGCCATACACCATATGCTGAAATAGATTTCTTTACAGAGATCACAGCTACCTAATTCATCCAATTCATCCCAATTCATCCCACGGCTGGTGAATTCCCCGATCGCCAGCTACCAAGGTGCCATAGCCGCCCATTGCTGGCCTGGGACACAACGAAAACAAAAACACGTGGAAACCGGCCATTGGACCATGCATATTTTTAGGAATATACGGGATATAATTTAATAGTTACATATATATATAGTTACTACAAGTATGAACATGTGTTAAGATTTGACAAACAAAAATGAATCAAAAATGACGCAAGGTCGTGGCCCCAGTGATGTTTTTTTAGTTTAGCCCAAAATCCAATAGATCAATATATGCATGGCGTAATACCCACGAAGATACGGTCCCCAACAAAAACCCTATAGGGGGGACCCCACCTTGTAGGATGGACATGGAAGCCATTTACATCAACCATTTTGATATAATATAACTTATTTTATGTTATTGATCATTTATCGTATGTCATGCATCATTTATATCGAGATCATTTGTATACTATGTCTGTTGCCAGGCACCACTGATGTCAGTGGATCATTCCCGCTTCACGCTTCATGTCGAAGCGTCTCGCGGTTGCGTTCGACAGAGCTACCGGAGGATTGATGCTGAATGTCCTGCCGATCTGGGCAATCTGAGTGGAAAAAGCCTTTCTTGGCATGGCTCCAACATGCTCCAACGAGTTCACCCCACGGTTTTTTGATGTTTTTTGCCTCCCTCCTTAGGGGGGTTAACCCCCCTGAAATCCTAGAGGAAACTCATACCGGTATGTTTTTTGAATGGTTTGCTGTATGCACTTGGTTTTGGTTTAGTAACAAGTTTATATAGTACTAATGAAAATCACCAGAATCGCCAAGATGGCAACATGTTTTGCACTGAAAAGAGCTGATAGCCATAGCCAAACAAGAATGCTTCTGACTGGACCAAAAAAAAAGGGCTCCATGTTGAACATCAGGAGAGAAAAATATGGGCCGGAACCCCAAGCAGAACCGTTCGCAATGCAATATCTACCGGAGTTTTTTCGCGAACATGCTTTTCTTCAAAACATATATTCAATTGTGAATGGCTAATCTTTGATCATCTTAGATCCCAAGATTAGCCAAAACTGGTCATGACGATATGTTCAACACGTTCAGTCGTCATTTCATGTCATTTCTTCACAATCTTCAGGGTCTAGGCACGTAGTCCTTGGATGAAACATGTGGCAACTGCAACTGATGTGAGAAAGATCATCTATTCAAAGAGGAAACATGAGAAATCCCTTCATAGATAGATAGATTCAGATAGATTATATATCAAAAAGTTACCAATGTTTGGGTCATTAAACATGGAATGATACCTAAAGTCGTCTGGTAATGAAATATCCCGCTTACAGAGGGGGTGGTAGCCCGGTAGCCCAGCTGCTCACCAGTTACGAAACAGATTTACCCTCTGGTAATTTAACATGACTATGAAAAATCACCATTTATAGTGAATTTTCCCATGAAACATTGTGATTTTCCATAGTTATGTTAAATTACCAGAGGGTACATGATTTTGCTCGCAATCTTCTCTACTCTTGGGTCGAAAAAACCTAGTCCTCCTGGCCGCTTTGGGTTTTTGACGATTCACCGGCCTGAAATGTTTAAGGCTTCTCTTTTGGGATGAATCCCTGGATCCTTAGAATTCACCAAGATTATATAATCTCATTCAATCCCATTTAATCCCAGAAAAAAAAACATAACATCCCTTAAAAATCCCATAAACAATCCATTTATAATACTGTAAATCAAATCTAGTTTCTTGAAGTTTCTTGGCATCCTATCCCTGCATCTCCTCAGTAACAGTGGCCATTGCAAGGACCTCAGAAGCTCAGGCCATTTTTCGGATCATTCTGGGGATTCCATTGGGATGATCAAAGGAGATTCCACCTTGAAGTCTGCATCGTCATGTCTGAAACTAGACTTACCCTCTGGTAAACGTAGCCACATAACTATGGAAAAATCCACCATGTTTCATGGGTAAATCCACTATTTCGACTGGGCCATTTTCAATAGCTATGTTTGTTTACCAGAGGGTATGGGATAAAAATGGATAAAGCCAAGCCGCCATTTCTTAGCAATCATTGTGAGGTGCTAGGGAGGTTGACATACATTGTAACAAGGAGCAATCCCCATTCTCTCTTGGGTTAATCAGAACATGAGCAGCTTTAAACCTGCCAAGTCGTTTAGAAAACTCCGACTCACATTTGCAAGCTGGCATACAGTGTACATTTAATATCTGTCCAGTTCTGCTAGGTGTTGAAAATGGTCACCAGCCAAATACATCAGGATATCCAACACAATTGATGCGCTGTGATCCATGGTCGCTGGGTCTTTTGTTCATGCTCATTTGGTCTAAACCTAGGGAACCCCAAATGGAAAAAAAAAAACATTAATGTATCATAGTTTATTATTCGTCTTTTTCATCGTTTAATCCAAAATGTGGTATTCAATACGGAAATGGTATGTCAGGTATGTATCATCATTTTCCCTATTAAATATCCTATTTTCAGACACACCCATATGGTCATTCCCGAGTTTTTTTCTTGGTTTTCCTGTAGGAGTGTTGTGTCGCCTCATGCCGCCCCAGCCTGTGTGGAAGACGCGCACCGAATGATGCTGAAGCTTTGAAAGGAATTGCTCACAGCAGCACTAACAAAGGAGTCGCAAGTGCTGAAAATATGTATGATATCCTTTTGAAGTAGTTCAAAGGTTGGATCTGTGTTGAAAATGGTGCACCTGCTTATATAGTTTCCTCCTGTTTGCCACATCATTGTTCATAGATGTTTCATCATGCTATAGCTGCTACAGGTCCTTGAGCATTTTGCAGCCATGATGAGTCAAAGACCCTTCCGAATTCCCACTGGCACTGCGGAATTCACCATCACAAATTGTGATTTACCGATGAAACTGACATTTGATTTTTTGGAGGTCACTCACAAAACATCTGAAGAAACATGTATGTGTAAACATGAAAAACCCCGGTTATTCATATTAATTACAACGTATAGTACAGATATTGATTAAACCATTCAGGATAGTGGTTTATGATTTAAATATTCACTGAGATTTAATATATCAAATCAAGCAGTTTGGATATTCATTAAAATCCCGCCTTGTGTCCACCTTGGCCTTCTCCGCTTTCTTCACAAAGCCGACCTTGGGTCGAAAAAAATGTGTTTTTCTTTGGGGAAAATGGTGGGTTTAAGGTGGTTTGACTAGGGAAAATGGTGGTTTAACTAGGCCAAATGGTCATTTTGAGTCAGAAAAATGATGGTTTCAGTAGGGAAAATATGGATCCAAAATGATTTCACCAACAACCATAGGGATACCGTAGATTCTACTGTATCATTGAGACATAACATGATATAAGCAACAATATATGATAGTTGGGATTTTTGGAAAAAGGAACATACATGAGCATACTGTCTACCCTCAAATGCATTTTGAAAGGAAAACATTATGATAAAACATCAAATTTAGGGAGCACCTTATTTTCAGAGAAACCACCAAGGTTTTCCTCCCATGACTGTCCCATGACTCATTGCCAGTCATGGTTGTGATCTCACTGGGGTACCATCCAAAAGGATGTCACCGTGTCACCACTCCAACATACTGTAGAAAATGTATGCCGTATATACCAATTACAGAATCATGCGCATACATTCAACAATCAACATTATATGACATTATATGAATCATATGTTTTGAAAGAAATCTACGCCAAAAGCAATTGAAAATGACTCGCTCGCGTGCAAATGATTTAGCTTCCAGTAGATGCAGATTAACAAAGATATGGAAATCACAGAATTTAGAGATGACAATGATTTTCCCATCATATTATATATCTAAACATATCTAAACTGAGAATCCATGATATATCAAGCAACCATAAACAACTTCCATTTCGAGGGATTTTCCAGATTTTCCGGCTCGACATGTTTGATCTCGGAGATCGATGATGAATGTCTCCTTTAAGGGGTCGATGCCGTGCTTCTTCCCTAGCGCAGTAGGGAGGCAGCTGTTATTTTGAAACAAGAAAGGTGTGTTGCATGGTGTCTGAACTTTTGGTGGTAGAAACCATTGCACTATTTATTTTACCTTCAGTCCTTCTCGTGGAATCTTAAAGGGGTGAGACCCTCAGCACCAAAAGGTGGCTTCCCAAGCAAGTCCTGCAATGCCAAGGGACAGGTTCTTCAAGCACTTCGTCACGCAGCCATAGGCCGTGGTGTTGCTTTTGTTCGGCAAGTCCTGCACCGAAGGCAGGTCCCAAGGCTGAAACTTCTGGCAGGGGGCCCTCTGTTTACAGGTGGTTCTCCAATTCGTTGATGAAGTTTGGTTAGAAATAAGATGAAATTAACATAAATTAACTAGGCAAACAAACCGTTGGCTTTCTGGTAGAGATATCGAATGAGTTTTGTTTCACGGTTATTTTTAGAAACACCACTGGATGTCAGATGATGTCAGTGGGCACCACCTTCACCACTATAAGCTGGTTGAAATAACTACAGACATACTGTAACTGGTTGGTGATATATGTGATTAATATACTGTTAATAATGGTTAATATATGGCTATTATATGGTTAATGATGGTTAATAGCAATCTGGTTGGTGGTATACCTACCCCCTCTGAAAAATATGAAAGTCAGTTGGGATGATGACATTCCCAATATATGGAAAAAAAACAAACATGTTCCAAAGCACCAACCAGGTAATGACGAACGATTGGTTCTATGGTAAATACTGTATGTTGGATCTATAGCAAGAATTAGCAAGATGGAATAACATAATTCAGCCACCAATTAACCAACTTATCGCTGATGGGGGGGGTCTTCCTACAGCGGGGGGAAATCTGGAACAAGCAACTTTGGGGATGATTCCCCTTGCTAATAATTGTTAAACAGAACATATGTAGGAAACCAACGTGATGGACGGACCAAGGCTAACTTGCGTAAATACGCAAACAACAACCACAACAACAACAACAACAGTTTGAGAAGAATTTGATGAAAAAGGCACTTCTTATGGGGAGGTCACATAATCTAGAATGGCGAATCAAGTATGATTGCGAAGCAGCACATCCCTATCTGGAACCCACATGACCTCTGTGACCTCGTGTTTGGACCTTTATGGATGAAGCAGCAACTTTATATAGCAAACAATCTGGGCATGAAACATTGCGCTCGGTAATTTAATAGCTTGCTATGGTATAGATGGCCTATTTACGTCAATGATTTATAATACCTATAACCAATGGTGATTTTCCGTGGCTGCCTGAAATTACCAGAGTTTTTTTCACTAGGTCGATAGGTCCAGCGTGAAGGGATTTCCACCAAGCAGGTCACCAAAAAATTACCATCTGGTTATGACTAACATAGCCATGGAAAATCACCATTTTTAATAGGTAAACGGACCATTTTCCATGGCTATGTTAAATAGCCAGAGGGTAAACAATGAAAAACAAATCGATCTTTGAAACTCCAAATCCAACATTCCTGATGGAAATTTTCGGAAACAACGCAAAACGGCAGCGTGTCTATCAGTGGGTTTGGATATGTTCGACTGAAAACAAAATACCCCCAAATCCATTCGATTATCATCATTTTCCCCAGCAAAATAGCCATTTGGGGGTATACTCCATTCTCAGACATCCCCAAATTCATAATGAAATCCAACAGGAGACTGCGGAGGGCAAAACACTGCAAAACACCATATGGCACATATAGATCGATATATAGCAAAACACTGGCAAAACTTGTAAAACCATGCGGATGCCAACCGGAAAATCATAGAGAATCAACGAGTAAAGCAGTGGTAGTGGTGAAGCTTCGATTCCCGCAGCCCAGGAGGTTTGAACCCGGCTTGGAGCTGCCGATACACCAAAGAATGAAACTTCAACATGGGGATGGTATGGGGATGGTATGGGGATAGTATAGTGTCTACGATCCATGGTCCATGTCTATCCGTTTCCGGCAAACACTTGAGCATAACTAATCATGGCCAATCTCGGATAGACTGCATGCTTTTCAAAAGCTGGTTGGTATAAATTCCAGTTATACAGTAAGGTCAATGTGCTAAAGTAGCCACACAAGGCCTCCCACCCGGAATCCCGACATTCGTAGCTACTCGGTGTAAGATCCGGAAGTGACTTAGCGCGTACTCCGCCTGCAGTGGCGAAGTGCACTCACATCTACTGCGGGATGATCCAGCTCTTTTTGGCGCAAATGGACATTATAAATCCCTCATCTTCCGGTTGCCTGTCAAATATGTATAGAATTATAGATATGTAACAATCCCCAAATCTTAAGGTAACGTCACCCCGGTTGCCTGTCTCTAAGGTACCCCCTGGTAAATTAACATAGCATTTTCTTAGTTGAAACAAATATTCCACTCCCCATCTGCCAGGGTCTATGTCAATTTACTGGAGGAAAAGCTAGTGAATGGTGTGTAAATTGGTGTAAATTGATTATATCCTGCTATGTGTTTACAGTAATTCTTCCATTTTGGGGGTTGGCAATTAGGTTGCCTTCATTTTGAGCTGGACCTGATGGGGCCAAGTTATTCTTGGCAAGATGGGAGTGCCACCAACTGGACGATCTCCCAATAAATATGCTAATTGTTTGGGGTGGGATCACCCAGGTACAACTCCTGACAAAATGGTTCAGGGTTTTTCCCAAGAATATACAGTAGCATTTCATCTGCTGTCGACACGGGACAGTATCCCCATAAAAACCACCAGGGGTCGACAAATGATCAATATAAATATTCGCAAATATCAAATCACCAAATACCTCCCCAAAAGATCCCAAAAGAAAAGAATGCTGGTTTGTTCCATCAATCAACCCATAGGGTTTACAAATCACCATGTGATTGCATCAATATCATCATAACCATTCAAAATCAGATTGACCCAACAACAAAAAAATCAAAAATCAAGATCCATCAACCCACATGAAACCATATGAATCCAGTAATTCCTAGGCTTACCCTCTGGTAAACTGTCACATATGGAAAATCACCGTTTTTAATGGGTAAATCCACTATAAATCACCATGTTCAATAGTTTTTTGTATGTTTTACCAAAGGATATCCCATTAATATCCCATTAAATCACTATAAAATCCCATTAAATCACTATAAATATCCCATAAAACACTATAAAATCACATTAAATCACTATAAAATCCGGTTAAATCACCATAAATCCCATGATACCAGGGGGTATTCTCCATTAACCAAAAAAAAACATCCGAAGAAACAGAATCCAAGGGGCCGCCGCACGGCTCGCATGGCCCTTGCTGGGAAGCACCGAGATGCCCAGTGAGTCATGGCGAACCTGGGAGGCGCGAAGGCCATCGCTGAGACTGACCCCTCGGGTCATCACCTGGGTGGTGGTTGATGAACCTCTCTGAAAAATGATGGAGTGAGTAACAGTTGGGATGATGACTTTCCATATATATATATAAATATATATATATATAAATATATATATATATATATATTATATGCAAAAATCAAAAATGTATAAAAATGTTCCAAACCACCAACCAAATGAGTTTTCTGTGTTTTCTCGCTTGGAAAAAGGTGAGCAGTGTTTTTTTTGTTGTGTGATGTTGTTAAATTATATGAATATTATGGGGCCCCCCCATAAATGGGGGATCCCCAAAATGGTTGTTTTATAATGGAAAATCATATGAAAATGGATGATTTAGGGGTACCCCTATTTTAAGAAACCTCCACATATTAAAATATTATGTAACTAGTTGATTTGCTATTCACATTATGAAGGATCTTCCAGAGGATGCTGTTGAAAGATCACCTACGGCATTGCAGAAGCCAAAATGAACAGCTCAATATATACAACAGTTTTGAGTTACCCTCTGGTAAACTAACATAGCTATTGAAAATGGCCATTTATAGTTGATTTTCCCATAAAAAAAATGGTGATTTTCTATAGCTATGTTAAATTACCAGAGGGTAACCCATCATTATCACCATTTCATGGTTGCCTGCGATTTTTTTGTACATCCACCTGGTAAGTTACAAAACAAATCCGCAGATTGGCTCGGACCACCAACGCATTTCAGTTGAGGAGCCTTGAGGCGATGACGCGCCACGCGGCTCGCGAAGCGGCCCAAAGTGCCCGACGAGTTGACCATGGCCTTATCCCGCAGGAAGATGAACAATGGTTATATAATGATGGTTAATATAATGATGATTGATAATGGTTAATGATGGGTAATAATGATTGATAACAACTCTGGTTGGTGGTATACCTACCCCTCTGAAAATATGAAAGTCAATTGGGATTACTATTCCCAATATATGGAAAAATACAACATATTCCAAACCATCAACTAGAAATGTAATGAAATGTACCTAAACTGTTTATTTGAGTGATTTGGCCGAATTTCTAGTCAGACTGATGTTCGCGAAAATGGTCCGGCCACAAGATCTGCGACCAAATGCATTCCCGACCTGGATGATTTGGATGATCATCCAGCCAGAGCAATGGTGAGGTCATCAGGTATTGAACCAACAAGCAAAGGCCTTGAAGGGTGATGACCCCCCATTTTTACCCCAGTTGCGATGACTTACCAGTCTCAGTACCTGATATCAATAATTGAGCAAGCCTGATATTGGCCCCCTACATGGTTAAGAATGGAAGTAAACTTGGAGCAACCCTGGACATTGACTATATAATACTGGCATAACCAACATGAACCAACATTAACCAACATTAACCCTGGACTTTAACCATGTTGGTGAAATCACCATTTTTTTCGCCCAACATTTTCCACAGAAATCCACCTCGAACTCCGGGCTCCGGGGCCATGAACTTCGGATGCACCTCGATGGGACGAACATAGAAGTACACATCTGCGCACTCAGATGTATAATTATATATATATATACCATCTGGTTATGACTAACAGTTCGCCATGGAAAGATCCACCCATTTTTAAGTTTGGTAAACCATCTATTTCTATGGGCCATCTATACCATGGCTATGTTAAATAACCAGAGTCTGGACCAGAGGGTATATATATATATATATCTAGATATAGTCTAGTAACTCAAACATATAAATTGAAAGGTGATTTAATTCTTCACTATAATTACTTTGTTTTGGATATGCCTTTTCTATCTTTCTTGGGGTGCTATATGCATGTTTATGTGTATATATATATATGCCGTGTAAAATAAATATATATATATATATGATCTCCTCATTATGGAGTGCATACAATGAATCTTGAAAGTATCTAAAACTAAGAAACATGCACGATACCAGCAGAACAAGACAGAGATATGTGCCGTCAATCTGAAATCTTGGTGGAGAGATTCTCCGTCACTCCCGAAGCATTCAAATTCCAAATCCTACAGGGATTAAGCGCCAGAACATACCCCATAGGATCCATGTATGGTATATATGCTAACATTTGGGGTATATTGATGGTAAATGTTAACATATATAGCATACATGGATCCTATGGGTACTAGAATCACTGGACGTTGAGGCAGGTCTGAAAACAGAAGCCCCATGGAATCCTTCAAATGCATTAGTCATGTTGGAAAGGTCAAAACCGGAAGGACAAATAAAAAAACAGAAAGTCCGAAACAAAAAAAAACACCCGAAGATCTTTGGAGCTTGTTGGTTCCCCCAGTTTCAAGCTGTCGTGGCCAATCTTGGATATTGCAAAACACTTGATCTTCCGTTTGGTACCACATCTCCTGCATGTGTGGCCGCAACCAAAAAGGTTCCCAGCTATGACCCTCAAGCAGTCTCTGCATCGCTGCGGTCCAACCTCAAAGGCGGTTGACTGCATCATTGCACGCAAAGCTTTCAGAAGCCAATGGCACCTTGGAGCAAGGACGGGTCACTGGGGTGATGATATAAACACACTGATCCCGGGTCTATAACTATGGATTGACACAACATGTCAGTGCAGAATAGCCTTGAGGATAGCCTGATAGCCTATTTTTAGACAAATCAATGATGTGTACCTGTGTATGTGTGTGTGTTCTTTGCCAGATCCTAATCGTTTGGCTGCCAAACACGACCACAACATATTTGTTTGATGGATACATGATACATACCTGTAGGAATATGTAAGATTTTCGCGTGATGTTTTTAATTGATTATACTTGTTGGTACATGTGTGCAACTATACGCAACAGCATGTTGTCAATAAAAAAAGCACCGCGTTGCTTAATATTTGTCCGATAACGTGTAGTGCAGACTTTACCTGCGTTGCCGGAACAACTCAATATACTACTCAATATGTTGTCCCCTGATATTTTTTGATGATAGAATGATTTCATGTGAGGTGCTGGGTTTGAACAAAACCTGCCATACACAGAAGTGGGCGGTTTACAGTTTACAGGTATGGTTTGATAAACATTTTTGTCTCCCCATTAGGGGGCCCTACATCGCCAGTGTGGTTGTTTCTTCTTGACCATCATGACGTTCCCTGAAATGGGGGTACAGTAGACAGGAGGAATGACCAATAGCACGAATGTATCTACACATTCCCAAGCTAGGATGGGCCCCATTCTCTCGCTCTCTCTCTCTCTCTCTTCTCTCTCTCTCTCTCTCTTCTCTCTCTCTCTCTTCTCTCTCTCTCTCTTCTCTCTCTCTCTCTCTCTCTCTCTCTCGCTCGCTCGCTCGCTCGCTCTGTCGATCTCTCTATCGCCATCTCAACAGGTGAGACTGACTTTATAGGGTCAGGGGCAAGTAGCGCAGCAACCCTACAAATGCGGGGGGCCATTAGCCCATGGCAATGTCGGAGGATCTTGGAGGTAGACTGCATGCCCAAGCTACACTTGTGCCTTCTTATGGCAACTGGCTGAGTTCTCCTGGATGGCAAGAGGAGAAAACTCTAACCATTTTATGGTTTCTTTGATGTCCTTTAGGGGGGAAAGAAAAGGGTCAGGTCTGCTTGGTAATCTCAACCCCAAGTCAACAAAGCATCATTTGTGGGTTGTAGCAGTTGTATCATCTTCATTTCATCGCTAAAATGTGTGTTATTCATGGCCGAAACCCTTCAAATCCCTTTGTTTGATGGATATATATATATATATATTAATATGTGTGTGTGTATCCAATTCTTTAAGGTTTAGACTCCAAATCTTCGATCTTAAATTCAATGTTTTCAGGTTTTCTTCCCAATCTATGATGCATAAATCACCTGAAATCTCCATTTCGCATGGCAAAATCATCTGAAATCCCAAATTGTTCATGGCTAAATCACCTGAAATCATCTGAAATCCTGGTTGTTCATCAGAATTTTTAGCCGAAATCCAACATTTTCCCCTGGGACCATGGTGGCCTTCCGGGATCTCCTCATAGTCCTGTCCATTCACCAGCGCCGCCGCACGCAGCAGCTCTTCCGAAGGCTCCGCCAGGGTCGATGTCAAGGCCTCCGGGAGGGTTCCTGGTGGATTTGTCATGAAAAAACACATGTTTTTTATTGTTTTCTATGTTTTTTTCATGATTTTTCAATATTCGTGGGTTTCTCCAATTTTTCATGTTGAGTTTTTATCCGTAGTTTAAGGGCCTCAAAAAAAAACACCCTCTGGATTTTCATGGGACAACTTGATGAACCATCTGGCTGAATCATAATGATTCCCTGCGGATAATGGCGACCATTTTGGAATGATGTCCCTTATTCAGAAATTCCCATCATTCCAGTGACGTCACGTCGTGATTTTGTTGGGGACCAGAGTGGTGTTGAACAGGGGAATGTATGAGGACACTTTTCGGCATAACTTACACACACACAAAAAATGGTCATGCAGCAGAAACCCATCAGTTTTTTTCTTAATATACAGTAAATATAAATAAATATAAATATATATATATAATAATAATATATATATATATATATATACCACAATCAAATTGCGGGGTAAATGGATGGACAAAATTAATTTTTAAAGGAACATCTACAGTTTTATTTTTTTTGTCGACTTTGTTGTTGCCATCAATTGTGATATGTATTGATATTGTTCCCGGGCATGTTCAAACCAAGCCTGGGAGGTTGTAGGCAATTTCGCTCTTTCATGACTCACGACCAGAAATAACCAGCACCATTAAACTGAAGTGATTTGTTTCCTATGCGAAGTTATATGAGTAAGAAAGGGCATCCATCCCACGATTTCAAGGGGAAAAAAAACGTGATCGTGGTAAGTCGGTGGGAAGGAATTGGTTGATTTCACCCTGTGGTTCCCAGTCATACCGAATGGGGACTATGACGAAAGTCAGTGATCTTCATTTCATGTGAGGTGAGCGTCCTGGAATGTAATCCATTCCCGCTAATATGAGCCGTTTGGGAGGATGACTAATATATGTCAATATTATTTTGTTGGCTATGTATGTATGTATATATATATATACAAATCCCCGTGCGCATATACAAATCCCCGTGCGCGTATGTCTGAACCATTCTAAACATGTTTAAATACCCTCTTGTGATGGTAGATCAAACTATCAAACTCCTTTGTTTTTTTGTCATGGGACTGACGTCAAACCCACTCAATCCCAACGGTATGTTTGCCGCAACGTTCCTCCTCCAAAGGTATCAGCACCCGGCCATCCGCCAAGCGTTCGGGCGGCAACGGCAGCGCTGCCTCCAGCGCCTCAGCAAGGGGCCTGGAGGGGCAACCGTTGGAGGAATCTCCACATCTTTCAACGGGGGATATCTCCACATCATTCCACATCAATGTATTTCCGTACAAATGGTTCCATTTACACACACACACTAGACAAAATTTGATCTTTTAAGTGATCCATCAGGAACTGAATCCTCTCACATGCAAATTAGACAGGACAACAATAATCATAAGAAGAACATTCGAGTTAGGGGATGTACTCTGAAAAGACAATCAAGACCGGAACCGCAATCAAGTGGATCCCGAA
>Ga0126342_10014918_pt1:0-2500 | contig 13666 bp, 12 predicted proteins | sample Cyp1metagenome_FD_92528 | JGI IMG/M metagenome (GOLD analysis project Ga0126342, IMG submission 92528) | Coral microbial communities from Lord Howe Island, Old Settlement Bay, Australia - Cyphastrea 1 metagenome | ecosystem: Host-associated > Invertebrates > Cnidaria > Coral ...
ATTATCGATACATATGCATTATATGCACTATAAAGACTACATACACCATGTCTTGGCTTCTGAGAAAACCACCACTCCCCTGCCACAGGGGGGGGGGGTAACCATCGGTCAGGGGGCGGGGGAAGGGGTCCCTGCTCATATATATATATATATACCCTCTGGTAAACTAACATAGCAATGGAAAATCACCATTTTCAATGGGAAAATCCACTATAAATGGTCATTTTCAATAGCTATTTTGACATAACCAGAGGGTATATATATAATCCCCTTGAAACCATTGAGATTTCACGCGTTGGGCCTTTATTGGCAATTCCGAGGTGCACGAGCTCCGGCAATTCCGAAGCGGGTGGCATCTTCACCAAGACCTTCGGAGAAAGAACCATCCAAGGTTCACATTAGTTGCAGCCCCTATTCACATTGGTCCAAACATGTCCAAACCATATGTGATTTCATCATATTTCATCATATTTCATCATATTTCATCATATTTCATCCTATTTCATCCACCATGGTTTCTGGGGCAAAGCCAACGTTGGAGGACAGGGATTGGTTCGAAGCATGTTGATCTGTGGGTTTTAAGGTTCCCATGATGACTCCCAGCGATGCCTTCATCAAGCGAAGTACATGCACCAAGGACTCCAGTGCATCCTGCGCCCAAAAAAATGGATGGCCTGTCTGTTGGGAGTGATGATCTCCATCATTGGTTAACAACGACTCCCTAAGGAAAAGACTGCTGTCAGATAGCACCTGAATTTCAGGAGTCTAATCCTTAAGAGCCAATGAATTCCAAGCTTCAATGATTTCAAGAAAAATACCGGAAACCATGTGCCTCTATCATCTCGCTTTATTTCGGTTCCTGTAGATTTTCATGATTTTCCCCCCTGAAACCTGGCTTTCCTCAGCAGATTGCACCAAACTTCCCGCAGATTGCACTCCTGAGATGTGAGCCCAACAGCGCTGATAACTCTGGCCACGTCCTGCCGCTCTGGATTTTGGGAAGGGCCGGGAAGGAGTTGGATCACCATCAAAAAAGAACCATATCATATAGGTTTACCATCTGGTTATGACTAACAGTTTGCCATGGAAAATCACCATTTTTCAGTTCGGTAAACCATCTATTTCTATGGGCCATCTATACCATGGCTATGTTAAATACAGTAACCAGAGGGTAAACCTGAAAATTCCTGGAGAACCCCCCCAAGATCATCCTTAAGTTTATCCAATGTTTATCATGTTGCTTCATCACGGCAATATGAAATGAGCCATGGTCCATGGTCCATGGGATGAATGGGGTGAATGGTATCCATCCCATATCCATCACATCTTGGACATCAAAAATTTGACAAATACAACTCCCCAGGGGTTGATGACCATGGCGAAAACATGGCACCCCCATCCCATCATTTCTAGTCATTTCTAGTCACAATGGCCTAATATTGTATGGCTTAATCCTTGATCCTGGGATAGCTTTCAAAAAACCCTCTGGTAATTTATAAAAAATTAACAGTTTGCTATTGAAAAAATTGCCATTTATAGTTGATTCACCTATTAAACATGGGTACTTTCCATAGCTATGTCAATTTACCAGAGAGTAGCTTTCAAAACAGTACAATCCAGGGAGATTGTTCGATCTCGACATCTTGCCGGCGCCTGAAATCCAGCTTCCTCAATGGCTTCAAGAGCCTCCTGCAACAGAAATTTCCGCGAGTTCGTGGGTTTTTGGAAGCACAGAATCTCAACATTCAAATGGGTTGATGCAAAAATTGGGATTCCATCAGAATCTTACCTACAAGAACATCTACTTGATGACAATTATATACAATTATGAATTACAACGATCTCAATTTTCATGGGCTTCATGTAATCAACATAATAAGTTCTAATATATATGGCAATTAATACAACGATCAACATTTTTATTCTGTTCATATATAGTTCATGTAATCAACAGAAGTCAAATATGGCAGTGGCACACCTCGGAGATGCCAGAGACCTCGCAGTTGGGCAACTGCGACAGGATCCGGCTCTCCTCCGTTGGACATATGGAGATGGAGGATGTCAACGGTTGGTGTCTGATGATTTCTAAGTGTGTTGTGAATGTTCAATATATATATATATATATATATGTTTATTAAATAAAAAGGACATGTCAACATGCTGATGTAACCAAGAAAAAATCAGGAAAACTTATAGTTCTGAACACAGAGAGGAGAAATTGATCAACTAAGGCAACTAAAGCACCAACAAGAATCAGCATTGCATTTGATCAAGATATATGAATCGGGCAAATATGACTTGAGTTTAACAACCAAAAAGCTTGTCATGAATGTATTCCAAAACAAAAAAATAAAACATCAAACTATAAAAACCAGTTTTAGGGCTTACTTGGTTTAAATCCAGTTTTCCAGGGTTGTGCGGCCTTTCCAATGGTTTCCACCCCAAAAACTCCCTGCACGGCGCACCTCGGAATCCTCTGCTGCCAGCACGAGGCATCGAG
>Ga0126342_10014918_pt1:7500-13666 | contig 13666 bp, 12 predicted proteins | sample Cyp1metagenome_FD_92528 | JGI IMG/M metagenome (GOLD analysis project Ga0126342, IMG submission 92528) | Coral microbial communities from Lord Howe Island, Old Settlement Bay, Australia - Cyphastrea 1 metagenome | ecosystem: Host-associated > Invertebrates > Cnidaria > Coral ...
AACTTGGCTCTCTCAGGGGCCCACCATGTGTAGGTCATTTTCCCTTGGCCCTTTTGGATCTTCCGTTTTCGCCTTCTCCAGAGGGTCCGGTTCGCATGCGCTGCATCTGCTTGCAGACCTCCGGAGGGTCCAGGGTGCCACGCTCAGTTCAAGGTAGGGTCAGTGATGTTTCGAATGCTTGGATGATATTTTTGAGATTCTGTTTGGGTATACTTGGGTGATTTTGAGATGATATGTCACTGATATATTTTTTTTCAGATTTTGGGGTATGTTTCGGTGATCTGGAAAGATATGATGATTTTGTTGACCTCAAACATGCATATGTTTCAGTCACGATAGGATGGTGGTAAACATCACAACGGTCATCCGTAGAGGGATGAGTTCAAAACCAAGATTTTCATCGCCACATGGTCCCATGAAATGAGGGAAGCACTATTGACAATGTTCAATATGCAGGTCATGGAATATGACTCTTATCCGTTATATTCCGAATGTCAACCACACCATGATCATCTATTATCAATATATATATATATATTATAATATATTATATATTATCTCTATAGTATAAATATCATATTCATGGGGCTACCATGCAAGCTGACCATGGCACATATGAATCCAGCCCTGCCTGGAATCTGGGTCCCAGCCACAGACCTCCCTTGTGAATCGCTGCATAGACGTCCTGAGGGACGCTACTAGCGAGGCCGGTACCCTCTGGTAGCCTCTGGTCATCATATATCTGCATCTGCATCTTAAATATATATATACAGTATATATATATATACCCTCTGGTTATTTAACGTAGCTATGGAAAATGGTCCATTTAAAATTTATCGATGATTTTTGATGATTCTATCTTTATGTATACTGTGTATATATAATATACAGTGTATTATATATATATGATAAACATATACATATCTAGATCAATTCTAGATCTGTATCTGTCTGATCCAAACATATCCAACCCATTCCCTCACATGGCTTCGCCGACTTCTGCTGCCTTGGGATCAACCTCTTCGGTGCACATCTGCCGCAGCTCCTGAACAGAGAACTATCTATAATAACCTCTGTAATCAAACATAACAATCGGAAACAACCTATCTATATATACCTGTTTTTATATATATATAAGGTGGCTTATAGCTGGGAACTGGTTGGTGGTTTCAGACCCAACAGAAAAATGAAAAGAGATTCTTCAATTGCTCATTGGCACATTGGGGATCATGATCCCAAATGTAAAATAAAAGCATTTGAAGCCACCAACCAGGAGAACTCAACTCATCAATCGACCTGAGCTGGTCATCCAAGTACACCCTCTGAGAAGATAAATATAGAAAAGAATCAACATATAAAATCACACTGGAAATTCTCCACTACTTGTCTATTTGTTTGGGGGACTGTGCCTCTCGTATGGATTTTTCGAGATGTGATCAAAAAACAAGCCGGTGACCATCCACAAATTGTGACCATAGGAGAGCCCCAAAAGCGATGCTCAAAACCAGCCACCAGTTTTATTTTTGGATTTTGCTCACCGAATCTTTCGCCAGCTGATTCCAAGCAGTCTGAAACCCACTGTGTGGTGCTCCAAAGTTTGCCTCCAAATCCACGTGCGCGGGTTCCGCAAGGCCGCGACCGATTCGACCCTGGTGGGAGGTGGGAGGTGGGATTCCTACCTCTTCTTTACTTAACATATTGTTCTTGATCATATGTTGTGAGTATAGTTTTGGAGGACTTTTGATCCTGCCCTACTTGAAACATCTTGAAACCACTGGCCTTGAGGAGTCTTCATTTCTGGTTTTGGTGCATCACCCGTTTCACAACAAAAACAAAAGTCCCAGCTCTCCACAAACCAAACACTGCTGGTTTCAACCCATAAAAAATAAATTACCAAGATATTTGATTCATACCCAAATATTTGATTCACCGCCACTTAGCAAGTCGTGTTGGACATCATCTGCCACTCAAGGTTCCCTGCCCCAGCTCCCCATCCTGGCCTCACAGTGGGTGATCATCTCATCACTACCATCTCGAGAGCTCCGCATCTCGAACTTGTCCCCCATCCTGGAATCAATGGCCATTTCAGGATCCTAGATTGGAGGTACCTACCATATATAAGGCATTATAAGGCCTATGTAAGGCCTATGTAAGGGAATATCCCCAGAAAATATGGCCTTATATGGTACAGTACCTCCATATTAGGATCCTGAAATTCCCATTGATGGAATGTTTCGTCCGACCCTGGTTGGAAATATTGGAAAGTCACAAAAATCCGGACAAAATGGAGTTTGACTATGAACTTGGAGGGCACTCACCTGATTACTTCTATGATTTTCTATCCGAGAAAATGGACGAAAAGGGCCTGAAGATTCACATCTGTATTTCTGAAGCCCAAATCCAGTCTGCCAATTGAGCAGTGCCCAATGCATGCTCTGTCTTCCCCAAACCTACTGGTTAGTTGATTCCCAGATTGGATTTCCCAGTCACCATAAGTCATCCAAGAAACATGTTTCCCCCATAGTAGATGCTAGATACATTCAAACAAGACCCTGGTTTGGGTACCCTCTGGTAAACTAACACAACTATGGAAAATCACCGTGTTTCATGGGTAAATCAACTATTTCTATGGCCATTTTCTATGTCGCAAACTGATGGTTTACCAGAGGGTAAGTATTGAATCTCATCATTTTCAGAGCATCCCCTGGTGCTCACCCCACGAATGAGACGCCACCACTGCTGAGCGCCCTGCTGGCAAAATCTCAGGAACACCGTGGTGGCCGTTGGCTCATCCGCGTTCTTCGGGATCACCAAAGGCCACGTCATAGCCTAGGGAAAGTGACCAGGATCCAAAAAAAAACGCCGGAACCATCTTCCAACTAAAAGAAACCCTGCTCAAAAACCGGGCCTATGTTAGTTTTGGGGATGGACATGGACAATCAACCGTGGTTTTTTTTAACATCCACCATTTACAGTAGTTCGACGATTTTCACCATAAAGCTCCTCTCATCTTGTGCCATCTGCAGCCATGCCATATCCGAAACCAATATTGAAGAATGTTGAGTAAATATTAATACGTGTGTATAAATACATACATATATAAATTATATGTGTATGTATATGTGTACATGAAATATATGTGTGTATACTATATATATATATATATGTGGACAGCATGCATTCATGCCTCTTGATAAAGTCTTGTGGAATGCAAATGTAGCCATCACACCACTTGAGAGCGACTGGACGTCTTCTTTTGCCTTGATCTGCACCTAGATGCAATTGAACTGACCCTGCACGCTCGAACTGTCACCGCCATGGTTTTGATCACTCCATGTCACAACCTTTCCGTTTGCCAAAAAGGGCAGAAAAAGCACTGTTTGTACAGATTTGCCGAACATCAGCTGATGTTGCACTGATGTGCTATCCCCACCAAAGTTGGGTCTGCCCCATGTCACCAAGGTTCCGTCTGCCAAAATGGCAACAAAGCCGTGAGCTGAGCCACAAATCTGCAGGACATTTCTGAGCTGATCTTGGACAGCTGTGCTGTCACCACCATAGCCTGACCTGCCCCATGTCACCAACTTGCCATTTGACAAAATGGCAGCAAAAGCCCATTTTGCGGCACAAATCAGCTGAACTTCTTTCAGCTGATCTTGGACTCATGTGCTGTCCCCACCATAGCTAGGCATGCCCCATGTCACCACGGTGCCATCTGCCATTGCAGCGAAAGCACAGTCTGTGGCATGGATCTGCTGAACGTTTCTTAGCTGATCTTGGACTGCTCTGCTGTCGCCACCACAGTGAGGCACGCCATAACCGCTTTTGCCCAATGGCTGTTCAACGCAGCCCGAGATAAATCCGGCGGATGCTTTTGTACAGTATAACCCCCAAAGAAGATAACCACGAGCTTTGTAGCTAAGATCAGGGATGAGTTTAGGGCTGTACTATCTGTACTGCACCTCATGTATCCTCATGTTGGGACAAAATTGGTCATTTGCTATGAAAAAACAATTTTAGCGGGTTGATAATTTTGATCGATCCACATGTCCCATGCAACGCGTACAATCGATAACCATTTACAATTTCATAATTGATTAAGAATCTCAGAAACACAGCGGATCACCTGCAACCATAACAACAGCCCTCCATCTCACAATGTCGTGTCCCAATATGCCCCATGCTTAGCTTGAAACCTAAAAGTAGGTTGACTGGGCGACTAGAGGGTAGATATATCAATACTTCCATGGGAAAATACTTTGATTTTCTTCAGGAACCCCCAAACAAATTCGACTAGATTCCCCTATGAACATTACCCTAAGATGATGGATTTTCCAGGGAAATAATGGCACTGCATGTTGAAAATTCTTGGTGTTGTCAGAGAGGGCGACTATGGCATAGGCCCGGCCCCCTCATTGGCTCACTGGCCCATTCGATAGACTTGTCCATATGAAGTTTCACCATACAGCTTGCAATAACTTCCTCGTAAATGGATGTAGGTGGATGTAAATGGTACCTAAAAAAGATCCTAAAACATCCTCATCGCTTGCTGTTTGTTTAGGATTCAAATGAAACCCCAAATCAAGAAACATCCATCCGCCTGCTGAGTTTCCGACCAAGTCTTTCAGATATCCTTCCTTTCCAACGATGGTCTTCACAGCTTCCATGGCATGCTCCACATAGACCACGCCTGAGGCAATGGTGCGATCCCTTGGAACACCCTGACATCACCCACATTGTTGGCTTGACAAAGGCTTCAAAAATGTCAAGAGTTGATTCAAAGTGGTGCTTCTAACATATAGAATCCATAAAAAAAAAAGCTCCATAATATTACAAGTCCCCAGTTCAGCCTCTGTCACCCCAAAATCCACTGCTTCATCAGGGGCCGCAAAAAAAGGATTTGTAACGATTCGCATGAAGCTAGGCAGTACCCTCTGGTAAACTAACATAGCTATGGAAAATCACCATTTTTAATGGGTAAATCCACTTTTTCTATGGCCATTTTCCATAGTTATGTTAGTTTACCAGAGGGTAATTCTCAACGGCTGGGGTTTTAAAAACCGCCTGGAACCACGATCTCCCCGAAGGCCACGTGCTCTGCGCAAACCTTGAAGAGATCCTCATGGCAGAAGCTGGTTGCTGCTAGAAAAATTGGATGATGCATTGGGCACCAAATGATTTAAATGGAGGGAAACGGGAAACGCCTTGAAAATGAGAGAAAACGATGCTAGAAACAATTTAAACAAGTTTGAAACATCGGTATACAAATGCTTACGGTGTAAAGGTAGTGCTGAAGTGAAGAAATGCAGTAGTACTGTAAGTATCTGTAAGTCATTTGCTGAAGCTATCCACACCCAACTGATCCAGATTGGTAGATTGGTTTTCTCTTCTTTGATTTGGATCACGTTCAAAATCACAACGGATCTTCTGTTTCAAACGCCTGGTGCCTTTCTGCTGCTCTGTGGCACAATCCCCAAATATCCCCAAGCCTCGACCTTGTGGAGCCAACACATCTGACGATGACCAAAGGTACAACTCAGGGTCAAGTCCCGGGGCCTTGAAATCCTAAAAAAGACCAGGTAGCCAGTTAGTCAGGTGCCATTAATCGCTGCTTACTGGTGCGTTTTACGTAGGGAATGGATGGGTTGCTGGGGGTTGCTGGGATGATTATTGATAGTTAATTGTGGATCATTCCCGAAAATTCCCTGCGTTTAGCACCAGTAAGGCTGCCAATATCTTCCTGTTTCCAAGATTCTGACTTGATGGTGCATTCAAAGTGGGTGTCCCTTCCCTCCATGATCTTGCGCCGCAGGCAGCGGTATGCCGTCTCTCTCCAGGGGAAAGAAGCATGCCTGGCACCACAAGCTGGTGAGTTGTCCAACCCAAATCAACTCTGGCTGGCGGCTTCAATCCATCTGAAAAAACTATAAAGTCGACAATAGAAAGCATTTCAAGCCACCAACCGGAACTACTTCCATTGATGAAAGTGGATCCAAATCCGAAAAATACTTGAAAATCCAAGCTGCAAATTTTCCTAAGATCCCCGCCCAACCCTCCCATCCCCACCTGAAGGCGATGGCCCCCGTTTCCGCAGGGGGCTCAGGGGTTGCCGTGCGCTTGGCTGCGAAGGTGAGGTGTGCGTTGGTGCCACCAAAGCCGAAGGAGG
>Ga0126342_10014919_pt1 | contig 13665 bp, 7 predicted proteins | sample Cyp1metagenome_FD_92528 | JGI IMG/M metagenome (GOLD analysis project Ga0126342, IMG submission 92528) | Coral microbial communities from Lord Howe Island, Old Settlement Bay, Australia - Cyphastrea 1 metagenome | ecosystem: Host-associated > Invertebrates > Cnidaria > Coral ...
CCAGTAGCGGTACAACACCCTTGTACATTGCAGCTGAGAAGGGCCATCTTGATGTTGTCCGTCATTTGGTGGAAGTTGGTGCTGACAAAGATAAAGCCCAAAATCAGGGTGCAACACCCTTGTTCATTGCAACTCTGAAGGGCCATCTTGATGTTGTCCGTCATTTGGTGGAAGTTGGTGCTGACAAAGATCAAGCTACCAGTGGCGGTACAACACCCTTGTTCATTGCAGCTCAGAAGGGCCATCTTGATGTTGTCCGTTTTTTGTTGGAAGTTGGTGCTGACAATGATCAAGCCAACAATCAGGGTGCAACACCCTTGTACATTGCAGCTCAGAAGGGCCATCTTGATGTTGTCCGTCATTTGGTGGAAGTTGGTGCTGACAAAGATTAGAACGGCAAGGTGAGCCCCTTACATAGCAGATTTGTATGGTGTAATGGGGAGAATAGTGGGAGAATATTGATGGGATAATAATGGGATAATGACATGCGATACTATTTGACCATCAACAGATGTGGGTGTTACCAAGACACAGGATTTATATAATCAATTATTATGTAAGTGACGGGTGAAATGCACATCGCAGTCAACTGATAGTGTTAAATGTCCATTTAGCCTTTAACATGCTCGGATATTTAAGGGATTTTAGCCAGATAAATGGCTTCACATGGTTTCACCATCATTTGATGTGGATTCAACCGACACGAAATCGGATTTGAAGGAGGCGGGGATCTGACCAACAAAATACGGGGGATTATGTGGTAAACCCAACTTCTTAAAGACGCTTCCATCTAGGTCAGGCGACTGATGCTTGGTGAATGGTGAATGCTGGAAGACAATAAACTCCACCCACTGGGTATACCTTGGTGAGTAGTTGATGAATTAGTGAATGACTTACTCTTCACCATTTGGGATGGTTTTTACCAACCACTTCCATTGGGATGGTGGACACAGACTGACGGGGCTGATTGGAGGGTTTTCGTCCAGCACCATTTTACAGGTCAACAATTGTGACCTAAAGAAGCACAAAAAATGTCTTCATTGTATTCCTTTCCTTTTGCCAAGGTTTTGATTCTTGTACCCTCTGGTAAACTAACATTGTAAACTAACATAGCTATTGAAAATGGCCCATTTATAGTTGATTTACCTCTTAAAAATTGTGATTTCCCATAGTTATGTTATTTTACCAGAGGGTATGAACAATGACATCAACAAATTGCATTTGAACAGAGGATTACTGTCACTGGATGAAGTCATTTGATCAATTTTTTTTCTGGAGTTGAAATCCAGCAATGGTTTCATCAGCATCGCACCGAGGGCAATGGCAATGGCCAGAGATTTCATGGGGGTACCCCTAAATCATCCCCGATTTATCCATTTTTGTGTTTTTTTTCAGCCAATAAACCATTTATTGGGGATTTTCCATGATGTTCCATGTTTTTTTTCGGATTTTCCATGAAATCAACCGTCCAGCGGGGCTTCTATCCCATGATTTTTTCGGACACCGGGCCGAGGTCCACACCCGATAACATCTTCGGAGATACGTTGAAGCCTGGCAGCCCAACGCCGGAGCTCGCTGCTGATGGCTTTGTTGTTTTTTTTGACGCCATGAACTTTTTCGTCAAATTGTGGGTTATTATAGTTATAAACCATTTTTTTTTTACATCACTGGTGATTTATAATAACTAGGGCATCTATGGTTTAAGAACTATGGTATCTTATTGGGGCTTTATAAAGCTAATAGTTATGGGGCTTAAGATATCGATGGTTATTGTAGCTAATAGTTATAAGTTATAACTAACTAGTTATAACCACCATAAACCATAGTCATTATGATTTTTAAACCATCATAAACCATAGCGAATGTTTATAACCACTATAAACCATAGTTATTATGAACAACTTAGCTACCGTTTGAAGGCCTCACCAAACATACCCTCCGTCATCAGACGTGGTCGGCTGGGTTGGCTGGGAAATCCCGTGCTTGGCGGAGGTCTCAATGTCTGGTTCGCTGGGAAAATCCACTTACTGCGATGAACATGAAAGTGACTAATGGAATTTAATCGCAGTCCATTAATCACCATGAAATTCCAGAAAAGTCACTGTTTTTGCTGGTGAAGTCACCGTTTTCCCTGGCTAAATCCCCATTTCTGTTGGTTAAAATCCTATAAACATCACCCAACAAAAAATCCCATCAAAATCACCAATGAATTCCATAAAAGTCCCTATATCATCACCATTTAATAGTGACTAATGGAATTTAATCATAAATATAGATGGTGACTAATATTGATGATATTTATGGGATGATATAGTGACTTTTAATTATGGATTATCATCACCATTTATATCATCACCATTAGATTCCATAAAAGTCACTACATAGTGGTGCCCCAGTTCGATAGCTAAGTTGGTGAACATAACTACAATTTTTGTAGGACTCTCCTGGTAGATATATCGAACTAGTTGATGGGGTTATAAACTAACTTATAACTGGGGGGTACCACATTGCAGGATCTTTTTCAGGATGTACCATCTGGTTATGACTAACATAGGTTATGACGTTCACAGTTTGCCATGGAAAATCACCTTTTTTTTTCTCAGTTCGGTAAAGCATCTATTTCTATGGGCCATTAAAATAATAGGTAAAACATTTTGGGAATGTGTCATAGAATTGGATGATGGGAAAATTTTAACCGGAAAACCCTATATTTGATGGTAAAAACCCATGGGTTTCCGGTTAAGATTTTCCCTTAAATCAATCCAATGAATGTGGCGGACATCTAAGCCAAGTGTTGGTATTCGGGACAGGTTCCATGTTGGAACTGGCTTCGCGGTCTCTCCGCCAAGGCGAGTGCTGGCCGTCAAGGGCCTTGAGGCTTGAGAGGTCCGAGAGGTCCAGGCTGAGAGAGATCCGATCGGCGATGCATGGGGGTTAATCCTCTTCTTTAAACAGTTTGCGAACTGGAAAATCACCATCTTTAGAAGGTAAATCAACTATTTCTATAGGCAACTTTAGGAGGTAAATCAACTATTTCTATAGGCAACTTTCAATTTTCTGCTTTAAAAAGGGGTCAAACCCTTGATTTTTTTCCAGCGTCTGCGGCGGACACAAAGGCCGAACTCTGAGATTGCTGGTTCGGTAACTCTGGAGCCGACGAAGATTGAGAAAGTCGTGGCTCTTAAACCGACTCTGCGTTGCCTGAGCAATGCAGAAAAACCAGTCGCGTGGGTTTGTTGAGTTGGAGGCTATTCTGATTACACAGGAAATTATGGATTTCAATACAGGGGGTTTCCATAAATGGGGGTACCCCAAAATGGATGGTTTACAGTGGAAAATCTATCTATAAATGGTTGATTTAGGGGTACCCCCCCCATTTATGGAAACCTCCATATGCATACAGTATATAGGTTGCACAATGTGTTGTAAATACCTTCCAGCAAACTTTCCCATTGCCTTCACGTCCATTTCTGAATAATCTTGATTTTCCAAAAATGGGGAGGCTCTTGCTTGGAGCTGCGTCTGATAGGCACACAACCACTACCCTCTGGTAAACTAACATAACTATGGAAAATCACAATTTTTTATGGGAAAATCCACTATTTCTATGGCCATTTTCCAGTTCGCAAACTGTTAGTTTACCAGAGGGTAATTCCATGTTCTTCCAATTCTTGCATAATTCCCTTCATCAATCCCCATGATCCCTGTTTTTTCTTGCAGATAGACTACACGAGTTTCCCAGAATCAGCAAGTCCATTGGATGCTGACAGCGACAGCATGAAAAAACCTGGGCACAGAATGAACTCATGGGTCCCAAGTGGTAGTGGTTTCAAAATATAGGACTTACCCTCTGGTTATGTCAAAATAGCTATTGAAAATGACCATTTATAATGGATTTACCCATTGAAAATGGTGATTTTCCATAGTTATGTGAAAGTTTACCAGAGGGTATGGGGTACCTTTGACTAGTTTTCTGTAGACTGATGATGCACGTTTTATCTGTATTCTTAAGTTTTTTTTCCCTCGGTGAAACGTGACGACTTTTATGCGGTTCCTTCATTTTCACCAGATGCGATTCACAAAACATTCTGTTTCCTAGTGGGATTCTCTCTACAATGTTTGACCAATCTGGGTTAATGATCATGGTCAATGATCATTATATAATTCATATTAATCATGGTCATTCTCCCTACAATAGATAGAATCTGGTTGGTGGTTTGGAACATCTTTATTTTTCCATATATTGGGAATAATCATTTCAACTGACGAACTCCATCATTTTTCAGAGGGACAGGTATACCACCAACCAGTAGCATCTGGCTTGTACCTCATTTTTTCAGCGGTAAACATGACACATACTCCACTTTCCATGGGACATCATGGGACTCCGCTACCGTTGTTCAAAAAACAGCTGCGCTGTTGTCGAAAACTTTGCCCCACGTGGCCGTGGCCGCGAAATTTGGGGGAAAGCATGCAGGCCCGGGATGGCTGGGAAAGCTGAGGTCATCCATCAATGCTTTTACCCTCTGGTAAACTAACATAACGATAGAAAATCACCATTTTGAATAGGTAAATCAACTATAAATGGGGTATGTTCAATAGCTATGTTAAATTACCAGAGGGTACCAGCTTTCCCAAGAGTTTTCTCTATCACCATATGCATGTAATACCAGAACCCGATGACATGTAAAGATAGACATTGAATCCATCGGTGCTTGAAATATCTTGGACATGTCCAAGCACCAAGATTCAAGATATTTCACATATTTTCATACGGCTTTGTCTGAACATAGTGTGCCCGTAAATGCATTGGTTTATCATCACTTCCCCATTGCTATTCATTAACATAGCAATTTGGGGCTATTTGCCATTTTCAGACACGCCCATGTTATATAATTAGATGCATTATTATTCCACAATAATCCCATTAGAATCGTATTATAGTTCCATTGTCATCCCATTATACTATTCATATTAAAATATATTAAATGATTATAACGATGGGTATAATATTGACTCATGGGAATCATTATCGCACAAAAGAATATTTATACAATAATGATGAAACAAGTTGTATATTCATTATCATATTGAAGCATTTATATAAGATGGAAACCCAATATGATTTCGAAAGTTTCTGGCGATTTTCTGGCGATTGAAACGTCCCTTGCCACGCCACGATGAACACCGCCAGCTGGACATGCCGACGCTGCCCTTGCCGCATTCCTTGCAGCCTTCTCCGGTGTCGCAGCACCGCCAGGTGGAGTCCCCAAGCCGGTGAAACGGTGAAAGAACGGTGATTTTAAGCACCCAAGGCTACAGTCAGGTGAGTCATGTGAATGGAAGATTTTACATGTTTTTTTTCCTGGCTGAAATGGCGGTTTTTTATATGGTTTAAGCATGGGGTTGGAGCCAACCATGGGTATTTCTGGGTATTTCATGGTATTTCATTGGGTTGATTCAAGTTGATTCAGGGGATTTCTTGCCACTTGTACAGCTGTACAGCCTCAAGCACTATGTATCTTACCATAGGAATGATGGCCGGACGTCCGCTTTTGGCCAAGATTACGTTGCAGTTGGATGGGGTTTAAATATTTGAACTTACATGGAACAGTAGATTTAGGATACTGTGTAGTTAGAACATCTTCTCAGACAGCAGTTGAAAACAACGCCTTGACTATTTTACTACTGGTTGGTGGTTTGGAACATGTTTTATTTTCCATAATATTACTATATTAATATATGGGATGTCATCCTTCCCATTGACGAACTCCATCATTTTTCAAGATGGGTACCGGGTCAACCACCAACCAGTATAAGTTGGTTTATAATCCCATTAACTAGTTATATTTACCATAAGTCCTAGTGATTAGAGTTATGTGCACCAACGGTTCACGCTCTCAAGATGGTTAAGTCACCACCAACCAGACTACCCTCTGGTAATTTGTTACATAGCTATTGAAAATGGCCATAGAAATAGTGAGTTTTCCCATTAAAAATGGTGATTTTCCATAGTCATGTTAGTTTACCAGAGGTTATATCCCATTAAATCCCATTAAATCCCATTAAACCACCTTTTTCCTATGGTTTTCCTATGGTTTTCCTATGGTTTTCCTATGGTTTACCAGGCCGGGTATTTTAAGTGGAGGCAACGACGGCAACCGAACGACCGAGGTGAGTTCGGCTCCACAAACAGCATCCTTGACGCCCTCGGTACCCTGCGTCTCTTGGTGGTGGAGACCATAGAAATGGGAGTGAGACCTCGGTACCCTCTGGTAAAACCAGAGGAAAACCATAGGAAAACTATAGGAAAACCCATAGGAAAACCATAGGAAAATGGTGGTTTAATGGGATTTGATGGGATTTAATGGGGATACCCTCTGGTAAACAAACAGTTTGCGAACTGGAAAATGGTGATTTATGGTGGATTTACCCAGCTATAAAATGGTGATTCTCCATAGTTATGTGAGTTCGTTTATCAGAGGGTATAGATTTTCCCATTACATTTCCATCATATATCCCATTATATATCCCATTATATATCCCATTAAATCCCAATAAACCACTATATTCCATAGCTATTAAATCCCATTAAATCCCATTAAACCACCATTTTCCTATGGTTTTCCTATGGTTTTCCTATGGTTTTCCTATGGTTTTCCTATGGTTTTCCATAGCTAAATGGCAGTTTTAAAATGTTTTCAATGGGGAACATTTTTTGGTTTAAACCATGGGATTTTGGGGAATTTACATCATGTTTTCAGACAAGGCTTTCAGACAAAGCCACATGTTTAGGGTGGGAAAACCATAGGAAAACCATAGGAAAACCATTGGAAAACCATAGGAAAATGATGGTTTAATGGGATTTAATGGGATATACCCTCTGGTTATGACTGACAGTTCGCCATGGTATAGATGGCCCTAATCGAAATAGATGGTTTACCATGGTTTACCAAACTTAAACATGGTGATTTTCCATGGCAAACTGTTAGTCATAACCAGATGGTAACTACAGTTATATCATTAAATTATATCAGTTATCTATATCATAAACCCATAGTTTCCCATGGGTTCCACACACGTTCCCGTGCTTGAAAACGCTTCGATCCAAAAAAATACGGCCAGACATCGAATCGGTGAATCATAGGAACACCACTTAAGTGTTAGACAACTTGGACCAACTTAAACATTTGTGAGATTGGTACCCTCTGGTAATTAAACATAGCTATTGAAAATCACCATTTTCAATGGGTAAATCCACTATTTCTATGGCCATTTTCAATAGCTATGTTAAATTACCAGAGGGTACCTATTAGCACCTTCTAGTCATGATTAAATCCCATTTTGAGATCCCATTTGTTCATGGTGAATTTCCATTCACAGTTTAAAAAAGATACCATGTGTAATGATTTACCCTGCATGAAAAACTGGTTGGTTGGGTAGGTGGCTCCCTGTTTCTAAATATAATTATCCCATATGATTCCCATTATATTCCAACATCATAATAAAAGTATGGGTATCCAACCAGTAAATAATGAGAACCAACCAGTATTCCAACCAGTATATTCCCTATTTATAAACAAAAAATCCAACTTACCAACCTATACCATATTATTTCCAATATATTCCAACATATTCCAAGCAACCAGTGGTGAGTTGTTGTAAGTTACAGCCGATGGGATTTTGCCCACACCGCCCAGTTATCGAGCCAACTGTGGGGGCCTAAGAGGCACCGGTGCACTGGTGGTGACGATCAGATTTCAACCCCTGGATTACCATTTGATGATGATTTATGGGAAATGTATGGGACATGTATGGGAAATATACATGGGATTTTTATGATGGTTTATGGGAAATACCGATTAATGATTAATCGACCAGAAACGGCTGTTTAATTGGGGTGGTACCAGTTACCCTCTGGCAAACTAACAGTTTGCGAAGTGGAAAATCACCATTTTGAATGGGTAAATCCACTATAGATAGGCCATGTTCAATAGCCATGTTGAATTACCAGAGGGTAATCAATTTAAGTATCATACAAGGTGGTGCCACCCCAGTTATAAGTTGGTTTATAAACCATAGTAACTATATGTTATATGTAACATCTACCATAAACCATAGTGAAATTGGAGTTATGTGAACCCCAACTTAGCGATTTAGCTCACTGGGGCACCACCAACCGTATGATCACTACTTGGGGTATATCGCATCCTAATAAACCTCTTGGTCTTTTGTCAACCGGGGTTGACGTTCGATTTCAATGATCCAAGGGATCCAAGGTCAGCACAGTCGCAGGTGGTTACTGTTTATCACCCTGAGGTTGGCGCCCTTCAATGATGAGAACTGGCCCAATTCCAGGATGCAGAACGGTGCCCAAGTTGAGAGCTAGCGCTCTATCGCTGGTTGATGACGAGTTTTTTAGCATCCTGCAGGATGGGGAATTTTGTTACGCTTGGATAGCGTGAACCGTTGCCTGAAAAAAGTGGCTGAATTCTATGGTTTATGGTAGATACAAATCTAGATAACTATAGTTAATGGGGTTTATAAACCAACTTAGAACTGGGGGGAACTCCCCGGTAATCCATGAACTGTATGGCATGGGAGATGACACAGTTGAAGTTGAGATGAACATATTAGATGTTCTGAATGCGCAGTGACGGCCAGGGGTGAGTTTTGAGCTGAAGTGAGCCATCAAAAATGCACTGATGGTCAATACAGGGAGTTATACATTGATGTTTATTGGGGATTATGATAACCCATAGTAGCCAAACCTATCAACCAGCTAGTATCATGAAATTGGTATTGTTAATGGCTCACGTGAGGAAGTGATCCTCTTCCAATAAGAAATTGCACGTCTAGGATATCCCCGCAAAAACCACAGTTTTTGAGGCTTTTCATATCGCACCCAGGGGTCAACATTTCGTATACCCCAGGGGTTGGCAAATATCCCGTTGAAGGAGTCTAAAAACCACCTTCAGATGATAGTATATATTTATATGCATTATATTATATATTTATACTGTATGAGCATATGTAACTAGGTGTGTTACTTGCATGCGTATCTACACACGCTCAGTACATCTGTCTCTAAATCTACACCTTACATCCTACATCTGTCATATCCTTTAACTTATATCATACAGATCTTATCCTATCTCTACATTTGTAATATCTACATATCAATATAGAGATACCTCTTTTCCCATTACAGCCACAACCAAGGCCCCGCCAGCCAAAGCAGCAGTTCCGTAACCCAGAGGAGCGCGGCGACCTTTGATGATTTTGATGCTATCACCAGCTTAGCAGCTCAGCATATCATTAAAAAATATAAACATATATATATATATATGTATATATATCACCAGGCTAGCTGACTCATCAAAATCAGCTTATGAAAAATCTGGAAAATCCACCATGAAATTTCCAGATTTCACCTGGATTTTCATGTTCGTCAATTTTTTTCGGAACATCTCTGAAAAATCTATCCAAATCCAGGTGTCTTGTCAACAAATGGCTACAATGTGAGGCCCCCAAGATATAAGTTGGTTTAGATTCGCCCCAGTAACTAGTTCGTTATAAATACCATAAACCATAGTGAAATTGGAGTTATGTTCACCAACTTAGTTATCTTGGGGGCCTCACATTGTAGGAAACATGGTGGTTGAACTAACAAACATTAGGAGATTTGACATGTGGTTGATGGTGTTTGCCGGTGATGTTAGTTGGTTGTTAAACCTCATCTAAATATAGTTCTTGCGTATCATACACTATAGTATCATAAATATTCCCCATCTAACCAAAAAGTATATTCCCCATTTAACTATAGTATCTAACTATATCTACCATAAGCCCGGATTTTGACTTTCGTCGGCGCTGAATCCAGGTGTTTTTGACAAACAAATCCATCAGGAGGTGCTGACGCGGATCGATATGAACGAACCGCAATACTTCGACGGAGCTGGGGCCCCCGGAAAACCAAATCATCCATTTTCATAGGAAAACCATAGGAAAACCATAGGAAAACCATAGGAAAACCATAGGAAAACCATAGGAAAACCATAGGAAAACCATAGGAAAATGATGGTTTAATGGGATTCAATGGGATTTAATGGGATATACCCTCTGGTTATGACTAACATAGCCATGGAAAACCCCTGAAATAAATGGAGGTTTCTAGCTGGGAAAATCATCTATTTCTATGGGCCATTTTCCATGGCTATGTTAAATAACCAGAGGGTAACTAAATATAAGAAATATATAGTTACAGATATTATCCTGATATATAACTTATATACCTGGAAAGCCGTTTGAACAAATTTTTTTGTTCATTATGGGAAAATCTGGTCGAATACACCTTTTAATGATCAATGAACAATTTTACCCGTAATGACCAGATAATTTGGTCAATTCACGATATTGCTATTGGAGGTGCGCCCGATCCTTGCATCCAAGGCTCACAGTATGGATGTGAATGATGTGAAATAAAAAAGGGGAAGATGCATGTGACCATGCACCCCAAATCGAGAATGGAAGAAATATATGATGGGTGCCATAGAATATATTATGTGGCATAGACTATATATTATAGATTCCCAACAGGGTCTCTTGAAATATGTGCATAGAAACCATGCGTCCTGATTGGGATGATTGCATCGCTGCTGAGCACGTTGAGGCCCGCTCTGATTACGTGGGGGGGGGCATCGAAAAACGAAATAAGTTTGATTTGATTTCTTGCCATGAATTCTATCTTGCAAGTACAGTTGGCTTTTGCTGGAAGCTTTTGGGCGTTCCCTTCAGAGCAAACCGGCTCAAACAAAAAAAAACGTTTTGCTGCCTTGCTATGGCGAACCTTTATGGTGTTGCTAAGCATTGGTGGATGGAGCCTTCCATCCAAGAGAGGGTGAAAGAGGGCGGCATTGGTGCCATTGTTGTAACCAACAATACCCAGCCCCTTGCATCCAAAGATGTACGTCATGCCTTGTGGAACAGAGAAGTCTTGATCCCAATCATGGAGAATATGCGATACCACCACCTGATCAAGACACCTGATATGGGGACGATTCAAGACCAAGTTTGGATTCTCCAGCTGCTGTCTACCAAGCAGGGATTTGATGCCCACAACCTTCCTCCAATCCCTGAAGAGTTGGAAGTGCCGGTTCATTTGTCGGTGATTAGCATTAAGAAGCTGGTGTCATATGTGCGAGCCAAGTACATTCGTCCTCACATGCCACGGGACAAGGGTTCCTTTCTTCATGCATGTTTCCATTTTTTTATGTGATTATCAATCATGCAGTTCAAATCAGATCATAATTTCCAGGTCTTTCCCGGAACCACAGTATGTATTTTCTTCCATTCCAATTTGCATATGATGGATGGAAGAAATCCTGCACCTGCACCGCTTCGTGCCCATGTATAGTGGTAACACTTATAACTATAACTGCAATGGGACTATATTGGATAAACCATCTATCATCCGGTGCAAGATTTCTTCCATCCACAATATGGTTCAGATCCCTTGGATCATATATGCCCCATAGCTACCCCTGGAGGACGCAGACTTCAGAGAGCTCTTGACCCACTTTGGCGAGTTGGAGCCTTTTTTGCACCCGGCACATTGTCCATGGTTCATCGGGCCAGCACACTTTCAAATGGTAAAGGTGAAACCGGTGAAACCAATGAATTTGACTGCAGGCTGAGGTTGATATATAGATTTTATGGGAATCATTTCAATATATTTGGAACCCTACATTACATGCATGTATACAGTTGTTGCAATATGTTGGAGTGTTTGCTATCAATTCCCACCGGCCTTGGCCGCGCAACTCCGCCTCTCAGGAACTCTATTTAGACCTCCCCGCGGACAAGTCAGCTCCTGACGACAGCGAGGATGAGAAGGGCGAATCTAAGGAGTGTGATCTACGTGATCGGGTTCGTCAGGTGCCAATTCCTTCACCTACTACAACCCCGGTTGTGCCAGCTCTGGCTGAATCTGTGGGTGGGAACTCGGGTTTGCTTGAGAATGATATGTGGGTTCCAGAAGCCCTTCCTGTTGATGAGCAGGAATGTGTGTTTGGATTGCACAAAAAAATCATGGAGGCCAAGGCCAGGATTGCTGAACTCAAAGGTCAGAATTCCAACAGTACTGGTACTCCCATGGTTTCTCCGAGTGATCCAGTTCCAGAGATAGCGTCACCAGTGGATTCGACTTCATCAAGGGTTGCTGAAATTAGATCCCGGATGGAAAAGTTGCAGTCAGATTTGAAGTTTCTTGTCAGTACCATCGACCAGTTTCCGTCTTTATGAAAACATTGTTCATATGGCCATCCAAGTTGATCAACAGCAATCTTAAGAGGTATAGATGTATTCCCCTGGAACCTTAGGATAGATGTATTCCCCTGGAACCTTTAAAAATTAATATCAAACCTGTGAACCCATCTCTTTCCCAGGTTGGAAGCCAGCACTTCTGTGCCAGCAATGGACTTTGATGAGACTCTCCCGATGGTGCCGGATGAAACTCAGTACTACGCTCCCGATGCTGTGCCCGATGCTGTGCCCGATGCTGGGGTGGATGAAGCTTGGTGCCCCCCCGAAGCCACTCAGGGTGAGGATGAAGGCCCCAAAATCAATGATCCTACTACTGGCAATGGTGATGAAGGTGAGCGCATTCCTGTTCCTTGAACCGGATATAGGTTGATGTCTCTACCACTTCAACCGAACTTCAAGTGTTTCTGTTTTAGATGTTTTTTTTTCAGGGGAAAAGTTCAATATGTGGGTTCTCAGCTGCTCTGTGCGCTCAGGTTGTGGATCGCTTGAAGCAACAGCGGTTGAAGGATGAAAAGAAAGAGGAAAACTCTACGAGGAAAGGAAGGAAGCCTAAGGGAAAGGCAGGAAAGGCAGCCAAGGCAGAAAAGCCAGCAAAGGCACGAAAGGCAGCTAAGGCAGGAAAGGCAGCAAAGGCAGAACCTGAAGCAAACAAGGAGCAATCCAGCAACAGTCCAAAAACCATAGGTAAGAGACTTCGCAGGATGAAGTCACAGGTGCGCATGGTAAGCAATGAACCAGAAGATGGTAAGATCACCCAGAAGGATAAGGCCACACCATCAGCAGCAAAGACAAGGAATCCAAGCAGTGAGACAACGGCAATCCCAACCACTATGAGCAAAGGTAAGGGCAAGGATGAACGCAATGTCAAGGAGGCAGGCAAAACGAAGAAAGTCAAGAAGGGATGCAAGGTCAAGGGATGCAAAACGAAGAAAACGAAGAATGTAAAGAAGGCACAGGGTGAAGAGGAGGCAATGGACCAGGCAGGACATGCAGGCAAAGGAGCAAAGGCAAAAAAAGCAAAGCAGTCGTCCACATGTGCGGAGCCAGCCCCCAAAGCTGGAGAGGACAGCCCACTCGCCTTTCATCTTAAGCATGCATGTTTGTTATGACATATCACATATGAGCAACATAATGGCTACATATCCTTAAGTATAAACTGATCTACAAGTCTATTACCAAATGTCTCCAGGATGGATGCCGCCGAAAGCGCATCAAGCACGATGAGACCACGGGTGAGATTAAATCCGTAGTTGAGCACTTGAACCAACAGTTTGAAGGGCAGTTCAAGATCATGGTGTACTGGTCGCGCTCAGCTGTAGGATTCCTAATCCTTAAGAATGG
>Ga0126342_10014920_pt1 | contig 13665 bp, 11 predicted proteins | sample Cyp1metagenome_FD_92528 | JGI IMG/M metagenome (GOLD analysis project Ga0126342, IMG submission 92528) | Coral microbial communities from Lord Howe Island, Old Settlement Bay, Australia - Cyphastrea 1 metagenome | ecosystem: Host-associated > Invertebrates > Cnidaria > Coral ...
AACTGTTTCTTTGACTAACTCTTTCTTTGACTAACTCTTTCCCTGACGAACTCTTTCTTTGCTAACTCTTTCTGTGACTAACTCTTTCCCTCACTAAATCTTTCTTTGACTAACTCTTTCCCTCACTAAATCTTTCTTTGACTAACTCTTTCCCTGACTAACTGTTTCTTTGCTAACTCTTTCTTTGACTAACTCTTTCCCTCACTAACTGTTTCTTTGACTAACTCTTTCTTTGACTAACTCTTTCCCCGACGAACTCTTTCTTTGCTAACTCTTTCTTTGACTAACTCTTTCCCTGACCAACTGTTTCTTTGACTAACTCTTTCTTTGACTAACTCTTTCCCTGACATTCTAAAAGTCCGTAACACGGAAGTTTCTCCCCCTAAACTTCCTTTGATAATTATATATATATATACATATCATACGTACATGGGAAATCACTAGAACACAGGTTTTGGATTCAGCAGACGGGTCAGGATTAGGGTTGGGGAAATCGTTCCAAAATGACTCCAAACATGGCAATCACCAGACAAATATGGTTTGTTCCTATTGACTTCTGCTCTGGTCCTTAAGGTTTGTTGATTTGGCCATGGTTTTAAACATGCCAGACATGTTGCTATATTCCTGAAATGTTGCAATGGGATGATTAGTCCCAATGGCTGGGTCCTGTTCAGAAAGTGGTGGAATTCACCAGTGCCACAATTTGCTCCTGCCGTGGGCCTTTGTTGCCATGTGTTTGCAGGTGGGGAGTTGAAGAGCTTCATGGAACCAAATGTAATGGCCGTTGGCTGTTTAAGGTCGGCACAGCATCATTCTGCGTGTCGATGACTATTCATCCATTGTTTTTCGTATAAATAGGTCTTTTTCGAGCACTTTTCGAGCACATCAAAGTACAGACAGCCATTCTTGTCAGTGCTGATCTTTTCATCTGACCCTGTTTCCTTTGATATCCTCAAAAGATGGCTGACTAGTTGTCCATACGCCCAGTGACATGTGTGGTTAGCATCCCTGAGGTCCTGGAAGAGCCCGAACTTCTGGCTGGCATGAGCATTGTTTGATCTGGCAGTTGTGAATTGGGGTTGCCCGGGGATGATGGGATGTTAATGAACTGAGGCAGCACTGAAAGTTGATGATCATATGCTGCGAAATGGGTATGTTGTAATCTATCACTGCATGCATGCACTTGAGTTGTAGTTTGGTGCTGCTTTGAGTCGCTTGCCCAAGAAACAACTTTCAGTGGAAAGGACTCTTCACTTCCAGAAGGTTTCCACAGGGTGTAGTTTGCGTTTAGTGCCTAGCTAAGCTCGTTACAAGCACTCAAAGTGCCGTGACTTCTTGGCATTTGGACGCTGACTGAACTACTCATGTCATCTGCATCCAGAAAAAATGAGTGACACAGGAGAGAACATATCTGGGATCAAAACGATTGGAAGCCCCAAAACAAATGGTCTAATACCAAAAGGTGATATATTTTGTGGGTCCATGAGGACGTGCCAGAAACCATCCTCATTTGTACCGGAAAGCAAAGGTGGGACAAGCCATCCGTGATCGGAGGTTTATCAGTGGCTTAACCACATTGGCTGTTCGACTGCTGAAATCATCCTCGATGTGATCTTCGGGATGCCTTGTGGCACACCATGGGATATGTGTGTGGAAATTGGGGATAGACCCCCTAATCCACAATCATGAACAACCATTGGACGAGGTACCAGATTTTCAGACACACCCATGTCATGAACCATGAGTTCTTACAACTTTTTTTTGCGCCGGTTTCCTCCTCAAGGATCCGCAATCATTCTGACACGGATCTGTATGCAACATGAAACCCCATAAGCCTCACCTATCCGAGGCTTTGCTGGCATCCATGCAAGGGTCAGCTTGGCAGACACGTTCCCGAATGTCATCTGCAGCAACAGCAGTGACCACAAAGACGGACAAGACTGCGAAGACTGCCTGCACCATCAATGTGCATTCTGCAGGCGACACTGCTGGTTACGTTGCTTATGGACGGGCTCAAATCAGCAAGCTGCGGGACCAGTTACGCACCAAGCCTTACCAGAAGATCAAGGTGCAGCCTCATGTCTCGGCACAGGAAAAAGCCGAAAACGTGAGGGATAGACTGTTCCCATTGCTGGAAGGAATTTTGAGCCGAGTGTCAGTGAGTCCATCCACAGCAGTTCCAGAATCACCCTTGCCGGCTTCAGACTTTGAGGAAGTCGATGTGCAGGATGAAGTGCATAGAGAGTCAGACGTTTTGGTCGAGCGATGTCTTCACAGAGGCCGCTTCATGATTTTCAAGAAATATCTGAGCAGCACCATGCCAACACATCAATCTCTTGAGGATCAACAAGTGTATGAACTGAATCTGTATTACAAAGACTTGCAAGGTCTTCGCAATGTGGTGCAAATTGAAGCTCATTTCTACGACCCCGATGGAAATCTCACGTTTGTTTTCCCAGATTTGGGTGTCAACATGTATCCCAGACGGAAGCCGGGGATAGTGAGCTATATGCGGCAGCTCCTGAACGGTCTGGACGCACTTTGGCACAAAGACATTGTGCATTGCAATATCAAAGGAGGACCCAAGCCTAACGCCATATTTGATGCGACAGGCAGGTTGACCATCATTGATTTTGAGTCAGCAGTCCGGCGGCATGAGCTGATTGACCAGGGGCAAGATCAGGAGAGCTTGTTTTTTCCATCCAGTTTTCACACAGAGACCCTGCTGTACAGAGGAAATCCTCACTATGTTGCACCAGAGGTGTTGGTTGCACAGCATGGGCAGAATTCCTACGGGCAAACCAGGTTTGGGCGTCGTCGAGACATTTATAGTGCTGGAGTCGTATTTTTGGAGCTTCTACTGGACATTGACCATTTGTTCAACTATGAGGATGAAGAAATCATTGAGGATGAAGACATTATTGAGCAACATGAAACCCTGAGAACTCGCCTGGCATCCATGACTCCACTTTCAGCTTGGCAGTGCTACGGTGACTTTCGGGTCGCAAGTTTGAAATTCAATACACTTGCCTCAGATTTAGCTGCTAAAATGCTAAAATGGGACCGCATTGAACGTCCCAGTCCTGAAGTGTTGCTTCAGCATCCGTTTTTCAATTATTATACCTAGATGATCTAGCCGTTTGCAGTAAGCTTGCCAAGCTGGCAAGATGTCAGACTCAGGCTGCTTTGTTGCAGTCATTTATCGAGAAGAGAAGAAAACAACTGATACCTACTTGCGCGTGCTCATGTATGGGTTGAGGATTTTGTGAGCATCCACATTTAAACGCATACATATTCATTAGTTTCAGCACATTATCACTGACTACGACTGATTATCACTGACTTGGACTAGACTTTGCCAATCAACATTTGAAAAACGGGTTGCTTCTTGTGTGGTAGAATCGTTTCTCGCATGCCACGTTGAGATGTGCCCCGAAGATAGGTGGAATTGGTGACTAGTAATTACACGAGGCTGCGTGTTTTCCTGTTGCTTTTTCTGCGAACTGATTGATTGATGGCATTTGGTTTCAGCGGATGTGAGGAATGCATGGCTCCAGCTGCTGTGCACGTTTTGCTACCTGCTTTTGATGTGCCCGAATCACTGACGGCACACTGCGGTCAGGATGCTGAGCCTAGTCCTACCTCCAGGTTCTGGGGGAGGGAGCCAAAGGGCCAATTGCCAATCGCAATTAGGGTTATATCCATGATGACTGCAAGAAGGGCCACCCCAGATGAGCAATTTGGTTGATAAATGTTGATAACTAGGCCCACTAGGATATAGTGGTGGACATATCTACAGTTGGATGGGTTTGGAAAGCGGCTAGTAATTGCGGGGTAAAAATTGTGGGGCCGAGACCTCAATGGCAGATCTCACCATAAATGGCTGCCAAAGGCCGCGCAGGAGACAGAACTTCCCATACCACAGGTGATATCAATCTTCAACAGATCGGTGGGTCAAAAAATGGGGGACCCACAAAAGTCACAAACACTGACCTGGTATGAAATTATATAACATATGTATATGTATATATATATATATATTATAAATTTATAATATAAATTATCTTTTTTTAGGAGTCTACACTTTTTGGAAACAACAAGTTGGGAAGCGCTAGGCTGTAGCTCGTCGATTGCAGGACCCTGCCTTTATTGGTCACCAACACAATTATCCCTGGGTCACAACAGGTTTTTGAATTTTCACCTTCTCTGCTTGTGCAAGGCTCGAAAATCATTAACCTCAAAATTTGATTCTTAGAGACCAAAAACGACCACATCGCGTTACAATTCACAATTCTTGAGCCACACCGCCACACCCAGTTGTCAATAGGGAAGTCGCAAGACCCCACTTAGTTGTTGTGGTTCATGCCAACATCAACAACAAACAAGAAACATGACATGACCCAAACAGATGAATGATATTTTTCCCCAAGACCCAGGAAGTTTGGAAATGACGACTTGATGACGTGGTGACGTGGTGAGTGCCAGAAATCCGGCTACGTTGAGCCAAAATGATAGCATGGAGGTCCACAAACATTGATCAGTGTTTGTAATTTGTGAGGCTTCACCTTTTGGTGCTTTGTGGTAAAAAAAAACTGGATTTCGTTAGGGTTTCCCCCCATTTCCTCTTGGTGAAACCATTTAGTTCTGGCCATTGCCATGGCCTGCAGCTTCGCGTGCTGAAGTGTCGCCTGTCTCGCCATGTCCCGAGCGCTGGCGGCGGAACCTGATGAGCCGCCGGCAAGTGCCTAGACTTGCTGCAGTTGGGTTGGAGATGTACTGTGCCACCTTCAAAGAGATAGAACAGATAGAAAAGTAAGATCCTATAACATTATTGTCTAACAGTATGGAAAAATGACGTTTGTATCAATTTTGGGGGAACTGTCACGCTTCAGAGTTTGCAGTGCATGAATACAGCCTAAGAGTCATTAGGACATGAAAGGGGCCAAAAAAGAGTGGGGATATCACCAACAAACTCTGGGACAATTCAAGGAAAGTGGACGATCGTGAGGGATTTCACCACCATTGCAGGGGAGATTGCTGGTTTCCTCAAGTCTGGGAGGTTCTTCCCCTTGAAGTTGGCATGAGTAGTATGTGGCGTAGGACTTGGAACCTCATCTAAAACCTTCCGTTCCAGTTCATATGTGTACATATATATATATATATAATAATATACACAAACATATATGTGATTCGATCCATCCACCAGCTACTTTCATGAAGTCCAGGCTTAATCCCATTGAAAAAATGGGTGTCGGGTAAATGGGAACCCTGACCTAGACTTCTGATGACTTGGGAACAGCTCACTTGCATCTGGTCCATTACCATTCGTGGGATCACCGGACAGAGCTGGGAGATTTCAGGCGGTACACCACGAGTGTAGTGATCCGTTTTGGTTGATGTTTGCAATGTTTGCCTATGCTTTTTCGTCACGATCTGTCACCAGATGTTCGGACCGATAACTTTCCACTTGGCAGATTGAGCGAGGCTGATTTCCAGACTTGCTTTGAGTGTCATTTCACAGGAATCCATATTTGGGATTTGAAATTCGCCAGGTGACATATATATATATATTCATACACACATACATGTATATATGTGAATGTGTACTCAATCATCAATACATATATATATATATATAATACATATATATATATATAATATATATATAATATATATATAATATATATATATATAATACATATATATAATATATAATATATATATATAATATATATATATATATAATATATATATACTGCGTACATACACCTCCCCACCCGCAAGAACCTTCCACTTCAGGCATGGAAGTGGCGCCAGCTGCCTCTCAGGACTGACACTGCTTCCAGGGGCTAAAACTAATCCCTTCCCCCATTCATATCTCCCAGAAACCATGGTGGGTGTAGGGGATGATCTACACATATTGGAAGCCATAGAATGTGTGTGCTTCATATTAGATCTAGTCATCTCCAGATGGAAAAGACCATCACCATCAAATTAATAGGAATTCATTTTTCATCATTTTCCAATCTATTTGGGGATGACATGAACGGTGGATGGGACTGTATCTTGCAGGAAGAGCGCGGGGGCGCCCGACGACAGCGACCACTTTGGGATGGTCCGACATGGTCCGAAAGGGTGAATTTTCCAAAGAAAAATCAGGCAGTTGAAATAATGATGCTTCCATGACATGGGCTGATTTGTCATGGTTTTTAGATGTTCTTAGGTATGAAAATCAAGAACTGACCCACTTATTATCCATGCCAGTACTGATCCCATTTATCCCAATCAGTATTGCGCTTTAGCAAATCAATGTACGATATACGGACAACAAAGACACATATATATAGATGATGTATATAGATAATATAGATATAGGTGATGCTGAAAAGCACACTTGATTAGATTCACATGGATTCACAAGTAAGGGCCCGAAAAACAAGGCCTGGAGCAGCTGGAGACCAGCCATGCGAAGCTGCAAGGCCTGGTGAAGCGATGCTTGGAGCATGGAGCTGGGGAGCTGGGGTGCAAGGTGGGGTAGTCCCTTAAAACCAATGGAAATTGATGGAAAACCCATGGAAAACCCATGGAAATCAATGGACATAACAGAAAAATAGGATTTGATATAGGTTTCATTCTGGTTTTAGAATCCAGTAGAACAAATCAACAATGAGCCTACCCTGCCAATCGGGACTTCACTCCCTCCCTGTCGCCAACTGTTCTTCCAAGGATTGCAGCAAGAACTCCATGACTTGCAAAAAGACAGGATCGGCAACCTGGGATTCTTGGGGATATCCAACAACTGGGAACATCACCTGCGAAAATGGAGAGTATGACACAACTGTGCCTGTGAAAAATGGGGGGATGAGCAGCTTCACAGCTGGAGGATGACATCCCAACCTGCCAGGATGTGCTTGCCCAGCTCCGTCCCAGAGAAAGCTGAGTCTGAGCTGCTTGAGAAGGTGGGGGTTGAAAGGTTGCCAGACTTTCTGGCTTAGCATCAGCAGCTTTCTGATTCCGATGCGTTCCACAGATGGAAATTGATGCTGCAACGAAGGTTTTAATTTCAAACGGAGGTCATCCCAGAGAATATCCCATGCCTCAATCTCTGGGACCCCGAAAAAACAGTCGGGCCATTGAACATACTTCTTTTGGTTGGTTATTAAAGGTGGATTGAAACATCGAGCACCGTGTTTTTGAACCACCACAAATACGCGAAGATGGGCATGTATTTGTTCAATGATTGCGTGTTGGTTGGGTTGTTTGGTCATTGTAGTGGGTTATACCACTTGGTTTAATAAGGATTGTGAACCAACCTATACTGCAATAGGAATACCTATTAACCAACTACTGTAGTACTTTATGGGATGGGATAGTTTCTTTTTTCATGGCTCAGGTTGGGTCAAAATGATGGTCTCCCCAACATGGATCCCTTAACAGCAGTACATAGTTGTTAACTAAACATGCGGGGAAATATATGATGACCCCGGCATGCTGTTTGTATATATATATACATATGACATATATGTATATGGCCCATCGTTTGGTGGTCCCCCCCTCCCCCCGAGATGGTGATGGTCCCTATATGTACATGGATTGATGTATACAAGATTATACAAGTATGTATGTGTGTGTATCTATATGTATATATATATGTGTGTTATATACATATATGTATATATGCATATATCTAAGTAGTATACATGTATATATATATATATATGTCTATTAACCCCCCGTGTGGATGTGGTGGGGGTGAGGTGTGGGGGGTGGGTGGTGGAGAGTGGGGTAACCCCCCCCCATACCATATGGGTGCGGGATGTGAACACGAGACACGGGACCATATATATATATATATATATAATAAACACACACACATATATATATATATATTGAGTTTGATCATGCTCTAACACAAGGGGATCACTGATTCTCCAAGGCTTTTGGGGGACACGCAAACATACGGTCATATTATCTATATGAATATGTAGAACAGCATTTATCACTATAGATATATTGTTTAAACTGTATGTTATACGCATATCAGCATATCTATCAAGTGACCATCATAATATAACATGCACATACTATGATACATGTATAACATGTCTTTTCGAGAGAAAATCTATAACATGTATTGCATAGTCATCCGGGAATAGATAGAATATGGATATTTCCAACAATCCTCATGAAAATGGGTGTATCTTTGAACATGTCACATTCTATCTACTTCAGCATGATTATGCATATGTATATATATATGTATATATATATACACACTATATCTATACATACCCTACTGTAAACTAACATAGAAGTAGACATCTACCATTTGTAGCTTACTAAAACCGAGTGTTTCCCCATTGGTCTTCCACATCTATGTTAGTTTACAGTAAGGGTATATATATAATGTATAGAAGACATTATACTATACTAATTCACCTGATCTCCTGCTGTTCGTCAGGCCTTTCCTGTGAGTAACCCGGCCAAACTGGAGGTCCGGAACGAGGCAGAAGTGAGCGGAGCTGGGGAGGATGGGGAGATGCAGCCAACTGAGGGGATAGTTACCTCATATGTTGATATTTTATGTATACTGTATATGTATATATATATATATATCATATCATATCTGTGTATGTAGATTTGTGTACATACGTCTCCAGCTCCAAAAGTAGGCATAGAGGTGGGATAGAACGCGGATTCACGCCAACAACTTTGGGTTGTGTTTGTATGAACCAATTGGATTACAGTTCAGTCACGTTGAATTCAGATTCGAAAAATAGGCACAGAAACATATGGCATCTTGGTATATCAACATGAAACAAATGGAATACACATGGTATACCAATCAGAAAGGAACGTATCAACATTCCGTGAAACTGGCAATTCCACAGGACGACGTAACATGCCACTATAGCGTGCGAGGTTTTGGTGGCAACTGACGAAACTGTTTTGGGCCTCCAGATGCGTTGAAACTGGGTTGAAACTGCTTCAAAACTCAAAAACGGATCAAATTGCTTTTAAAATGAGTTTCACATCCTTTTGACTTAGCCAGAATGGCAACTATTGGATTTGCCACGCGGGACATGTCAGGCCCCATCACCATCTCCTGCCTTGACGGAAAGAACGAGGACAAGTGGCCGCGTTGTGGCGTGCCTGAAATTCGCGATGGGCTACCCCTCCGGCGTCAACAAACATGGAATGGGATATAATGGGAATTTGTTGGATATAACATTTCTCACTAATGGGAACGTATATATATATACATACATACATATATGTACATAGATATGGCTTATATGACCAATAGGATGTAATGGTCTGCTGCAAAGTCCACTTTTTTTGAAAAATATTTTTCCAGCTGTAAACCTCCATGTAGGCCACGGGGATTTCCAGCTAGCCACGTTTGATGACACCGGAGGCTAAGTAGAAGTGATTTTGGGATAATTGTAGATTCTTACCCTGTGGTAATTTAACAGTTTGCTATGGAAAAACAACTACAGTGTCTTTTTTTTTGGTAAATCATTGATCAAAGGCAATTTTCCGTAGCTATGCTGAATCACCAGAGTAGATTGACAACATATTCTTGGGCCCCTGGAAACAGTTGATGTGGCCAGTATTGAGATTACATTGACATACCTGTGAACTACACTGCCAACCCCAGAGTAATAAACTGTGTTGACTAATTAGGGGTTACCCCGAAGTGATACTGGTAATATGCTACACAAATGGGATCCCCCTACAAGTAAACTTTGGACTGAAGATACATATTGAACCGATGGCAGAGGGCATACGAATTCTCAAGAATATACTGTATATAGTGACTGTAAGCTACTCCAGGAACAACACAGAGGGGATTGCCGATATCGTATATTGTTGTATGTGAAGCTTTCCGGAAACATAGATGTACAGGCTTGTTTGGCCACATCAATGGTGTTTTCCGAGATCTGCAGTACTGACTCTTACATTCTTTGCTGTGGTTGGTTCAGCCAGCAGTCCATTCTAATAGATGTCGATCGCACGAAGTTGTATCCATGTATTGTATAGTTTTGCAACTGCCATGAATGGCAGATGGAGCTGGCGGAGTGTTGGGGATTGGGGACACGCCCTCCTTAAAGCTTTGCTTGGTTTTCAGCATTCTTCTTGGCTACACATCGATTTTGGCTTTTATCTTTATTTGTCCAATTTGTATCCACCCCCGTTTGTAGAGATCCCTCCTTTTGGCTGACGAAAGCCACATTTTTGCCGATCTAAATTCCCTTCTTGCCGCTCGAACTCCTTTTCTCCCCAGATCCCAGATCTGGGTCCCCCGTCCACGGTGCCAGGTGAGGTACGATGAGGTGGATTCGAAGGCCCGCGAGGAATATGCTTTCCAAGGCCGACTCCGGACGTTGGAGACTGGGAAAATGAGAAAATGGGACCCTCGGACCCTCGGACCCTTACATTCTGATATGGGGGGGTTCCATAAATGGGGAATCCCCCAAAATGGATGGGTTATCCTGGAAAATCCTGCTAAAATGGATGATTTAGGGTACCCCCATTCTAGGAAACCTCCATATAGGATAACAACTAGAGTATGATCTATGGTAGATAGAATGATAGATCTACCAACTTATAACTGGGGGGCACCACCTTGTATCACCTTGCCTAACCATACTTTACTTGGGATAATTGGAAACCAACATGGGATGAGACACAGTGTAATCCCTAACAATCACATAGTCACATAATTATTTGGTCAATGGGATAAATTGGGTACTAAGGGACACTATTTGGGTAATCCCAATTACATCAAAAACATGGGATAATGAGCAACCATAATTGAGATGTAGTTATCAATGCAATGGCACTTAGTAGGATATAACCAACCATATGGCGTTATAAGTCATTCGGGCACCAGCTTGGACCCACCAAACGCTGGTAATGTTTAGCATTTCAACCATCCATGTTCTTTTGCTGGGGGTGAGGGCGGGTAGGGGTGAATTTTGGACAATGACGAGGAACTTCATGGAACAGGATTAAAACTGGGGGCCTTTGAAAAACAAGTGCAATTGTGTTTTCATCCGCACATGCAAGTGTCAAGTGTCCAGTTCTCTTAATTTGTCAAGATGGATGGACGATGATGGTGGGGCAGGATAGCAGATGCAGTTTGATGATGAAACAACGTTGATGGATGACAGATGGCTGATAGCAGACTTTGAAGGAAATTAACGGTGACAGCGCTGAAATTCGGATGACGAAGATGATGACGACGATGGCAGTATGGTAGTCGTTGGTCATTCTTGCTATCTTTACAATCTATTTCTTATGCTAGTGACCCGGTAGTGATGTAGATTGCAATCATTATTCGCAGTGCTTTGCCAGACCTTTATGGATGGCCCTTGGTCCCCTGCAAGTGCTGCAGGTAGCACATGGGATCTGGCCCTGTTCGCAACATGGCGCATATTTGGCATGCGCCCGTGTGGTCCAAGTTGTGTGGAGAAATGTCCCAATGTTTGATGATTCTCTTCAGTTGCGATTTGGACTAGTATGGGGGGAACCGTGCAAGTTGGTAAGTCTCAGAAACCACAGCGAGGTCAGAACCCTTTTGTACAGCACCAATCATTTCTAGCTGATTGCCCCGGAGCTGCAGAGGTAGGGACTGATGCTATTGGAACATTTGGCGCCATTCACACCTTCATCCTGGTCCTTGCTACCTTTGCCATTCAAGTTGTGCCTTGCCTGGATGGATCTGGCGTATGTAGATAGCATCCCGAGTTTTTGTTGGTCAGATGTGTTATTCTTGTTGGGAATACACATAGCGTTTCTGTAGCTAGCCTGATCCAAGTTAATCCTTAATGATTACCCGGTTTACGGATTAGCGGTTTACGGATTAGCCCGTGGACCGGGGCACAGGTTCCACATTAAGTATTTCAAATTAAAGGCTTTGGGGCCTTCTTTCTTTCAAACAGCATTTACCTTTCGGGCGCAGCAAATCCAAATCGGTCTCGAATTCCTCTCGCATCCACCACAGTGGCGCATGGGGGAAGTGACTGCCCTGTGGTCATAGGTTTCTGATCGGAGAAGATTGGGACGGTAGTTAGGACCTAGATCCGGTTTGTATATCCATGGTAACCCCCCATGTAAATCCCTATTCTATAGCTTCATATTCTGGAACCTTTTCCTTGTGTGATAACCGTGATCACCCCCATTTCTTCAAGCATTTTTAATTTGGGATTGTGATTCCGTTTACCGGTCATCGAACCTGGCAATGGGAAATGGTGCTGGTGGATTTTCTAGCCAGCCACATTTGAGCCCCAGCTGAGGTCTTCGTAGGCGTGGTGATGCTGAACTTCAGCGCCCCTAGGGTGGACAAGGAGTCGGTCGCCGACGCCCCTTGGCAAGTTGGAGGAGGCAACAGAACTCATTGGAATTCAACATTCAGAAGGGCTTAGAAACTCGGGAGGTTAATAGAAATAGATTGAATCCAAATGAATTTAAGGAGAGATCCTTGAAAAAAAATTCCCTTGTTTTGATCGGCGACTCATCCGGAGAAGGGGCAGCGATTGGGGAATTTTCAGTACCAAGGTACCAGTCATGGGTAGTGAACTGATGTGAACTGAGTGAACCCAGGTGACTCAGGTGACCAAATCTCCACAGTGCCTGTGCCTAGAGCCGCTATGCCGCTATGCGCCCTTTCAACGTTTTCGCCTGAGGCCAGCCGATGGCGATTAGCCACAGGACATTTCCACGAGTTCTATGACTCCATAACCCAAGCATCCTTGACTGCTCGAGCACCTTGGATTGGCTAAAAACGGCCGACTATCACTATTTGAGAGGTTTAGAAAGCCCAAGTTGGTTGATGATTATATAGGGTGTTATACTACCCCATATGCATGCATGTATATATATATATATATATATTTGTATTTATTTATATGTATATTTATGCTTCTGTGTTCCATGTTCCGACCCCTCCATGGCATGGTCCCTGACGCTTCCCACCCAAACCTCCACTTGTACGCTGTTTGCAGCATTTGGGAGCCGCAGCAGCATTTCAGACCCACAACCTCCCAACGAGACCCTAGCTGCCTATAATATATATATAGGTATATTCTAAACCAATCTACTTCCGTTCTTCTACCGTTCTTCCACCTACAGTAAGTACTACACACATACACCTACATACTACCTATATTATGTACTACTTGCAACTATATGACACTCCCTTTAACATACAAACTATCTCCATACTACTTTTATACTTACTTAATCTTTCTTATACACTAATACTATGTTTGTCCCCAACGCAGCAATACACTATATAAATTTACACACTCCTTATACCTTATCTATCCCCACTCATATATAGGCGATATACATATATAAGCGTATACTGTACATATTATACACATATACTGATATGACATACTCCTTGCATACTCTCATACACTGACTGTATACTACGTATCACATTATATGCTCATTATACACTACATAGTATCACAACCCCCAACATCCCCACCACAGGCCACAGGGTGAAGGGGGTTAAATTACCATAACCGTACCTTGGCTAGCGGGGAGGCCTAAGGGCCGTCGGAGCACGTGTATATATATATATATGGTGCAGCGTTGGCCACCCCCCCTCCCCCCCCCACCAATGGGTATGGGTGGACAGTATCGTCTGGT
>Ga0126342_10014921_pt1 | contig 13665 bp, 14 predicted proteins | sample Cyp1metagenome_FD_92528 | JGI IMG/M metagenome (GOLD analysis project Ga0126342, IMG submission 92528) | Coral microbial communities from Lord Howe Island, Old Settlement Bay, Australia - Cyphastrea 1 metagenome | ecosystem: Host-associated > Invertebrates > Cnidaria > Coral ...
CTTTGACTAACTCTTTCCCTGACTAACTCTTTCTTTGACTAACTCTTTCCCTGACTAACTTGTTTCTTTGCTAACTCTTTCTTTGACTAACTCTTTCCCTCACTAACTCTTTCTTTGACTCACTCTTTCCCTGACATTTTCCCTGACTAATTCTTTCTTTGACTAACTCTTTCCCTGACTAACTGTTTCCCTCACTAACTCTTTCTTTGACTAACTGTTTCCCTGACTAACTCTTTCTTTGACTAACTCTTTCCCTGACTAACTCTTTCTTTGACTAACTCTTTCTTTGCTAACTCTTTCTTTGACTAATTTTTCCCTGACATTCTAAAAATCCGTAACACGGAAATTTCTCCCCCTAAATTTCCTTTGATAAACAATATAAATAATATAATTAATATAAACAATATAAATAATATACATAATAAATAATATAATCATATTAATAATATAAATATTATAAATAATATAAATAATATAAATATTATAAATACTATAAATAAATATAAATAATATAAATAATATAAATAATATAAATAATATAAACAATATAAACAATATAAATAATATAATTAATATAAACAATATAAATAATATAAATAATATAAATAATATAAATAATATAATTAATATAAACAATATAAATAATATAAATAATATAAATAATATAAATAATATGAACAATATAAATATTATAATTAATATAAACAATATAAATAATATAAATAATTTAAATATTATAAATAATTAAAAAACCTAAATTAATATCATAATTATTATTTATTTTAATATTTATTAAACAAATAAATTGTATTTTTATTTCTCCACCTGCCAGGTGAGGTTTATTAAATTTTATCATAGTTGTTCTTTTTCTCCTCTTCTTTCTTTTTCCTCTTCGTCGTTTTCCTTCGCCACCTCTGTCTCCATTTCCATGTCCATTTCCGTCTTGCCAACTTTTCGCCAAGCTCTTCGCCAACTTCCGCACGCAATGGGCACTGCTGGACCTCAAGTATAAGGGTCTGAGTTCACTGGGCATCACTAGACCTCAATCTAGGACCTTCCGAATTCAGTAAGTATTATTGGACCTCAACCTGGGATCGTCTGAGCTCAGTGACCACCGCTAGACCTCAACCTGGGGACCCTCCGAACTCACTGAGCACCGATGAACCTCAACCTAGGACCCGCCGAGCTCAGTGAGCACCACTGGACCTCAATCTAGGATCTTCCTAGCTCAATAAGCACTACTAGACCTCAACATACAGATTATGCCAAATGGTATGTCAGATAAAATACCAAAATCTTTATTAAATAAAATACCAAAAAAACATATCAAATAAAATATCAAATAATATATTAAAAGATATGCCAGAAAATATACCAAATAGAATGTCAAAAAATATGCCAAATAAAATATCAATAAATATATCAAATAAAATGCCAGAATATTTACTAAATAAAATGGGAAAACAATTATTAAATAAAATACCAAATAGAATATAAAAAAATAAATCAAAATATATACCATATAAAATATCAATAAATATGCCAAATAAAATACCAAAAAAAATATCAAACAAAATATAAAAATCAAATTAATACATAATATAATAAATATCTTATAAAATAACATATTTATTTTATTTTAATATTATTTATTTATTAATGTTTATTTTTAATCAAATTAATTAATATTAATTTATTATAAAATAAATTTATCTAAATTTTAAAAATATATTTTTTATTATTCCATAATTTATTTATTTAATTTTAATTTAAAAAAATAATAAATAAATATTAAATTCCAAATATATTTACTTTATAATATTTTATTTATTTTTTTAAATATATTTATTAATTATTATTATATTAAAATATTTAAATTTAATATTAATTAATACTAATTAAATTCTATAAAAATTATCGATTCCTATTAATAAAATGATTTTTCCATATTTATTTTTTTTTATTTTTTTTCTTTAAATATTTTTGTCAATTGTTAGTTTTATATCTTAATTAAAAAATATATATATATGAGGAAAGGGAAAAAGAAACATAATAATAAAAGAAAAGACATAAAAGAAGAAAAACGAAAGAATTCGGAAGTATATTGTGGACGCTGCATCTATGCAGTCATTGTTTTAGGTTATTTTGAATGATTTTGTTGAAAAACACAATGGGACGCAAGTTTCACCACAATTACAGTCAAAGCGAAGCTACCAACCAAAGGGTGCAAGGACGGATGCAATATGATGCAATCCAAACAAACAGACAGTCATGACTGGCACGCGCCGAGCAAGCATATTAGCGCATCGCCCTGCTCTCATGCCTGACAAGGCGAGTGTTGGCCGTTGGCCTCAAGCACGCAGGGCTGTTGCCACCCCGATCGCCCGGCCAGTGATGACTGTTGCGTGTGCCCTTGTGGCGCACGCAGCTCGGTAGTGGGAAGGTAAGCAGCAGCAACAGCAGCAGGAACAGCAGAACCAGCAGCAGTAGCAGCAGCAGGGACAAGACAAAACAAGGCAAGACAAGGCAAGACAAAGCAATACAACTCACGTATTTCCGGCGATACTCTGGCGATACCCTAAAATGGAAAAAAAGAACCCCTCGCCACCAATCCCCCTCATCATTTCAACACAACCACATCTCCAAATTTCAAAGTGACAAAACCCAATGCGATCAAATTCCCCATGGTACTGAAACAATAGGTAAATTCCAAACTTGCAAAAACGCAGGTAAAAGTATCAATAATCAAAATCATGTTTTCCAAACACAAGCTGGACGCAGCACGCATCGACTTCCACAATTCTTTCCCCCCACATGTGAACGCATTGACTTTCCAAGCGGAGAGTATGTGTTCCTTTTTTCTGGAAATGGCTGCAATCATCAAAAAAGGAGTGTAGCGACCACCTACAAGTACCAGGCACCTTCCTTGTGCAGAATCTGCGCCATTACGACAACAAACAATGAAAGGAAGAGACCAAAAGCACTAAATAGCCGCAGAATGATGGAAAAATGACGAACTTTGGCATTTGGATTTCAAGAGTCTGGACACGTATCATTAACATAACCAACGTTATCGTTTTTTTCTTCCTCTTATCGTTTTTTCGAGTGAAAGCTAAAAATGGCTCATGGGGGATCATGGAAGACTAAACGAATAGGCGCGGGGTTTTTACGAGCTCTCAAATGATATTATATATATATATATATACCATCTGGTTATTTAACATAGCCCTGGAAAATCACAATTTTTAATAGGTAAACCATCTATTTCTATGGGCCATTTTCCATGGCTATGAGAGAAAACCAGAGGGTACGTTATTCAGCGAAGCTTTTCCACCGTTTCCTCCCCGCCATGATCTTCCGCGGACTGGGAGTGGCTTCCAGGATGTCGCCGGCCATCTTTTCCGTGATCCTCACCAAATTGGAAGGTTTCTGATTCATATAATATATTAGTTCTAAAGGGTACAGCCTGACATATTTTGATATTATATTATATTTACAAATTAAATATATTCGGGTTTCTATATGTAGATTTTCTCCGATTTTTTTCACCCTGAAGCTTCCTGAAGCTTCGAGTCCTCCTCATTGCAAAGGTGCATAACAAGGCCCCTGCAGCGGGAAAAAGTCACGCGCGTAGTGGCGTAGTGGTTGGGGTTTTCGAATTTTCGATGCAGGAAAAATCGATACCAATGACATTCACATGTCAAGACCCTAAAAGTTCGCATGTTTTGACGGCATTCCACTCCCAGTCCATCTTTTGTGAGATCGTAGTGCGCTTGTAATTCACCCAGATTGATATTACTCTTTTGAAATCTGAAGGAACCTCAAAACATCAGGTCTACAAAATGATGTCCCTCTTCAAAAAGTCCTTAAAATATCATAAAACATATCTAGGCTTCACTGACTTCACCCTAAGTTCTGATGGCTCATACATTTTGGGTTAGAAAACTCTTGGCAGTCCAATGAGATCCTCCTGGAAAAAGACATGTCTTTGAATTGCATTTCTTCACTTTTGGACAAACTATGTTTTAGATTTTTTGGCTGTATATATCCAATTAGATCTATTTTATTTATATTCACATTATTTTCACCTTAATTATAAGTATTCTCATTGTCATTCCCATGACTTTACCATATTCTGTTACTTATGTATCACAATTTTTCCTATAATGTCAATTTTGGCCAAAACATGATGGCTTCTATGATTCAAGCCATCCAAGCCTCGAAGTCTTCGGAAAGCTCCCTGGCTTCCCTGCGAAATCTGCGAACGTTTTTGCTGCTGATAGAAATCAACATGTTGGGAACAAATCTTGAAACAGGGAGCCATATCTACCCATGGCTATGGTCAAATCAATGCCGTTGGTCTTTAACACCCAAGCTTTATGTTCAAAACCACCAAATCCACCAAAAAAAAACGGTTCTTCAAAAGCGGCTGTTGGTACAACGATGACACCCATCCGCCTCGCTGAGGCCAAACCTGACTTTCCTGCTGCGGAAAAATCTCCCAGGTGAAATTGGGGTATTCCTCATTTTGGACATCTCCAAACTTTTTTGCCTACCCCTGCACCATGTGTATCCGTGCTGAAAAATGAGGATGAGCATTCATGAGCTTTCCGTGCACCTTTGGATGGACATGGTGATGTTTCACGCTACCAACGGATCGTGGCACTTGAACCCAACCAGAGGCCTTCTGAATCTGAACAATAGATACACGTGGCCTTAAACCAGACTGTGGTCAAAATAGGAAGGTAAATTCTGTAGTAGGATTTCTGAAATAAGAACTTAATGACCAACATAATTCCACAAATCAATCTGAATGAAACAAAAATCATCCTCCTAGTCTGAAAATAGGGTATCCCGAAGTTCACTCGTTAATCATCATTTTTACTTTCCCCATGACATTACAATTATATGGATATACCAGATTTCCAGACAGACCCACCAAATTTTTGCATATTTGAAACCACCAAGCCAGGAGATGTTGCCACAGGACCTGCAGGACCCGCTATGGCCACAGCCAGCAGAGTAGTCACCAGAATACCCACTGCCAGGGTCAGGAAAAGAGCCTGCGTCACTAGGCATTGCCATTTGGATGCTTCAATTGGGATGGACATGTGTGGGGGAAATGATGGCAAGAAGATTGTAAAAGATGGATGTACAATAACATCTTAAATAACTTAACTAATTAATACATTTTTTTGCTGGAAGAATATAGACAGTCAGTTATCATCATTTATCAATGGACGGTTTTGCAGGGCATCTGTGACAGCGGGGAGATCTGCGGATGGAGTACTTAGCGATCCTAGCGAACAAGCATCAATGTCAGTGGGGTGATACGGAGGCCGGGGTTTCTGCAGGGCCCTGCTTTGGGAAGGTATAGGTCTGGCGGCAGCATAGAATTTGGATGAGTACTTGGCATTGCAACCAAATAGACCAGTGGGCCTGTAGGAAAATAATGTACAGATCTTATTTTCAGACCAATCACATTCTCAAGCACTTCATTCTGCTTGTTCCATCATGTTCCATCTTCTTGCAATGCTCCACACACATACAATCGGTTGGGTTTGCGAAAATATATCACGATCGGTTGAAATCTTGGGGGACCAATTCCCTGTCTTTGGGATTCTTTGGGGGGACGTTTGCGACGTCTTCAACCTGCCAAAAGTCGAGTCAATCTCCATCACCGTCCCATTTTCTTGGGACAAGACACCTTTGAAGCCACCAACCAATAATATCCAATAATGGCATATATTGATATATTAGGACATTTTGGTGAAGAATGGTGAAGATATATCCGATTTTTCACGATCCTCCCTATTTTGTTTGTCAAAGCCGAATCCTTTTTGCAACACCTCCCTCGCTCTGCCTCACTGAGAGGGAAGGTCGTGAGGATCAGCGCCATGTTGCACGCCTTAGCGACTCGGGACAGGTCGGTCCATGGCGTTCAAAAACATCACCGGAAAAATAGTGATTGCATGAGATTCAATAGGGACTTTATAGGGATTTCATGGGATTTACCCTCCGGTATTCAATCATAGAGAACATCCACCATAGATGGGCATGAGAAAAGTCATCAGTTTTTGGATGTTCCATTGCTATGTTTGATTACCAGAGGGTATTGTTCTACAACAATTTTGGGATTTCGATGGGAGCCGAAATTGGATGAAACTGGCACATCCAGTTTGCGCCTGCAGTTGGATCAAGTTTTGGTGACAGACAGCGCATATGTCTTTCTGACAGAGCACATCTGGAAAAAAAAAAAACCTCTGGTAATCTAAAATAGCTATTGAACATGGCCATAGAAATAGTGGATTTACCCATTGAAAATGGTGGATCTTTCCATAGTTATGTGACAGTTTACCAGAGGGTATTTTCCAAACTAATCCCACCCCCCTAGCATTAAATACGCCGATTGTTGAAACCCAACGGTAAAGTGTGCAGTATTGGATCGTTTTTCATGATGCTAAAGGAACCAACGGTAGTGTTTGATATATTATATTATATTGAATATTGGTTATGTATCCCCATGTCCGGATCATTCCGGATCGTTAAACCATGTAACAAGCACATGTTTTTGATAGGTCTACTCCTGTTTTGGTATGATTAAAGCATGTTAAACCACCAATTTTGTATGCTTCAGCCGCCATATTTGATGCTGCACGCAGTGGTATGGTGTACGCGACCGCGGCCAAGCTGCCGCCAGAGTCAGGGTGATGCGGCCGTTCAAGGGATGCGCCAAGTGCCGGATCTTACCCACCTGGCGCCAAGGCCTGGGGTCTACTCTGGACCTAAAGCAACCCCCGGATAGAAACATGGCATCAGGGGTATGGATCAAAATTGAGGACTCGGGGGACCACAGATTGAAGGGTCGATTTCTAGTATTTTAGTATTTCGATCTTTTGAGGGTTAATATAGTTATATACTAAGTACAATTTGATGGGAAGAACATGAAACAATGCGCCAGTTGGGGTCCCAAAACCATATAGGATATGATGTGTCTTTCCCGCAGTTCTTTTTCCGTCCCTGGCTTTTCAGCTGATTTGTGACCACAGATCCAGCTACTATAAACGGGAGAATGCCAGTCAGTGGACTTGCCAACAAGAATGCTGAATCGCTTGCGGGCGGTCCCCCATCGTCACAAGAGACTAGACCATTCGATCAGAGGTACGGGATCTCCAACTTGTCCATTTGACATCCTTCTGTCATCTAAGCTACATCGGGAAGAAGATTTGCGATGAGCCTACTCTCTACTGGTGATCTACTCTCTACTGGTGATCTAACATGGCTTGAAGAAAAAGAATTGGCTGAAGAACCTAATTTATGGATGACCATAAATGCCATGAATATTCCATCTGATGGGGATTTCCACTTCACTATCAAAGCATTGAGGTCTTGTTGCTCCAACCCCTAACAAGACTGGGAGTTCCTACAGGTTTCGTTCTATATAATTGATATCAATGGTGACCCCCCAAAAAAGATTAAGACTTAACAGCAGCTGGATATTTACATTTTAGGATTAGACGGCTCACTTTTCGGCATCTCCTTTAAGGGGTAGCTGAGTAATCCCCAACGCCAATCGGCGCCGAAGATCTCCCTGGTGAAGTGTATTGGGGAAATCCCCGAGCCCCACCTGAAGGCCCAAGAACTTGTTCCAACCTTGGAAGCCCTGCAGCTGCGAATTAGGTCAATGGCTGGGGAATTCCACCCCAACAAAAATGATATTTACCCTCTGGCTATTTAACATAGCTATGGAAAATCACTACGTTTTATTTAATACGCAAATCATCATAAATCATCTATAACTGGGCCATTTTCTATAGCTATATATGTACGTTATGTTGAACAACCAGAGGGTAAACGGGGGTGTCAATCAGATTTTCAGGATATTTTGAAGAATTGTCAGGTTCGACTAACAAAGAAAATCACCTAGGATAGTTAAGAAATGTTAAGAACTATTTAACTCAACTTCCAAGGACCAAAAAGATACCAAGGATAAAATCATTCACATTCATAGCTTTCACACTTTTCTAGGGGAATCGATGGCAAGCGCCTGTAATAGTCTTCTCCTTCTCTCTCTGGCCCGATGATCCCGATGCGGCCTGTAACAGCATGAGAGCCAGAACAATGTAGCCGAACAAGGCATGTACTGTCCTGGGCGATGGTTTCAATCGTCTTGTGGCTGTCATGTTTTTTTGATTTCAGTGGCATCGTGCCATTTTTGCGCACATCTCAAAGTTTGCAGGGGAAAAAAATGGCTGATTTTCCATTGGTCAACTATATACCTCTTTCCTGTTTTCAACCCCGAAACATATATGACTCATTGCAGAACACGATCCCAAGAATGGATACAAATAAATGGACAAAAAAGTCTGAAATAGTCTGGATGACTGGGCTCCTTTAGACAAACATCTACAGTAAACCAATGAAATTTACCATCTCCAAATCATGGTTAGTCTTAGATACCAAATAAAACCAAATCCTTGGCTGGTTTGCAAATATTTCAACATATTATATATATATATATATATCCATTTGTTTGGAAGACATGTCGAAATTCACCAATCTAAGAAGTTCGGCTATTTTGGAATAGTTACCCCAATCCACTTCCCATCATTCCAACCACATCGCAGGGTTCGGCCTTCATCAATCCAGATGTTATGTCGTTTTTGAGACGAAAGTAGAAGTAATCCTTTTTCCCCTGACATTTGAAATATTTTTCATAAACCATATGGGGATATCTGGGGATGGGTACCCTGAAAAATCAAAAACAAATCTATCAGCTATTGATCCATAGCATTCCATAGCCATATATTAAGCATCCCCTAATACGTAGAACGCTCAGTTCCCAGAGTTCCCAGAGGCCGAGCATCTTCGCTGCTGGGTTGCCGGGATCAAAGCCGAACTGCGATCCGCCTGCCATCTGTGGCATCTGCGGCATCTTGATCAAATATTTAGGCAATTTGGAGTACAGGATGGTGCCCCCCAGTGATGTTAGTTGGTTAACAAAATCCCCAGGAATACTATAGTTGTATCTGCCATAAACCATAGTTTAATGGGAGTTATAAACCAACCCAACTTAGCTAACTATGGGGCACCACCTTGTATGTAAATTGCGTTCATCAAATTGTCTTGGCACCCGATCTTTCTTGGAAAAAAAAATACACCAATGTACTGCTCTCAGCCTTGCGACTGGCCGAATAACCAGTTTACCAAAAAAGTGTCCTTTTGAATCCAACGTCTTAAACGGGACGGCAAACATAATGCACATATAACTTTTGAGGTGTGACTAGAGTATACATGTCAAATTTAGCTGACATATAACTACATAATAAACATGTCTGACATAGTTTGAAACCATCCGCAATCTCATTTTTCACATCGAAGCGATGTAGCCCCATGGAAAGTAACTTATTTTTTGTAATTTATATGTGACTGTTTTCGGCTACCCCATGCCCAGATACAAATCAAGTCACGTCCCACTAAGTATTTCAGGACCAAAATATACCAAAATAAAATTCATTCACCCTACACAAATCGAATGGGAAGAATGGGAACCTTCCCTTGTTGTGGATGTGCAATATTCTTGATTCCCATATGAGCCATGAAAAATATTCCTATTCCATCCCATTATACTGGTTGGTGAATAGTTATCCCTATTATGGTTTATTTATTATAATCCCCATTAAACCAAATAATCAGATCCCCATTTCATAACCTACCAACTATGGTATTTTTAATGACTCATATCACCTTATACAATGTTACACAACATGGTGGATGATCTATCCCTTGTTGGCCGCCTACAAGCCGGTGATTGCTGAAGATGCATACGTAGCCAACCTGGAAGCTGATGTCTCAAATGGGAATACCCTATATGAAGGACAAATATGATAGGGAAACGTATGATAAACCATGGAATTTTATGGGATTCCAACTATATTGAGGCATACTGGTTTCATGGTTGCTGCGTAGCTGTGACAAATCCTGAACACAAATTGGCAACAATTGAGACATCAACCCCTGAAGAGAAACGAGCGGTAACCAGTCGATACCATAATCCTTCAATTTAGGGCTTAGCCACCCATATCTTTTTTTGCACCGCAAAGCGTTTCATTGCTTGGACATAGAGATAGACAAAGGCATGATCTTGTTCATGATTGAAACCTGATATGATCATCAGCAACTTGTTATATGTAAGGTAACAATAGTCTGGTCTTTGTGTATAAAACTATATAAAACTCATCAGCAACTCCCAAATGCCATCGTGTGCCATCTCTGATAGGTCTGGCTCGTTCTGAGAAATCTTCCAATCTGAAGTAATGCCCCATCTTGCTCATAGAAAATTGATTTTGATGATGTTTCTGTGATGTAAACCCATCCAACATCATCCGACATCAGTCCGACATCTCTGCCGTTTAGCCTGTTTAGCCAAGTTATAAACCATAGCTATCATAACTGATTGGTGGTTGACCTACCCCTCTGAAAAAAACAATGGAGTTCATCAGTTGGGATGATGATTTCATTCCATTCATTCCACTCCCAAGTCTTTCTGGAAAGTCATACCCTCTGGTAAACTAACATAGCTATGGAAAATGAACCATTTATAGTTGATTTACCTATTATGAATGGTGATTTTCCATAGCTATGTTAGTTTACCAGAGGGTAATCCAGCCATGTTCCAGTCACCACCAATCAGAATAATAGACCATGAATCCCAGCCAGATATTTGGCTGGCGCCTGGCCCTCTGGGGACGATCCTCTGATTTTTCGCTGGAAGGCGTTCCGAAGTTTCTATGGTGACTCCATTATTTTTTATGGGGTTTATGGAGGTATCCCAGAGGTATCCCAGAGGATTCATGGGTTTCTGGGAGACCTTAGGGAAGATCCTATCATTTTTGGGGTACCTCCAAATCATCCAAGTTATATCCGACCAGTACTTAGTACTGAGTCATCTATGGTTTCTATGGTGACTTGGGGATCCCCCATGGCTTCAAAAAAAAAGGTATCATTCTATCCTATCCCATCATGTCCATTGTATCCCATTAAATCACCCTTATAATAATTATATCCACCATTTTAAGAAGGCTTAAGAAGTTGGTTTATAATCCCATCTAACTATGGAATACTATAGATATATCCCCCTGATCAACCCTAATCAAAGCTATGGCTTTTAAGAACCCACTAAGTTCCTCCCAGTCACCAGTCAGTCACCAATCCCAGCAACCACTGCCGCCAAAATCGCGGCACTTTGGATCGCAGCGTGCACCGAGCGTGTCGAGTCTCTGCTCCTTGGGTCAGTCATCCCGAACCCCAAATGGGAAAAGGATACTTAGCTAACCAACGAAATGGGACTTGAACCACTTTTTCCATGAGGATATTGACCAACAACATCAAATATAGCTAGGATGCAGCGAAGTTGTTGATGTCAAGATGGGGATTCGAAGAGTTCTTCGATGGCTGAAAATGATGGGAATTCATCCTCTGAATCTGGATGTAAAAAGTAAAAAATGGCTTTAAGAGCCGATACTTGTATACGTACCAATCAAAAACAGTAGCCTTGGACATGGCTACTGTCAATCGATGTTAGTTTTCTGGGGAGTACCAATGGCATCTCGAAACATCGCCCATTGTCCCACTCCAACCTCATCAATTCATCTCATTTCACACTCAGAATAAGAATAGCAAAAAACATATCATTATAAACGTAAACAAACATAGCTCTAAAATTGTCCCATCCAGTATCATCCAGTAAACAAACGCGCAAACGTAGCGATCTGGAAATCGATGGATGCTTCCCCATCAGAAATGATCGTATCATATCGTATCTGTCTTTGCCCAACCGGCCATGTGGCTTTGCCCAACAAAGTACACCCACATCCAGTGGTTTGTCGTTCTGGTTTTCGTATTAAAGCACCATGAATAGGCGTACATTTTTCGTTTTTGGACAAACCCATTTCACACTCGTACATTTCTTGCTGAGTTTTCTTATCCAATCGTCTCCCGAAAAAAACATGTTTAAAGTTTATAATTACCCTCTGGTAAACTAACATAGCTATTGAAAATGGCCATAGAAATAGTGGATTTACCCATTCAAATGGTGATTTTCCATAGTTTTTTGTATGTTTACCAGAGGGTAATCAGTTTAATCCCCATTTGGTTGGTTATATCAGTTCTATCCATCATTCCCCGTATCTTTGCTGGTGAAATATCCATCCTGTAGAGCCATCAGCCCATCGGTTGCACGCTGTGATCCCGTGCCCGCCGCAGAACTTGGACAGGGCGTAAACCACCTGGGCCATGGCATCCATGGCCATGGGGGCTCTCTAAATCACTGGAGTTGGAAAATCTACTGGAAACCATGGCTTTTCCTGCAGGAAGTATGGAGGTTTCCTGTAATGTCAACCCCGGATGAGACTAAACCATGGTTTATGAAAATTAGGGGGCTACTCCTCCAATAGTCATTTCATCTGATACTTTTTTATGGTAGCCTCCCAATTAAACAGCCGTAAACGGGGTTTATTAATCCAGGGTTGACATTAAAGTTTCCCTTAAACCAATCCACTTGACTAAATTGGAATTATGAATCCTTATGACTTACAGAAACAAATGGATGACCTGTGGACTTAGAGGTATCCATCCCGATGGAGTGGGCGAAAATCAACAACCAATTTTGGGTAAAATGAGTGAAACAAAATCGTTGGGATTTGACATACAATTCACATATCTTTCTGCAATGTGAGGCCCCCGTTCGATAGCTAAGTTGGTGCAAATAACCCCAATAACAATGGTTTATGGTATTTATAACTATAGTTACTGGGGCGAATCTAAACCAACTTATAACGTATTTGATGGATCCTTTGCACCAAAAAGAAATAACGACAGGGGTCACAGGCACCCCGGGTGTTTGGTCACCGCAAAAATTGGAATCCCAGCTCTGGGGATCAAACCAGAGGATCATTGATGGACCGCTAGCAAGTCCTTATACTCTTGTATACTATATATATAACATCTTACAGTCATATATCTTATAGTTAGATAGATAGATAGATGGATGGATGGATGGATAGATAGATGGATAGATAGATGGATGGATAGATAGATAGAATCTTGATAAACAACACAAGCTTTGGTCGAGTGTCAATTGGCCCTCTCCCGGAATGGAAGGAAAGAGTCCGAGTCTTGACAGCATGTGAGCACTGCCCAAAACCTTTTATTACCCCCAAGAATAGGTCATGCCTCATATGGTTCCGTTCTAGATGATGATAACCCCACTAGACTCACTAGACCAGTTCGAGCATAGCAACCCTCAAGACATAGAAAAGTGATGAACAGGGTTTCAACCCTACTGCAAAAGATGTAAGTTTCTATTCAGGGGTTGCTATAATCCTATTACCCATAGGATCCATGTATGCTATATATGCCAACATTTGGGGTATATTGATGGTAAATGTTACCATATATAGCAGCACCATGGATCCTATGGGTTATAGAATCATCAAACACATAGAGTCAGTTGGGAATGCGAATCTCTCTGAGAACAACCCGCAGCAGGCGCTGCTGGCTTCCGCGTTTCACATGAAGTTATGGAGTCAAGTCGTTGAGACCTGACTGATCCCGATGCATCCTATGGAGTCAAGTCGTTGAGACCTGACTGATCCCGATGCATCC
>Ga0126342_10014922_pt1 | contig 13664 bp, 11 predicted proteins | sample Cyp1metagenome_FD_92528 | JGI IMG/M metagenome (GOLD analysis project Ga0126342, IMG submission 92528) | Coral microbial communities from Lord Howe Island, Old Settlement Bay, Australia - Cyphastrea 1 metagenome | ecosystem: Host-associated > Invertebrates > Cnidaria > Coral ...
AAACCTCTACTTAGAACATATATGAACATATATGTTCTAAGTAGTGGTCCAGGATCTCTACTTAGAACACGTTTTGGAATTCCAAAACCAATGTTCTAAGTAGTTGTCCGGCGCTATATATATGTAGAATATATGATTTACGCACACTATAATTTGATAAACATAATATAATACAAAACGGTATAATATGATATGATATGTTATGATCCAATATTTTTGAAATGATTATATAATTTAAATTAATACAACACAATATAATATAATGTAGTACAATATAATATATTATAGTATGGTATAATATAAGAAATGTAACGGAATGCACTGCAATGGAATGCAATGCAATGTAGTTATGTGTACCGTCAACCCACAATTATCGGCGTTATCTTCACCAACTTAGCTATTTCGTAGGCCTGGCCCCAAGATTCCCATAAACTGTTTCTGAAAAAAAGACAAAGTCTGGGAGGATACAGTAAGCTACAGCATGGACTGACTGAGACTTTGTACCAGGAATCCAAAGAAGATCATCTATGAAATCTACGCCGCTCCTGAGCCACGTACCCCACCCACCAAGACGCTTGGCTGCGGGTCCATGGATTGGACGATGCCATGGCTGATGACATGAGACGGCGAGGGTAGTCTAAGAAGATCATGGAAAAGATATAGAAGTCCCTTACCAGCAGTTCTCAATTTGACAGTAATGAAAATACATTCAGAAGTCCCTTACCAGCAGTTCTCAATTTGACATTGATGAGTATTTGATCAAATTTGAATGAAGCCATTTGGCCATTTGATATGGAGTCCCTTATCCTTTCCAGCAAATCATGATCACTAAACTCCGGTCCTCTCAGCTTTGCTCTTCCCAGTTTAATTGCGTAAATCCCACTAAAATCTGCACTTAAACCCAAAACGTTGGCACCTACATGGTACTTCCTCATATGTTTTTGGTTGGTAGAGATACCAATTTGGTTAAAAAGCTGCCGTTTTTTTTTGGTTCGATCCGTAGTCGTGTTGGTTTTCTGACAATTTTGATGACCACCTCAGAGTAGTCTAGCAGTGTTGGCACACTTTGTTGCATTACGATGAATCCGGAAGTATCTGTATCCACTGGTTACAGATGGTGGGGTTCCATGGGGAGAAAAAAACAATAGCTGGATGGTTTATTTCATGGAAAATCCGAAGCAAAAATGGATGATGACTGGGGGTACCCCCATGACTTAGGAAACCTCCATATGATTCATAGATGGAATGCCATTCAAGAACAGATGTTTCAATTGGATTGTATCTCAAAATGGTCAAGTACCAGTCCGCTTGGCGTTTATACCATTTTACTCCTTTAACACTTAACTCTAAAACATCCATGTAAATGTCCCTGTTTTGGGGGTTTGGTTTCAAATAAATTTCAGCCGTATTTGTTGGAAATTATTTATCCCCAGTTGGGTGATGTTGGGGCGGGTGGTGACCCCCTCGTGATTGGTGTACCAACTTAGCGATGGTGTTTTGGGGCACGAAATCCCCATGAAAATCAAATGAAATCCCCAAAATCCGGAGGTTCATGATCATCATTTCCTTATTAAAGATCCATTTGTTGGTGGTAAATTTACACATCTTTCAGACACCTTGTGAAGTTGAAGGTGTTTGATATTCCGCACAGCAATGTGAGGATTGGATATGTGCAGTTGCTCACCAAATTCCACAAGACCAAGTTCGGTGACACGGAGCTCTTCTTCCGCCACTCGAAGAGGTTTTTGCTCCAACCTATATGGTAAATGAATGCCAACTGGTTTAACATCACTTATCCCATTCAAAACAAAACATATACTTGTAGAATCTTGTGCCTCACTTTGGACAGACCCAAATTTCAGGACGGTTATCAACAACATATGAAATATCTTAGAGTATACCATGTATGGCTTTGTCATGGTTTGTCTAAAAATGGACCCCAAAATCCATTGGTTGATCATGATTATCCCTATTCAAATTGTCATTGGGGTATCACCTCTTGGTCGCTGCTCTTTTCGGGACTTGAGGTCATGACTGGTTCGAGAACGACTTGAAGAAGAAGCCAAAGTGGAAGCCACACGTGGATGATCCTGACTTTTGGTTTGAGGAAGGCGAGGAAAAGAACCGGGAACGATACCGGGGACGATCGGTCGGAAAGAGCGCACGCGCTTCATCGGATGTCTTTTTGGAGCTGAACATGCTAACTTTTTCGGCCGAGTCAAGGTTCGATTTTTTGTGATGGTTAGCGAAAAATAGCTACTGATTTGTAGTGATACTAATGATACTATGCCTCACTTTTATTGACACATATTGACAATTATTGACACCCATATTGATGGCATCAGATCATGTTCCAGCTTGGTGCCTAATTGACTCAATGATGGAGCGTTAATCCTCCAACCTTTCAAGTACCTTTTCTTGACGACCGAGCATCAGTGAGAAGATTTGACTAAATGGAATGAATCAAAGACCCAGTACCTCGCTTGCCACTACATGAGCAGACAATTTGGAGGACTCACAGTAGTTAGTGGGGGTCGTGCCTGTTGCGTGGTTTGTGCAACTAATTTTGCATTTGTCGTTTGCATTCTTCTGCCAAATGCTTAATCTGGTGTTTGAAAACGTGAGTTTTTGGTAGGTTCCAACAGCGTTTTTCATGGATTCTAGGTAAATCTCAGATGGGTAGAAACTAATCCTTTAGTCTTTGGTATCAATGGGATTATCTACGTTCATCAGCCGAGAATGTGTCAGTTTTTGCAGGCGCCCTCTGGCTGATTGGCCATGGCGTTAGCACCAGGTCCCATCTTCCGATCAAAAAAACACATCCACCATGATTTCTAGGGCATGTTTAATTGTATTAATTGGGGGCAGGGATTATATAATAGTTATGTAATTAACGTTGGATATCTCTCCCTATATAATATATATATATATATATATATATATATGTATACTGTGTATATGTATTTATATATATATATATAGTTAGTTAATTAACAATGGCTATCTCTCTATTTACATATACATATATTCTATAATATCAATATCTCATTGGTTCATAGTTGACTATATTATTGTATCTGGTTGATTTTTGTTAGTTTCTGATTCACCAGATTCAACATTAACCATTCTTAACCATTCTTCACCATTACTAACCATTACTAACCATTCTCAACCATTATTCACCATTACTATCCATTATATGTAAACCATTATTTACCATTACTAGCACTTGTTTCAATTAAGCAATTCCCCATAAAATCACCATTGATCACCATTAAATACCCATGCGTTAACCATTTTTCACCATTCTTAACCATTACTTGCCATTCCTAACCATCATCCCATGAATCTCCCTGAACCTCACCCGACTGCGCCAGGTGCCGCCCACTTCTACAAGACCATCGATCCGGGAGCCACGGATGTGCCACGTTGCTTGGTGGCGGGAGCGCCAGGCGGTCGCCGTTCCGAAAAAAATCTTGGGAGGTACCAGGTAGGTACACTCATATCAAGGTACCAAGGCTAAGATGTTTGGCTAATGTTCTTTTTGAACATATTTTCTGGGGATGTTTCTTTTTTCTGAGATCCTGAAAAAAAGGAGGTACCAGGTCTGAGGATCTTCCCTGAAATTCGGCGATTCCGCATTGCCAGTGAGTTGGTCGTTGAACTTCCCCATGTTTCTATGGTTGATGGGCATATCAATCTAGCACTTGATTGATATGCCCATTTGCGTTGACACCTTCGGACATATCATGTGGATAAAACAATAATAAACCACCCATTTGGGATCATTTCGGAATGGTTTATACCACTCTATGGTGATTTGGGGGATGGTTTATTATTGTTTGAACCACATTAGTTTCAATGTTGATGAGTTTCCTTGATGTTTGTTTCTTTTCGTTCCGGTGCTTCAAACAGGCTATGTTCTGAATATGCGCGTATTAAAGCCCAAAGCCTGGAGAAATTTTTGGCGTTTAAGACTTTTGGCTTATTTACCTGTATATATAATAGTATAACATTTCATTATCTATTTATATATATATATTGTAACATTCATATCTATGAGGCCCCAAGCGTTTTTCATTTTACAACATGTGACATTCAAATGTCCCCAGGGCGCTCTCAGACGCGCCAACCAGGCTACAGTGGAAACAACGCCTGGATCGGAGGATACGACCCAAAGAACCAAGGGGAGATTAGCGCCAACCTCAAGGAGCTTGTGTTTCTCGGCCTGAAAAAATGCACTCATCTTTTTCTCTTTTTTGAATGTGTTTTTTTGAATGTATCATAAACCATAGTTCTTGGAGTTATTGTTCACCAACTTGGCGATTTCGTAGGCCATCGTACGCCCCACTTTGACAGATTTCACAGTGCCCGTCCAGTGTCCCCAGGCCCGACATGAACGAAGCACCCAAGTCGCCCACGGGCGAAGCCATGCTGCAGACAGACGGCGGCTTCCGCGTGTCTCGGTGCGAGACGGAGTGCAGCTTCGCCTATTTGCAGCAGGGTGAAAGCAGTGCCTGGACCATTGGGGAGAGGTGGGATTGGTGATGATGAACTGTGTGTAATGAAGATTATAATTACAATTAACTAATTATATATATAATATGTATATCGTACTATATATATATACATATATATATATAATGATATACATATATATATATATAATGATATATATATATATATATATGTATACATATATAATGTATGTGTATATATATATATATTTATACACCCTCAGTAGCACTTCAATCGATTTCAATTTGTTGCAGAGGGGCATCTCACCAGCGAACATGATGGGACAGTTTTTTTGGAAGATTTTGAAGCCACTGTGTATGTCACTGATAGCCCTGGTAATGATACCCTCTGGTAAACATTAACAAAAAACTATGGAAAATCACCATTGGTAGGGCGTAAAGTAGCCATTTTTGTGTGTTTTTTTTGGGAATGATAGTGGATTTTCGGGGGTTACCCTCTGGTAAGCATACAAAAAACTATGGAAAATCACAATGTTTAATGGGAAAATCCACTATTTCTATGGTTATTTTCAATAGCTGTGTAACAAATTATCAGAGGGTAAATGGTTGCGAAATTACATGTCATAGAATTCCTGGGTAATGATACATTCCTGATTTCCTAGGATTCTCGAATTTATTGTTGACTTGTTCCCCACCTGCCAGGTGAGGGTTGTTAGATTTTATCAGAGTTGTTCTTCTCCTCCTCCTTCTCCTCCACCACCTCTGCATCCACTTCCAGGTCCACTTCCGCCACTTCCAGTCCACTTCCGCCTTGCCAACTCTTCCCCAAGCTCTTCGCCAACTTCCGCGCGCAGTGGGCACTGCTGGACCTCAACTGCCGGCTTCCGATCTGAGTGGGCACGGCTGGACCTCAACCGCAAGGGTCTGAGCGCAGTGCGCACCGCTGGACCTCAACCTGGGACCTCCGGAGCTCAGTGGGCACCGCTGGACCTCATCCTGGGACCCTCCGAGCTCAGTGAGCACCGCTGGACCTCAACCTGGGACCCTCCGAGCTCAGTGAGCACCGCAAGCTCAGTGAGCACCACTGGACCTCAACCGCCAGATAGAATGCCAGAAGCTATGCCAGATAGAACGCCAGATAGAATGTCAGAAAGAATGCCGGTAGATATGCCAGGTAAAGTGCCAGAATGTTTGCCAGATAGAATGCCAGAAGATATGCCAGATAGAATGCCAGAAGGTATCCCAGATAAAGTGCCACAATGTTTGCCAGATAGAACGCCAGAAGATTTGCCAGAACATATGCCAGATAGAATGCCAGAAGGTATGCCAGATAGAACGTCAGATAGAATGCCAGAAGGTATGCCAGATAAAGTGCCAGAATGTGCGCCAGAAGATTTGCCAGATAGAATGTCAGAAGATATGCCAGAAGATATGCCAGATAGAGTGCCACAAGATATGCCAATGCCAGAAGATATGCCAGATAGAATGCCAGAAGATGTGCCAGATAAAATGCCAGAAGATATGTCAGATAGAATGCCAGAAGATTTGCCAGTAACAAAACGTATAAATGTCATGGTGGGGATAACTCGAAGTGAAGTAATTTTTGTTTGTATGTACCAGCCACCCCAACCTGGGTTGGTGGTTTCCATGGCCGAGGCATCATTCACTCCTTGCTGCGCTGAGATTTTGCTGCAGGGACGTGGCCAAATTTATCGGTTTAGCTTGGAGCTGAAAAGATGGCGAAACGGAGCAGACGGGGTCAGGAGTTGCGTAGCTTTCGGCCAGAAATTAAGGTGATTTGATTCAGCTAGAGTCCATATGCGCCAGAATGAGTTCGCGTCCCCGATTTTTTTCTACGATGATGGTCAAACAAATCATCAACTGCGTCCATTGATTCACTCATGAACATAATTATAGACTATAGTAGACTATAGGTTACAAAGTGAGGTGTGATTTGCTTGTAAGGACTCAGATATGTTAGATACCCCACCCGGTTTTCAAATTGATATGACATCCTTATTCAAGCACTGTATCTAAGCTATACTACACTCATAATTTTTGATTTTTAACAACCCGCAAACAATATAAAATTTGTTCAAATTTCTACTGGCATAATGAAATAACATGATATACCCGTAACATCCCATAACCTTATCTGTTTTTTTGGGGGTTATTATATCAATGAACAACATCCAACTGGTGCGGAGGCCTACAAGTGCAACACCGGCAGCGGCAAGATGTGCAAATCTTGCCCGGCTCCAGGGGCCCGGGAGGCTGCGCACGCTGTACCCGTTTGACCCGCGGATACCTGCGGGATTGTGATGGCGACCTGTTTCAAAAGACCTATAGAAATCAATGGTAAATGAGGATTCAATGGTGATTTAGATGATGATATATATATATATATAATTTAATATGGGATTCATTGTTATGTGATTTGATGCTGACTTGGTGGGATTTCAGTGGAATTCCCCATAGCCTCGATAGACGGCTCCCGGTGCATCTAGGGGTTATCGGTGCAGGCAGGAATCCGAAGCGGAAGTAGCAGGGTTTACCCACAGTTATGGTACCATGGGAATAATGGGAAAATATTAGGGTACATGATGATCATCTATTGGACCATTGGAATTGGGGGGTTTCACTAAATTTTCGGACAAAACCTTTTTCATGTGCTAGGTATGTAGATGTGTAGATATTTAGTTTTTGAGATATTTAGATGTGCTAGACCTTTAGTATGCAGATGTGTAGATAGGCATGTAGATATGTAGGTATTTCAAGATGCTGGACATGTCTAGATATGTGGATGTGTAGAGTGTAGATGTGGAGATATGTAGGTAAGTACACACGCATATGTGCAGGTATGTACATATCTAGATATGTCAATGTAGGGATGCAGACGCAGGTGCAGATTTGTAGATGCGCAGGTATCTGAATTTGCGAGGTATGTAGATATGCAGACATGTAGGGATATAAATATTCTAGATATGTAGATATGTGTATATGTACATATGGAGAGTTGACCAAATATAAGCTTTGACAAGAACCAACGTTGAACATTGAACAAACCTCCCCAAAATTCACTGCGCTAAACATTCTATAATATTTAAAGTGGAATCTGTGATTATTTCACCGCAACAGTTTTAGAATAAACAATTATAAACATGATATATATCCACTTTGCTTTCCTCACAGTTTTCAGCAGGTGGAGAACCACTGCGCCAGCTGCAACAACGGCTATGCCTTGGTTGGCAAAGTCTGCAAGGCGAAGCAACCTGGTTAGGTTGAATTTTATTGATTAATAATTAATAGTGATTAAAAATGATTAAGTTATGATTAACTTAGTAAATAATGATTAATAATGATTAAGTTATGATTAACTTAGTAGATAATGATTAATAATGATTAAGTTATGATTGACTTAGTAAATAATGATTAATAATGATTAAGTTATGATTAACTTAGTAAATAATGATTAATAATGATTAAGTTATGTTTAACTTAGTAAATAATGGTTAATAATGATTAAGTTATGATTAACTTAGTAAATAATGATTAATAATGATTAAGTTATGATTAACTTAGTGCATAATGATTAATAATGATGAAATTATGATTAACTTAGTAAATAATTATTAATAATGATTAAATTATGATTGGGTTAATAGTGATTAATCACAACTTATTGAATTTTAGAAAACCATATGAGGTTAATAACTACTGATTAATAATTATTAATAATTATCAAGCTGATTGATGATGTATTGATGATGTATTGATGGAAAATTCACCTTCATTCACCTCCTGGTAAACATACAAAAACGATGGAAAATCACCATGTGAATGGGACAACCATTTATAGTGGGAATAGAATGGGATCTACTAGGTGATGTACTGGATTTTTTTAGGTTCATGGAATTTAAACAAATTTACTGGAATTTAATGTTAACCTAATCAATTCCATTAACCTAATCAATGATTGTTAAGTGGGTTGATTACCCTTTGGTAAACTAACAGTTTGCTATTGAACATGACCATTACCCATTACCCATTAAACATTGCTATTAAACATATGTTAGTTTACCAGAGGGTATGCAATGTATTTATTTAGTTAGGTTAATGAAAATTATAATGATAAGGTTAATGAAATATAACAACCAACCGATTCTTGAGAATGGTGAATGTATTGATTAGGTTGATATGGGATAAAATGGAATTTCATGAGACTTAATGGGGTTTAAAACCAAGTGAATATGATTTGGGTTTGCCTGAAAATGAGATATTCCCCCAAATGCCATTTTAGAACGGAACATCATTCTTAACCATCACATTTGGGGTAGCATTTTTCAGACGAACAAAGGTTACAGTTCACCCAATGATTTACTTTTTTAGTTAATTGTTAATTGGAACTGTTAACTAAGATGTTAAATTTTGGGTTAAGTTAATAGATATATTTTTAGTGTTAACAATAGTTACATGTTAATATTTAATTAACAATAGTTTATTGTCAATGGTTATGTATGGTAGACATATTAGTTAAACAATTTCTAACGGTTATCTTTGGCAAATATATTGGTTCAACATTGTTAATTGTTATCTGTTTGATTTATTGAGTATCATTTCTGATGGTTAATACTTGCAACAGGTGGTTTTCAACCGAGTTGGCTTAAATGGCCGAACATTTCAGATTGGTGTTTAACATAATTTATTCATATATTATATGTATTCAGAAACATATGTATAATTTAAACTTATACATTTGTTCCATATCACATCCACTTTGGACTGATGACATCTCTTTTTTTTGGCTACGGAATGTGATGTTCTGTGAATCCCCCAAGAAAGTCGGCTTCAACGTGGCCAGGATGAACACGTGGTCAAGAGCGGCTGGTCCGGGCAGAGGGATGACGCCAGAGCCACCGCCGAGTGCCCTGCAGGTCACGACACGCGGCGTGGTTTCCTGCAGGTCGTGGGGGTATTCCCAAGCTCGCTGGATGGTTTATATTGGTTTATCAGGCTATGGATCAATACCTATAGATACAGTTTATTAGGGGAATGAACATCCATTTACCAGCTATTTTGATGTTCACCAGGGGTAGAAGGTTTTGACACACTGCCATCATGGAAAATCCTAAAAACATATCCCATAGGATCCATGGTGCTGCTATATATATGGTGTGCCATGGATCCCATCAATATACCCCAGTCATGTTAGCATATATCCCAGCACCATGGATCCTATGGGTATGAATGATTTAGATTGATTTAGGGCTACCCCCATGACTTGGGAAACCTCCATTTCAGGGCCATGACTTGGGATAATTATTTTTGATAGAGTCCAAACTATAGAGATTCTGGATGGATTTCAAATGATGTGCGTTGATGTGTAGTAATCTAACCAACCAAACATGTGGAGTCGGATTTGATACTTTATTTTATACCATCCCCCCCCCCAAAAAAAAAAACATAAAAACACAACATGTTGAAGCCTAAAAAAGGTGTTCATGTTGAAGCCTATATAATACGGGCATAAGATGATTTTCCATATTTGACAGGCACTGACATCACGGCAACCTGTCACAGAAACCTGGATAATTGCTACGAGAGATTCCAGCTGGCAATGGGACATCGTTAGTTGGGAATGTCCTAAGCCATGGGGTTACCCCAAGCTCGCTGAATGGTTGGTGGTTTGGAAGATGGCTTTTATTTGTGCATTCAGTTGGGAATGTCATTATCCCAACTGACGAACTCCATCATTTTTCAGAGGGGTAGGTATACCACCAGCCAGTCTGGATGGTTTATACTGGAAACTTGAAAATCCTGTTAATTCATGGATGATTGAGGGGTACTCCCATGACGAAACGGAAATCTCCTTGTCAGGGTTTGTTTTCTAGAAGTGATAGCCGCAATTTATGGCAATGTAAGTAAGCCATGGGATGTGGCTGCATTTGTTTCGAGACAATCCCATGTATTAATTCAAGAACAGATATCCTCTGGTAAACTAACATAGCTATTGAAAATGGCAATTTATAGTGGATTTTCCCATTAAAAATGGTGATTTTCCATAGTTATGTTAAATTACCAGAGGGTAATCATCATCATAGTGTTTGATGATATTTGAATATATTTGCTGTAGTCTTCGTAGTTTACCTAAACGAAATTGTTGTGACGGTATACCGTTTCAATCTTTCAGATGGTCCATGAAGACTGAACATCCTCTTAGTAACTAAGTATTGTCCCAACATTAGCTGCAAGATGATACTAGAATAGATAAGGCCTTTGGAATGTGCTTAAATGTTTTGTTTGTGATCACATTAGTGTACCGGTACGATATGTATACTTTGATCCAGACCCTAGGTCCCTAGGTGTCTAAAACTGCACCGGAACTGCGGTTTAGTGAACACATCGATTTTCTTAGCGAACACATTATATACAGCTTGTTATGTCACCGTGTTGATTCCTTCTTACAAGCCTTCTATTTTATTGTTGTATGATCAAACTCCCAATCTTGTCGAGCTATCAAACGGAATTCGCAGCGATACAAAGCTCCATCTGGATCTCAAACTTAACATCCAGCTTAAACAATGAATGGAGGTTCCCCAGTTCCATGTTCCAGCAGTTTCTTTTGTGGGGATTCTTCGCGGAACGTCGCAACCATGGCGTTGCTGAGTCCCTGGTTGTGGTGACGTTCCGAGCCCATGATTTTCGCGTGTCAGGCATGTGGATGAAGAAGTGCGAAATTATCAAGGGTGGTGCTGCTCAGTAGCATTATAATCACGGCGGTCCCCAGCCAGTCCCCGACTAGGGCTTTTTTTTGGGGGGGGGCAGATGGGTATGCTGAAACCATCTGAAACCCATTTTTTGGGAAACACATTCCTATAATTCCTATTTGTGTTTTAAAACATGTCTGAGACTAACCAGGACAGTTAGGACAGTTTGGCTCAGCAATTCCATGGTTTCAAGAAACATTGACGACTGGCATCAGTCGGGCACTTTTCTAACCCCCATACATCCGCATATTGTTCATATTGTCGGATACATCATATCCCCATTTGTCTCCACATAAAACGGCTGGATTATATTATATACCTGGAGCTTCCAAATACATCCAAATACTGGATTTTGAACTCCAAACCCAAAAAAGATCGATTTTGGGGGTTGGTGTGGAAAAAAGAACACCAGAGTGGTTTTTGCCGTTCCTGACACTTCGGACGTTCTGGAGTGGAAAAAAGCGTTCAAAAAGCGTTCAAATAGCGTCAAAAAACCGTTCAGAACCGTTCGTAAGCCTTCTGGAGTTAAAAAAGGCGTTCTGGAGTGGAAATAGCCGTTCAGGAGTTCTTTTTCTCTTGAATTTGGCAAAATTGATCGATTTTGGCTTTGTGTGGAAATTTCCACGATCAATATATAATTGCCATTTAAAGGTGTCCGGCTGGTAGAAACTCACAACGAATTTAAATGAATTCTTTTTTTGCATGACTTTCATGACCCGCTTAAGATGTACTGACTTCCTAGTCGTCATGACTTGTTGAAGTTGACTTAAGAGATACATAAGTTGTTAATGCCAGCAAGGTGAAAACTGCCCTAGTGGTTGTAGCGTTGTTCACAAAACACCTCATCATGGATGGCACACGGCGTTGATGCTACGTTAACGACTGGGGGCGACGGGGCGAGGGGTGGGGGGGGACTAATAAGACTAATAACGTTCTGTTGCCTTGCATTCTTCCAACACGCTCTTGATGCTACATTATTTTCAGTCTGAATTTCACTTCCAATGGACTCTTGACGCTACGATCTTATTGTTCTCAAGTACTTGCAACACGCTCTTGATGCTACGCTCGTTTCTTTCTCAAGTAAATTCAAACGTCGGGGCATTGCGGCATGCTGGTTCGTACAGTAAAGTCAGACAACAAAGAAGAATAAGCACGCATGCCGAACTTCATGATCATTCTTCCATCATGGAAAACAAAGTTAATTCGTTAAGGGTTCGAAATGTGGAACAAAAGATGAATGTACTGTACATACCATGCAAATCTATTCATAACACTTAAAAAGAACGCAGTGTTCTATACCGGCTCGACGCACATTAAAAGCCCAATGTGTATGGTATCTCAAAGCGACCCCGCATTTTTTCTTTTAAGGACATCATTGATGGCCAGGATGTTTCGGCGCAAAGAAGTACATAGAGCGAGACGCCACACTTTCTTATTCCCTCAAGTTCTGCAGTGAACATCTTGTCACGTACTTTTTCTATTTCAGGGTTTCCATAAATGGGGTTACCCCAAAAATAGATGCATGGTTTATAATTGATCAGGGTGTTTACCCTATTAAAATTTAGTGATTTTGGGGTACCATGACTTAGGAAACACCCATGGCCCACAAAGAAGGCGATACTCCTTGTCTCAAATCCAAGTGTTCGATGAATCCCTTCATATCAAACCTCACTCTGCCCCCCCAAAAAAAACCTAGGGAAATCATTGGAAAACCTACTCTAGGTCAATCGACTAGATGGGTAGAAACTAATCCTCTAGTCTTTTGGTATTAATGGAAAAATCTACTAACCAGCAAAGAATATTTTTTTTGCAGGGTACTACCGTAGCACAAGAGGGAGTTGTCCACTACGCCCTGTCCGCCTCACCGTGTTGGTGTTGTTGTTGTTGTTGTGAGGCGGGCTTTACGTTACAAACTAGAAGTGATACGCCTGAGTCGCCTGTGCGCGGCATCATGGCAACTCGTCGTCCGCGGGGCAGAAATCGCCCACTGCCGGACAATGATAGCGAATCCGATGTGAGCGTCCGCACAGCTGACAGGGGTCTGCCTCAAGCAGACTATGAGCCGTCTGAAGCGGAGGCGACGTGCACCTCGTCAGATCAGGAGGTAGACTATCCCCGCCTGTCAGCCAAGGCGAGTGGGACGATGTTTCCGCCGAGTATGTGCAGGATGCTCGTCTGTCGCCACATGCCCGCTCTGACGGTGTGGAATTGGAGGCCAACAGGCGCGACCGAGACTGCCCTCGTCGATGCAATAGGAAAGCCCGTGTGCCTTCCTATCGCGCAGGGATTCTGGATGGACATGGTGCCCCTAGCATTCGTGCCGAGTGCTCGCACATCCAGCCAGAGGACGCGAGTGGCCCTCGGACGCGGGGGAGCCAGGGCTGACTACTACCACTGCGTGTTCACCGTGATGAACCAG
>Ga0126342_10014923_pt1 | contig 13664 bp, 13 predicted proteins | sample Cyp1metagenome_FD_92528 | JGI IMG/M metagenome (GOLD analysis project Ga0126342, IMG submission 92528) | Coral microbial communities from Lord Howe Island, Old Settlement Bay, Australia - Cyphastrea 1 metagenome | ecosystem: Host-associated > Invertebrates > Cnidaria > Coral ...
ACTAACTACTACTAACTACTACTAGCTACTACTAACTACTACTAACTACTACTAACTACTACTAACTACTACTAACTACTACTAACTACTACTAACTACTACTGACTACTACTAACTACTACTAACTACAACTACAACTAGAACAACAACAACAACAACCACAACCACGACTACGACTACTACTACTACTACAACTACAACTAGAACAACAACAACAACAGCAACAACAACAACAACTACTAGTACTAGTACTAGTACTAGTACTAGTACTAGTACTAGTACTACTACTACTACTACTACTACTACTACTACTACTACTACTACTACTACTACTACTTCTACAATTACACCCCCCCACCCACCCACCCACAGGGGGGGGGCGGGGAACATAGCAACATAGCTCCTGTATACCCATACCCATTGGGGGGAGGGGGGGGGACCTGGGAGGCTGCATCATATATATATATATATTGGTATCATCATTATATATAGCATGGTAGGAGTTTACAAAAAATATTGGATCTTCAATCTGCTGTAACACTCCTAGAGGATAGTCGTACATGTTGTATCTCGTAGATTTTTTGTCAATCTGGTAAACAATTGATTCCAATAATGATGAACAATTTTTGTGTTTTCAATCTGGATTTCATTGGCCATTTCAGGGACCTAAATTGGAAGCACCTATCCATTTATAAGGCCAATTTAAAGGCTATGTAAGGGAATATCCCCACACAAACACTGCCTCATATAGTACAGTACCTCAGATTTTAGGGTCCTGAAATTGCCACTGAATATTGGCTGATGGGATAGCGAGCTGCCGGGGTGAGAGGCATCTTCCACTTAAACCAATAGAAATACTATCCGTTAACTCAACTTAGCTATGGAAAATGAACCTTCTGAACCATTTACAGATGGTTTCCCAACTAAACATGATGATTTTCCGTAGCTATGTCAAATTACCGGAGGGCATATCAAAACAAAAGCAACAGCCTCGAGTGGCCCTCAGGCTATCACCAAGTATCACTGGTAGATTCGTCACCATCCACAGAAATGGCATTGAAACTCTCCGAAACCGCCTCCGACAAGAATTGTTGCATCTCATCTGGCGAAAGCTTGGCATCGGTCATTAAGAAACACAGCATGGTGGCCATATTGGGTTCGATCATCCCAGCTCCTTTGGCTATGCCCACCAGTCGTGCACCATTGGCTAACTCCCTGGCAGCTAATTTGGGATATCGATCCGTGGTCATGATGCCTTTGGCCGCTTCTAATGCGGGCGAACTGGACAAATCCTCCAGTGCTGGGAGAGCCGCCACCATCTCATCAACGGGCAAGCGCCAACCAATGACACCAGTGGAACTGGGCAACACGCAATTGCCACTGGGCAACCTTTCAACACACCCGCACAGAGTGAACGCGGAAGGGAAAACATATATGAGTTGAAGGCAAGCACACATTCGCTGTTCAAAAGATTTCAAAAGTATGGATTGGTTCAAGGAACAAAATACATGAGAAAAAACGGATTTCATACTGTGGATGGAAGAAATCCCGCAGTTGGCAAATGGTTTATCATGGTTTATCCCATTATAATTCCAACTATTAACAGAGTTACCCTCTGGTAAACTAACATAACTATGGAAAATCACCATGTTCGATGGGTAAATCCACTATAAATCACCATTTTCAGTAGTTAGTTTACCAGAGGGTAAAATTTAGTTAGTTCCCAATAGGATCTCCCAACTGGTGCAGGATTTCCCAACCATCCACAGCTCAGATCCAGGGTGCTGCAGATTCTTGGCCAATTCGTCACAAATCCTCTGCGAGGCCATGATTCCGCCATTGGCATCGGGGGGCGAAACGTTGCTAATCTTGTTGTTCACCACTAGGGCCTCTGGAAATTCATGGGAAACTCAATCTCTGGACGGGATTTGGTGAAAACCATGGGAAAAGACGAGCGATTTTTTTGGGGAAACCAGGGCTTTCCGGTTCGCTTCAAGAAGTTCCCCCATAAAAAAATCCAAACCAAGCCATTGATTCAACGCACCATTCATGGTTTCAAAATGAACATACACCCATGCCCATGCTCCTAATATGATATACACCACATACGAGGCTCCCATGTGAATAGATCCAATACTTTCGGTGGATGTGCTTAACATAAGGGGCAAGGGATTAAAGGGCGGACTCTGATCATTCTGGGAAAAGCTGTAGACAAATACAACTACCAATCACATCACAAACTATAGCCTTATCTTCGCTGGCTAGATAGAATCCTAGAAATTCAACTATTCTTGAACAACCCCAAGTCTTCTACAAGAACCCCCGCCACCGCTCCATTTCTTTGTTGATAAAATCAATTTTAATTCCTCAAAATCAACTTATGGTCGGTCAACCCCACATTTTTCTGGGTAAAATATAATATTTCGCCAACATGCAATAAGGCTACTATTGCAATAATTCCATATATAATATAAACCATGATTCCAGTGAAGTCGCGGTGATGTCACTATAAAACTTCCCCACCATCTATCGAAAATCCCCATGTTTTTCTCATGAAATCCTCCATTTTCCCTGCCGTCGCCTGGATCTTCTGTTTCTCGCGCAGCCGCTGACGGCCCAGTTTCACCGGAGCGCCGGGGAAGGCATTTTGGGTGAACGTGGCTGCCACCTGAGATGCAGATTATCCTGTTGTTCGCTGTGGTTTTTGAAAAACTTGAGACTGTGAATATGAGATATAAAGTTAGATGGATTTTTACCTGATATCTCTAGGATGTTCATTGATTTTCTTCTTTGGGGTATTACTGTACACCGGAAACTCAGATATTTGTAAAAATAGAGGGTTTTTCATGGACAATGCAAGGAGTTTAGGGATAATCAACAGGACCTTAATTGATCTGATAAAAAACACTGGATGCTCTCCTGCTTGCGCAGAAAAGAATTCTGTAAGTTGAAGCCACAGGGTTGGCCATTGCAGACTTGAAGCATCCACGAAGCAAACAAAAATCCTATGAAACATCCAGGTTCCAGCCCAAAATTGATTTCCTTCACCCTTTCAGACCCTTTCAGTGCGGAATCCTTCAACAACAATATATCACATCACATCCATTCTAATACTCTGAGGTCCCAAGACCCAATCGGCATAAAGCGTATGTCTAAAATGTCTTTGTGCGGTGAGGTCAGCTGTAGAACATTGCTGGTAGGCCCAACAAGTTGGGGGCTTGAACTCGCCCCAAAATCATGGTATGGTTTTCTGGATCTAGACGTAAAGTTTGTATAAATCATGAGCAATCATCCATTATATAAATAACACCTGTTAAATCCCAATGACTGTTGCGTGTTGAAGATTAAATTGTCCAAACCCAGAACCTGTAAATCCTGCTAAATCTTGTAACCCTTCAGTAATCAAATGAGGCTGGCTGGGAAATCTGATTTTACCCTCTGGCAAACTAACCTAACTATGGAAAATCACCATTTTGAATGGGTAAATCCACTATAAATTGCAATTTTCAATAGCTTTTGGTATGTTTACCAGAGGGTAACGGGAAAAAACGTCTATTATAGTGAACGTTCAAAGCCATCTTTGGTTACCAAAGCTTCAACCCCTGGTTGAAACGACCTAAAAAACGAGTCTCACCATTTCCCACAGCAACATCCACTTGGCCACCTGGTCCGTTGGGTCCTCCAAACAGATCACGGTGAGCTTCATGGGTAGTTCCCCCATTTCCTGTGCCTCCTGTGGGACAAATTTCAGACTGCTGGAAGCCAAGCGAAATCCACCAGGTAGCGCACCTGAAGAAAGTGCGCACTTTGGCCAAAGATGGGCCAATGCCTTTTGAAAATGATGGGAAGTTCTGTTGATTTACGGCCCCCAAGAAATAAGTCAAGTGAATATCAAATAAGTCAAGTCTGTTGATATATTATATAATAAATATATATATATATATGTGTGTGTGTCTCTCTCTCTCTCTCAATGATACGACTGTCTCATTTTGTTCATGGCAATTTCGGCTGGAACAATGCTGGATGAATTGATGCAATCAGCGTCCCTATCACAATGGTACCATATGAGCAACGGTCTTAGGGTATGGTTTGAGTCACTCACAGAAGAATTCGCCAACCCCCACATCAACTCCAAAAAATGTACAAAAAACTGCGGGTCTGATATGTTCCAATATGTTCCGCCAGCCTTGTAACTCCAAGGATTTCAAATACTCCTCTTCAGATTGAAATTCGCGATCATCTTGCTCTCCAGCTACCCATTCTGCTCCACTCGCCCGACATGCGCATGTTGCGTGCGCTCGAGCCGCTCGGCGCGGAAAGCTCTTGACCACCTGATAATCAGGGGACCCGCAAACCATGGGGGGTTGAAACAGCAACATAGGCTTGATCCATCCTGTTGGCAAAAAAACATGTTAAACACATATAAAAAGCAATGTTAGTTAGTAAAGCAATAATGAACATAATGAACCACCTATATTTTGATGGTTTATAGTTTATACGATCCATTTATGGTAAACTTGGCGATAGTGGATCCTATTGCGTTACCAACATTGATCTAAGATTACCCTTTCATCTGTTCCAAAAGTGCCATCCTTCCTTGGAAGTGCATCCCACTTCGTAACTGGTTTATATGACCCATATATATATATACACAGTATACATATATTATACATATATATATATTATGTATATGTATATGTATACAAGCCGTTATTTCTGTGGATTAGTGGATATGAATAGATATATTCCATATTCATCCCCAAGTCCCCAAGTAGCAAAACAACGAAAAAACACGGGGCCCAAATACCTCTGGCCGTCGATTTCGTCGCATCCGTCGGGCTCCAGCACTTCGACTCAGGGCAACTGCTCCAAGTGCCATCGGTGCCGTCACGGCCCGTGAAAAAACGCTGGGAAGCTCCACTTCCCTCGTTGCCTAGGGGAAAATCACGGAAAATCCCCAAGTCCAGTGGGGTTGGTTATAAATCCAGGTACAAATGGGATACCCATGGATATGGTAAAACTAAGTTAGTTTGCTATGGGGAATCTCCATTCTTAATAGTTTGTTTCTTTGGTAAGTCAACGAAATCACATGGAAAAAGGCCGAGGTTAGGTGAAACAGCCCCTTGGCATCTACGTATTCATCGCGCAAACCACAACAGTGAGAGCCTCTCCCAAGGCACAACATGATCGCCATATATTGTTGGATTCTGGCTGTCCACCTCCATGTCTCAACATCGGGCACGAATGAATAGTGCCACTTCAGAATTCATCCCAGTTGTTTTTCTCATCTTGGTATCCCAAAAGTCCAAGTTTACTTTCCCTAACCGAGTCAACAACTTTGGTGCTTCCTGGCCTGATATTGGCAATCATGTGAGTTTTACATGATCGGACCAGGCTTCACAAAAAGATTGGATGTCACCCTACTCCAATCATACTCCAAAATGCCAAACTCAGAAATGCCATGCTTAACCATGACTGACTAACCGTACTAACCTCACCAGAAAATCACAGCCTTGACCCCTTCTCACATGAAAAACCCAACCCTCCAACCCTGCCAAGCCACACGCAAAGGCGCAGACGCAAGGGCTCCTTTAGACGCTGAAAAGAGCTGGAAATGAAGCCATGAGGTGAACTTTGAGGCGGATCAATAAACCACCATCTTTGTCAGAGAATAGGCAGTTTTTTTGGGAGACCTTGCGGTACTCAAACATGACTAGCTGGGATATCCCATTAGAGGTTTTAATGGGAAATTCATCGAACTAAATGTGTGATTTTCCAGTTTGCCATGTTTGCTAACCACCACCGCATGGTAACATTGGAGTTTTCAGGATTTGTTTGGAATGTCATATGTCAAAGCAAGGTTCCCTCTATATCCCTGAAAAATCATCTAAACGCTGGCAAAAATATGTGACAAACAAACTGATACTGAAAAAATTGGACGGTGTGTGGGAGCCGAGAATCTAACATAGCTACTGAAAATGAACCATTTATTTTATAGTTGATTTACAGTACCTATTAAAAGTTGCCATTTTCCATAGCTATGTTAGTTTACCAAAGGGTATGGCATCAGAGCTTCCTTGCCCTTATACCATGAACCCAACAACTCTTCCAGCCTCTCCTCTGTGGGAAACTGCGGCATGTGCAGGGTGTAAGATGATCATTGTCCCCTCCATGTTGTCATCTATGGTATCGACTTTGAACTGAAACGGCCCCAAGACATCCCCCAAAAACATGGGCATTCAAATGGACACAGAATCATCTTTCAACCGGATTTTCCATCGATGTTTGATTAGCCAGAAGGAATATATGTTGAGAATGGAGAAAGGGGGCACACAGTAAATTCCAAGACTGCATGGTCCTCAGGAATTCAACAACCGATTAAAAAATCTTCTGCTTCCCAAGTGGAACATAGCATAACATAGCATTCTGCAAAAGATTTGAGCCATCAGCCCTCGTTTGAGCACTGAAACCATCCAGTTCTGTACCCTCTGGTAATTTAAATTAATTTAACATAGCTATTGAAAATTGCCATTTAGTTCGAGGATTTATCCATTAAACATGATGATTTTCCATAGTTTTTTGTATGTTTACCAGGCCGGGTAGTTCAAGACCAAACGAACGCATCCCCCTGGGTCCGTTAGATGGTCCAGGGCGACTATCCGGAAATTCCGAATTTCCCCCACTGGCTTCCCATATATGAAAACCCTGATCTGGTAGGCGATATCCCATCAACATCGCACATGTTCTGAACAGGCTAGCCACCAAGGATAGATAAGGATAGAAAGGTAAAATATGGTAAAATCATCAAATCCAATCCCCTTAATTCACCATGGATAATCAATGATAATCATCATGTCCCCATTCTGATGGCCAAGTCATCTTGAAAAACACGTGGCTTCATGATCCCCCCAGTAAGGTTGGTGACATCCCCATGATATCCTCATTCCCCCGACAGAAACCGACGTTATTTGGGGGTAACCGTCTTTGTCAAAGCCATGAATAACCGGCAACAACCTGAGGACCTGAGGATACCTGAGGCGTTGACAAAGCAACCTGTGCGATATACTTGTCCTGAGGCGACATGAGTTTTGGATCCATTGATCCAATTTTGATCCAACAAGTCCAAATATTCCCAGGACTACTCCCAACAGCTCCAATACAAGGGAGTAGAAGTGAAGCCCTCAAAAATTGCAACTGTTCCCCTTTGGTAGTTGGAGAAAATCAAATAACCACCTATACTCTCCCGTAAACAGACATCGCTTTGAAAGAACATAATTAAAAATTGCCATTTTGCAAATGATATAGCTGCCAAAAATGGTGGCTTTTCCATAGGTATGTTGGACCACTGGATTCTGGTATAATAATGATTCACTAACCTGAAGACATCTATCATTCCAGTGACGTCACGACGTGGGGTCACAACATCATTCACCCAGAGGGTATGGACCCATTATACCCTTATATCCCCTTTATCTAAAAACATTAAAAACAAACTCACATACGTATATGAATATGTAATATTATGTACAGTAATTATATGCACTTTTTTTTTACCCGTACGCATATATTATAGGCTATAGGTATCCCCCAAATATTTCCCAGCATGTCTTATATCATGTTACATCCCCAACGTATCCCATGATGGTCATTCTGATCCAGTCGTCAGGTCCCCAACAAAAAACCCAGGTTTCCAGACAGCAAAGACCTCGATCGATTGACCCGCACTGACATTGCCTCAGCCGCGGCCGCACAAGAAATACGTGGCAACCATGGCGGCCAGCTTAGGGATCAATGGGGATCCCCAAGTCACCATGGGTTTGGATATTTCATCATGGTCATCCATGACTGGATGAGAACTGGGGGCCGCCCGGAGCCGAAAATGGATTGGACAACTCAATGGCTCAATGGAATTCATGGAAGGATGGAAGGAAGACTGAGAGCTAAGTTGAGATAAGCAGCTGATATCAACTATTATCAGTTGATCAGTAAATCATTGGGGATCATTCAGCTAAGTATTGGGTATGAAATAGGCTTCGGATGATGATCAATCTGTTGCCACAAACAAAATGACAAAAACAAAAACGATGGTTGGAGTTGGAAGAACTTTACCCTCTGGTAATTTAACATAGCTATCGCAAATTGCCATTTAGTTCGTGGATTTACCCATTGAAAATGGTGATTTTCCATAGTTTTTTTTGTATGTTTACCAGAGGGTAAAACGGTAAAACCAACATGTTGAAAACAATTGGCTTTGAAGCAAGTAAACATAGAGAAATAGAGATCGAATGATCCAGGATTGGGCAAGGGCAATTCCGCGCAATGTTGGTTCGCATCCTCCATATCATGTTGGGACAAAAAGATCTGCAGATAATGCACATAACTCTGGGATGTTTGCATGAAAATCAACGCGTTGATTCCCCTGGAGTAGGTCCAAAACATTCCAAAACCGCCATAGGTTGACGGATGTATGCCTGAAATTGCCTGAACTGGGGCTCCAACCGCATTCGTTGGCGGCTTTCCGGCAATCACGACCTCAGAGGTTGAACGGCTCGATGACACCATTTTTTGGAGTCAGTGACAGGAAACCAGGTTTTTTTAACGAAGTAAAATTGGTGTTCTTATAGACTTTCGCTTGAAGCAATTCTCAGGTGAAAACGTGTCATCTTGCCGATTTGTCGGCATTTAATTCAAAACGCACCATGGCGTTAGTTAACTGGCTGATCACTGGGTCATATTCACTGAAAATCTGGTTGCAGTTGGCTGTAACTGTAACCCACTTCGGAATCTCATCTTCGGTTCATATTAGACACACCCCCATTCTATGGTCCCAAACATGTGATGGGAGAATACCCTACATCCACCATGATTTCTGGGGTGTTGTTCTTTGAACGGGGGGAAGGCAGGTTCCATAGTATCCATCCTTGAAAAGTTTTCATTCTATCACCCATTTTGTCATCATCCCATCATTCTGGGTCAGTTCTATTCCATTAAACAATTGCGTCACCATATCCATATCCCATTAAATCATATTATAAATCACCATTGTTGATCATCAATCATTGTTAAATCCCAAGGATTTCCCATATATACTATAAAATCCCACAGAAAAGCAGCATTTTTTATGGTTTTCAACATGGGTTAACCATGGCTTAACCCCCAAGGATAGCCATGATGAATTCTGGTGCTTCCCACCAACGAAAACAGAGACCCCGGAAGTCCATCAGGAAGTCCATCAGGACTCCATACGAACGCTGCGTTGCATTTCGGATTCCAAGTTTTGAAGCCACTCCTGGGATTTCGGTGATTCGCCATGGACTTTCCCATTCGAAAAATGGACCATGGCCTGCAGTTTTTACTCAGAGTTTGCTATGGAAAATGGACCAATTATCTATAAAGTTAGTGATTTTCCACAGCTATGTTAGTTTGCCAGATGGTAATCTTCAGCAAATTGCAAGTTCACGGCGAAAATCTGTTGGACACATGAAAACCATGGAATTGTCTCTAGCACTTTCGCGGGGTCCGATGGTTGCCAGTTTTTTTTTTGTTGGGCCCTGAACGACAAATTTTCGTTGGGCTGTCCAAATTTAGCATCTCCAAGGACGTCCTACGCCATGATGAATGGACCTACCCTCTGGTAAACATACAAAAAACTATGGTTAAAATCACCATTTTCAATGGGAAAATCAACTATTTCTATGGCCATTTTCAATAGCAAACTGTTAGTTTACCAGAGGGTATCACCTCTTCTCTCATCCCACTCCTCTTTCAGAACTCATGGGGGCGGCGAACATTGGAGGGGTGCCCTGAAAATATCAAATAACAACAGATGTCTTTCTGATAATCGAGCAATGGCTGGATATCCCAAACACTGGTTGGTGGTTTTTCGCCACCCCTCTGAAAAATGATGGAGTGAAAGTCAGTTGGGATGATAACATTCCCAACTGACTGGAAAGTCATAAAAATTCCATGGTTCCAAACCACCAACCAGCTATAGATTCTATAGATATATAAGTTATCGATAGAATTCAGGTTCCAGTCACCACCAATCAGAGAATATGATCGCAATCCCATCCCCCCAGTTCATATGAGGTACACCACCAGCCTCTGGTCCCACATCTGTGTGTTTTTTTGGGGCTGGGGGGCTGGGGATGTGACCTGTTGAAGGGCTCAAAATGACACTCTTGGTAGATTCCGAGAAAATTGATAGCCTCCGGTAAGCTCACACACATAGCTATATGGAAAATCAGCATTTTTGTAATAGGTAAATCAACTATGTTCATGGCAATTTTCAATAGCTATGTTAACTGCTTGGTGGTTTTAACCATCTTGCAAAATATGAGTTCGTCAATAGGAAGGAATCCCATATATGAAATGGAAAATAAAAGTCATGTTTGAAACCACCAACCAGAAAATCATACCCAAAATGAAATCCACGATTTCTATGGCAATTTTCAATAGCAAACTGTAACAAATGACCAGATGGATCAGATGGATTCGGCAACCATCGGGGTTTGGCCAAAGTAGGCTTGACCCGCTAGGGGAACATGTCGTCTTTTCTCGCCTTGGAATGACTTGGATATTATTGGGATGATCCTTATCCCAAAAAAAAAACGTGAAATCATCCTGACATCATGTCCTAAATCCCCATGAGATAAATCCTAATTCCGATATACCCTCCGGTAATTTAACAGTTTGCTATTGAACATGGCCATAGAAATAGTGAGTTTTCCCATTAAACGTGGTGGTTTTCCATAGCTACATATAGTTATGTTAGTTAGTTTACCAGAGGGTAATTCCGATATATGGCTATGGATCAATACCTATTAATACCATTTTTAGTGGGATGAACATCCATTTACCAGCTATTTTGATGTTCACCAGGGGTACAAGGTTTTGACACACTGCCATATGACAGTAAATCCCCATGAAACCCGTCATCCGCAAGCTACCTCAATGTTGCCATGGGCGGTGACGGGTTGTAGCAGGTTCACCTTCTCTTCGTCCTTCCCTGCAACACCTGAAGCGCAGGAAGCAGGGGCCCACAGGCCCACAGGTTCCCATATTGAACCATCGAACATGGTGTTTTTTTCTGGGATTTGATGGGATATTCATGGGAAATCCTTGGGGATTTAACTGATTTAACAATTTTTTAAATTATCAAACATAGTGATGAACAATGGGATATGGATATGTTGATATCATGAATTTTCAGGGGATGCATTAATGTTACCCAGATTTTTTTGGGACATCACGGGATAATGTTGGTACAATGGGATGATCGAATTATCATCGGATCTGGGTTTTATATACCCTCTGGTAAACTAACATAACTATGGAAAATCACCATATTGAATGGGAAAAACCACTATTTCTATGGCCATTTTCAATAGCAAACTGTTAGTTTACCAGAGGGTAACACCCCAGAAGCCATGGTGGATGTAGGATACTTTCTCATCACATCTTTGGGGCCATAGAATCTACGGGGGTCCCGTCCCAAAAGGTCCCAAAAATGCTGGGATTTCATGGCAGCTGTTGCAACATCGTGGTGATTTTCCACAGTTATGTCAGTTTACCAGAGGATAATGATGGTTAATATACTGTTAATAATGGTTAGTAGTAATGGTTATATGGTTAATGATGGTTAATTATGATATAACTGGCTGGTGGTTGACCTACCCCTCTGAAAAATATGAGTGAAAGTCAGTTGGGATGATAACATTCCCAACTGAATGGAAAGTCATAAAATTCCATGGTTCCAAACCACCAACCAGGAAGTCATGATTGGTGAACAAAAAAATGTATCCGAAACGAGAAAAAACCTTGGAATATCATCAGGAAAATGGGGATAGGAATCGCATTTTCAGAAAGTGGAACAGCAAACATGGGCTGATTGTATGAACCAAGAGAGGGGATAAAATCGGTACACAGGGATGGAAAGAAAAACAACATGGTCAACCAGAGAGTGGTCATATGCAGCCAATACAAATGGTGGAATACGACTAGTGCTAGGGCTAATGGGAACACAATCAATCTGGATGGAGCGCAGGACATCTTAATGGCCATGACTCAGGAACCTAAATTGGAGGTACCTACCATATATAAGGCCTATTTCTAAGGCCTATGTAAAGGAATATCCCCAGAAAATATGGCCTTATATGGTACAGTACCTCCATTTTAGGATCCTGAAATTCCCATTGAACATCCGGAAGTTGACATTTCTGAAGCCATCTATGAAGGTTTTCTGAATGGGACAGTGGGGAGCGCAAGACGCTCCTATGCTGAGATACTGCCTCGGGTTGATGCCAAGTAAGCTTTGAAACTTTAGAGTCTTGCAGTTTGCTATGCACCTGTACTGTATTCACATGAACGCGACAAAATCCATAAACAGGAAAAAACAACATAAGTCTGTACGCGAATGGATTCTCAATGAATTGCTTTGGTGCTTTCATGGTTTTCATATGTTTCTGAGCAAGTGTGTCTGAAAATGGGGCTCTCCATTCAAGATAGCCTTTTTGAATGTAGGGAAATTTATTACCCAGTGGATGGAATGGCGAATTTCCGCTGTTCTCTTCTGTTCGGTTCTTCTGCCCCATGCACTCGCTCAAGTGCAGCGCCCCAACCAACCTCAGCCTAATTTGTCAGACAGACCCATGGTGCCCTCCGGTAATGAAACATAGCCATTGGAAATCCCCAATGTTCGACAATGTTTACATGGATTTTCCCATCAACGCAACCATTTACTTCAGGGATTTTCCATGCCATGTTTGCTTACCGGAGGGTGCACTTCTGAGCTGCATACTTTTGATTTGAGTGATCTTGCGGCTTTTGTCAAACCTCGTGCGGCATTTTGTTCAACAAACTTGAGGAAGAACTGGAAAAGTAAACCCTCGTTAAACCGATGGCCATCCCAAATATATGCCAGTTCAAAGTTCATAGAAGCCATGTATGTGGCTGAATTACAATAATTCACCATCCTAAAATCAGCGCTATGTTGTGCCATTTAGGGGATGTCTCGATACAAAATAACAATCATTCCAGTGACGTCACCCCACGTCACGGATGGGCAGGGAACAAAGCCTGATCGATCCTCGAAGATGAGCGGTCCCATTGGCTACCCATAAGTTATTCAAACAAATTGGCAACCGCCAAATTTTGGAAAACTACATCATTCCACTTTAAAAAAATAGTGGTGATGTAAATTATGTGTATCTCTATCGTTTTTTTTGGGTGTATATATATATATAATGTCAGCCCCGGATTAATAAACCATGGTTTATTAATTAGGGGGGTACTGTACATCGAAACGAATGTTACATTGTCTGACAAATGTGAAACATAATGAGCCATTGTATGGCAAAAAAAAGTGCGCTCGTCGTGAGCAGGGGAGCAACGTGGTGTTGCCCAGCAAAAGGGACAGACCATCAGCCCTAGCTGACGCCGTCGCAAAAAAGGGCAGTTGTCAACTGACCGGAAAAGGAGAACCCCAGCCACCCGGCCACGGGAAAAAGGGCGCTGGGGAACTCAAGGCAAAGGCCAGCCTTGAGGGTGAACCAAGGTGGAGACACCCAGGAGGTGGCTCAGTGGCCCGCTCAGGAAGGTTACGGAGAAGTCACTGACGGTCCAGGATGGTGCTTCACTCGAGTCGCCGCATTATGGCCCTGGCA
>Ga0126342_10014924_pt1 | contig 13662 bp, 10 predicted proteins | sample Cyp1metagenome_FD_92528 | JGI IMG/M metagenome (GOLD analysis project Ga0126342, IMG submission 92528) | Coral microbial communities from Lord Howe Island, Old Settlement Bay, Australia - Cyphastrea 1 metagenome | ecosystem: Host-associated > Invertebrates > Cnidaria > Coral ...
CCCCTCTCAGGAAATCAGCGCCCGGACCTCCTAACAGCTCTGATGAACATGTCTCTTGTACTGCACCTGCCACGGAAAATGCATCTTTGCAGATCCTCTTCAAATGTCCCACGCCTGCCATCGCTGTTGGAAATGCTACAAACCTTCAGGTTTTGATCACTTTTGACAAGGAAGTGGCGCGAACATGTGGTGTTTTTAACATTTTGACTTCGAAATGTGCTTCGCGCCACAACGGCATCCACTTTTTCGACAATGCAAGTTCTAAGAGTGCTCCGAAGCTGAAGTGCTTTGTACATTTTGACTTCGAAATGTGCTTCGCGCCACAACGGCATGCACTTTTCAGACATCGCAACTTCAAAAAGTGGTCCGAACATGGTGTGTTTTGTGCATTTTGACCACAACGGCGTGCACTTTTTCGACATCTCAACTTCCAAAAATGGTCCGAGCATGGTGTGTTTTGTACATTTTGACTTGGAAATGTGCTTCGCGCCACAATGGCGCGCATTTTTTCATCTCTCACCTGGCCAGCTGGCTCCGCACCCGCGCCCGCCGCTTTAGCGAGCCTACTTTTCGACCCTCCGGAGCCTCCAATCATCGGATAAACACAGTGTTTCGCGACTTTCCTACCTTTTCGCGCACCTGCATCTTCTTTCTTCTGACTCTTTCTCTTCTCTGATCTTCTCTCTATTGCTCTTCCCTTCTCTTCTTTGACTCTTACCACCTCTGCTTTTCATCTATTTTCATCTGTCCATATTGTCGGAAGTTTGACTTCTAAACTTCCTTCGACCATAGAATATTGTAGAACTGACTGAATTAAAGCCGTTGCTTCATTTGACACGATGCAAGCTTGCATGACTCACATCATATATAAGAGGACCTTCAATGTGCATTTGGCGCCGTACTCGCTTATAGATCTTATAGTGAACTTACCCCGCCCGACTCTTGCGCTGATGTTGTTTTGAACATTGGGATTAGATGCGTTTTAGAACAAAAGATATATTATCTTACCAAAACATACAGATACGAATCATGCCTACATGGTGTCTTGATATCGAACTATATTGTTTTGTCAATATTTTTCCCTAGTTTGAAACCATTGGGGTGACTTGCGTTCTCATGGTGATGTGTGAATTTGGGATAGTAGTTCGTTGATTTTTCACATTTTCGTACTGCGTTTACAATGGGCGAAGAAGTTGGGGTGACTTTTCCTGGCAGTTGGGGGGCGTAGTTCCATGCTGGAATGACAGTTGACTGCAACGTTGGGGGAAGTTCGCCGGCATTGTGTAGAAACTTCCCGCCCCAGGTCAACACGCAGATATGCTTGATGATCTGGAGTGCTACAAGCCGTTGTCACAAATTACCACAGGGGTACTCTGCAATATTGATCAATATTGCACAGCATGTCGCCTACAACAGTTTTTTGTGCCGATCATTCTATTTATGAGTTTTGTGCAACAGCAAAGACTTGACTTTCTGTGAATTTGTCAGAATTTGCCTAAATCTGTAGTGATATGTGTATATTGCATCTCAAGATTTTAGTGCAGGATGCGGTGCCTTTAGCTGGTTGAAGGAAACAAGAGGCGCAGAGCCACCACAGAGTATTGAAGCCATGTGTAAACGGTGTGAGCTCCACAGGAAAGAGACTCCACAGGAAAGAGTCTCTGAACGTTGCAAACTGTGATGTCCTAGATCCAAAACTTGGGCAAAATTATGCCAGCGCTTCCGGCTTTCACTGCTTCAGGCTTCCCGTGTGGTTTCAATGCACAGGACCACTGGCCTGCAAAGCAAAACAGAAAGGATCTCGCGGCATGGTAGCTGTACCTAGTTGACAACAGAGCAACGCCACTGTCTGATATTTTTTCGAAACTGAAGCAGAAATGGTTTTGAATCAATGAATTCCATGCTGCCTTTTTTGGCCCTTTGAGAAGCACAACGAATCTAGGAAATACACCTGACTTGGTTTTCGCAGTCAGCTGTGTTGAGAACTTTCATCCTCATGCTTGCTATGCCTGCAGTCAGTACTGGGCTGCAGGCCCCAGATGTGGGCCAAAGCTTTTAGCAACTCGCCATTGCAGATGTTTTGGCTTCGAAATTCTTTAAGATGTTTCAAGGGAGCTCAGATGTTTCGCATATTTTCCCATGTTTTCTTTCTACCCTCTTGAGCCTTCAGTCGCACGCTTAAGCTTAAGGCATAGCATAGCTGCCGCTAAACGCTCACAGTGTTTGAGTCGGCCTTGTGGTGCTGGTGCTTGGAAGCATGTTGCCCGTACGGTCGACTGTTGTGGCTTTTGCCATGGCTGCTGCTGAGAAGATGCAAGGGCCTTCGAGCTTCATGCTGATAAGTGGTGCCGAGAGATGTGTCTAGTTGGGATGGGCCTAGCGGGTGCTTTGTTGGACGAGTGCACGGCTGCACTTGCAGAGCTGGATGGATGTGAGGGTTGGAGTCTCACAGGCAGTGGCTCCTTGGCGAATTTAGCTGCGAAAAAGTGTTTGGCTGCGCAGCCTAATGCTGCTGCGAGTGCTGTTGAGCGAGCGCCTTGCGATGAAGCAGGGAAGAGTTCAACCTGGGAGTCGCAAGTCAACGGTCAAATCAAGCTGGGGGCCAGCAACATGTGCCTGAGCCAGGCCGGGCCTTCGCCCGTCCGTGCAGATCTTGCCTTTGCTCCGCAGTTGCTTCTAGCTCCACATTGGACCGTGCACACGGCACACAGAGCTGCACTTGCTGGATACTGATGGTCTCGCATCATCCTATTGGGCACCCAAGTTAGACAAAGCACGCCCTGTATCTTTGACGCTTGAATTTGACAAAGCTGCGCCTGTGCTCAGAGCAGAGCCTGATTTCGAGTTTGTCCCTTCTTCTTTCGCGCTGCAAAGCTGGGGGCAAGTGGTAAGTGGACTGACGAGTTTGCAACTGACACCAACATCGTCGAACCGCCAAGCTCCGACTGACCAGTGGCCTGGCCTATGGAGTGAGGCTTGTGATGAACAAAGCGCATGCATCCCAAGGCGCTATAGGAACCGTTCCATGTTTGGAGTGCGTTCCTTCAGGTCCTCGCCGCGCTGATGCGCCTGGTTGTGGAGCCTGGCATGGTGGCGGCCAAGAGCAGTGATGCCCGAGACATATTTCGCCGTGGCCGTCGGCTCCTTTGATCCTTCGTTTGGCACCGCGCTGCGGTCGGAGCTTCCTGCTTTGGACCCTGCCGGGGCAGCAGTTGCCGCCGCACAGTGACGGAGCTTGCAGAAGCAGTATGCGCACAAGAAAGGCATTGCCTTCAAGGCAAAAGCAGGACGCCGCCAGACAGCATCGTCCGCCCGCAAGATTCTTGGAGGAGCAGAAATTGCTGAGCAGGAGGCTTTGTTTGGTGAAGCCAAGAAGGCCGTCATCGCTGCCCGCAGCATTTTGGAATGAGCGTAATTCGCTGGGTTTGCTATGTTGCAATGTTTGACGTGGCCCTAGATTCGCCCCAAGTGGCAACCTACTGTGTGTATCGCAGCATTCGGACTTCCTCTCACTCGTTGAACCTCCAGGACCGACCGTTTGAGGTTTCTCTTTTCCAGTTCCGGGCAATGTTGAACATTCCATGAAACTTTTGTTTCGGTTCATTTTTCCATTGTCAAGTCACAGAGGCCTTCATATGGTACAGATTCCGTGAGATCCCTAAAGACCACTCAGAATGATGCTTTAGCAGGAGGGGAATTGAAGGAAAACGCGGTCGAGACGTCGAGTCAAGGCAAGCAAGTCGAGCTACTTACAGAAAGCTGCGGCTAGTTGCCCCGAACCCGCAGTGCATATTTGTCGTTCAGGACTGGTATGCAACGAACTGGAGAAGCAAGAGCCGGCCTCATTGACTTGAATGAAATCTAAGTTGCTTTCGGACCATTCATGAAGACTGCTTGAGGGTTTAGTTTAGATGGGTTCTTTCAATGTGTCAATATGTTGGTGCTTTATATACTTTGCTGCCGTTTCAGCCAGATGTGTTAAAATGACTTAGAACGCACTTTTACATGAAAGGCAATAGGTGACCTAAAGCCACCAAAGACGGGTCGGATCCAGGGGATAAAAAGCAACATAGACACTCTCTTGCGTCGAATAGTGTCAAGAAACTCACATCCACTGCATTCTATATCAACGCAAACAGATCAACTCTTTAAAGGCTGTCAGTTGCAGGGCTCACTTCCTCCAAAGGCATAATTTGATGTGGACATGTGTTTTGATTCAATGTTATCTCCCTCTGGTGAAAATGGTGAAACATGTTGAATTAGTCGACATTAACAGCATAGACATCCTCGTTGAAATTTCCCCTATGAAATGGCTGGCCTCCAGGCCCATATAAGGTCGATTTATAGGGTCATTTTGTAGGAAATCACTTTCAGGATCCCAGCCATTTTGTAGCATGTACTAATTTGAAGGGCCTCGAGGCCCATTTCGGAGGCCATTTTGTAGGGAGCCTGCTTGCACCTTGCCATGTTGTAAGAGCAAAAAAATAGATGATCTAGGCATTAAATTCACTATCATATAGCAATCTCGAAATGTAGTCTGAGGGCTTGGCTGGGTTGGGGCCATTCATTTTGTAAGAAATTCTTTGCCTGTTTAAGGGGTCATTTTGTAGGGAATTCGTGCTGTTCTTGAAAAAACGATCTGCTTTCCAAATTTGTGCAGGGATGTTGGCTGTCGCACCAAAGCTTCATGCAGTGGCTTACAAAAAGGGAGGGTGTTATCAGGATGGTCTGATGTACTGTGTTCTTCTGTACAAGTCACCCAAGCACTTTGTAAGACCATGTAAGACTTGAATTGTGAATTGCTATGCAGATCTATTTGTGAGATCTTTGCAGGTATGGAAACAAAGTTATGGAGGGAACTGAACAATTGGTGGTGCACTTGGTGCGCATGGTGCGCCCCATCTTTTTGTAGGACTTAGGTGGTGACGCCCCTTCATTGCGTAAGAAGACACAAAACCATGTCCTTACAAAAAGGATGGGTTGCTCCTTAAAGGCAACAATTGAGGGCTGAGTGAGGAAAACGCAGATAAATGGCAGAACAACCGGTTCTTACAAAATGATGTCTTTTTTGGGAGCAAAATTTTATACTCAGAAAAAGACAGGAATCAAACATCCGGGCGAAATATACCTCCCTACAAAATGTGGTGGTGCTGCAAAGAGCTGGTTGATGCACACAGCCTTACCATTTTGTATGTTTTTTTTGCTTGCACCCATTCATTTCGTGGGCTTTTTGCAAGACCCCGCGGTTTATAGCTACAAATAGCGGGGTCTGACCCCTTGGGGTGAATTTCAAGGGGGATGCATAGACTGTAAAAGTAATGACGCTGGTAGCGACGACCCATTGCGCAGTTACTGCGTGGTTGCTTTCAATATGTCTGAATAAATGTTAGAATGATTTCAAATGCATGCACCACCGCATCACTTGAAAGGACACAGACTTTCTATGCTCTTCATTCGTCAGCAGCTTGCAACATCCACAAGCCACAAAACAATGTATGGCATCCATTCAGACTTGTCTTTTCACATCTTTTCGCTGCATGGCCTCACCATCCTCAGTGCGATCATTTGGAGGTCACTCTTTCATACTTTTCACTGTACTTGCCTTCAGTTCAGACTGGACCGACAGATTTTTCACTGGATCTACGAGCAGCATCTAGCATCCAATATTGGTGGATTGCATCTGCATCCTCGAGACATCCAATGCACTGTTGGCAATGATAGTGTCGATATCTTTTTCAAGTTTCGTGTTGAAGTCTTGCAATGCTGCAGGGGCGCTGACCTCTCCAAATGGTGGGAGTGAGTTTGAGAAGGTTCGCCATACACAACAGATATCAACAGATACACATGCATTCACTGGACACACATGCCGCACATGCTGCATGTATGTTGTCCATCCTGGATCTTGGTACCATAAGACTTCCAAACATATTGTATATAGTAATATAATGTAATATATATATATACATACACACACGCATACTCTACAAATCATATACAATCAATCTAATATATATATATATATATGTATATGTATATACATGAAAGAACGTCCTCGGTTTTAAGATGAACATGGCGTAGGTCATCTTTTTTCCCAAGGTTTCGTATAGTGTAAAATCATCACATACAAATTATAGTCGCATTTAAGTGGAGGTGGAAGTGGGATTCAAGCGAGATGCAATCAAACTACTTGGATAAATTGCACAGGTCGCCGCTCCTTTGGCAAGTGAGCTGCTTGCCACTTTGGAGCAGGACTACCTGGTCCTACACGTGGGACAGTATATGTAGGTTATTTTTGATGATGGTTGGAATATATCCCACTTGGTAGTATATTACCACTAGATACCACTAGTATTACCACTTTACAGTGTTACATCAATTTGTTCAGTAATAATATTAAGAGCACTAAGAGCATTAAGAACAACACCACGTGTACCAAAATTAAAAGCATTAGTAATTACAATTGTAGATTCCCGGGGCCTTTCATTTTAGCTTGGCCCCTTAGCACTACCGATGCATTACCGGCCTAGAAAACGATAAGACTAAAAATTTCTCCCTTCGAGTGATCCCCACAAAGTGACTTTCTACCTATTATATATTCTGACATATACTTTGACATTCTATTTGGCATTCTATCTGACATTTTATCTGACGTACACTCTGGGATTTTCTCTGGCATTCTATCTGGCATCTATTTTGACATCCTATCTGGCATCCTTTCTGGCATCTATTCTGACATTGTCTCTGGCATCTATTCTGGCATTCTCTCTGACATTGAGATCTGGCACTCGCGGTTGAGGTCCGGCAGCTCTGGTGCTCGCAGTTGAGGTCCGGCAGTGCCCACTGAGATCCGGCGCTCGCGGTTGAGGTCCGGCAGTGCCCACTGAGATCCCTCGCTCGCGGTTGAGGCCCCCACTGCTGTCTGCGGCTTGCGGCTGAGGAGCTGGAGGATAAGGATAAGGAGAAGGAGGAGGAGGAGGAGGACAGGATGCACCTCTGATAAAATCATTTTTCATCTCGGGGCCCTCACCTGGCAGGTGGGGAAAAACAATACCGAGCTTATGCACGCATATGTTCATGAACCCTCAAGATGGCAACCTGCACAGGCCTTCAAAACGATAGAAAAACGATAACAAGGCGATAGCGACATGTGAAAGAACGCCGGCGTTTGGGTGGATACCACCCTACCGGTTTGAACATATCGCATTTCGAAGACCTGCATGTTTAATACCACATAGCAACGGAAAATGTTCAAAAATGAATGCACAATGGAAAAAAATGAAAAAAATAAGGCAAATGAAAAGAAATGAATGCAACATGAAGTGAAACATTAAGGGGCATGAATGCAAAATGAAAGGCAATGAAAGGAAATGAAAGGCAAAAATGATATCTGTTGACTTTCGACTAAGGATGCTTTAACACCCACAAAAAACTGGAAAATTCTCATGTCTAGTAGAGAGAGCCCACCGCCTGAGAAAACAATAAGAGCAAAAAACGATTTCGGGACAGTTAAAATGACACGGAGTTTTTATACAATCCCACGTGTAACAGTTGTTTACAGTATGTTACAGTCAGAATTCGTAAGAGTTCGATAGAAGTTCGAGTCTTGAAGAGTATCATCTGTTTTTTTTGTTGTCCAAATTTGGATTACACATCCAAGTTTTGCACTGCTCATCGGTGCTCTTCGCGGAAGGAACATACTCGAGAGATTGTGACTTTGTACGAAGAACAGGCCTGCTATGCTGCTACACTTGTGGTCAGCCTGCACGGGTTTCATGGAAACAAAATGGATGAAAATGCACCTTGCAATTTCAGAATTATTTTCAATGTTAATGTTTGGGGAACAGCTAAAATATACAAAAATAATCTAAAATATATGTTTGGTGTTAGTCATATTTGGGTAGTTTTGAAGCCCCTGCCGCATGACACGTATGAACCTCTCTTCCACAGCCCACAAAACCATTACTGTAAAGGCTGGAACCGACATGTTTGGTCGCAAAAAAAGTATCATCTAAACCACGATTAGGCAGGCATGATGAACCAGTACCAGCGCAAGAGAACGCAAAAAAATATTGTACGCCCAAAACTATTTGCGCCAGTATCCTCCAGGCAACGTTTGGTTGGTGAGCAAGTATACTGTACTATAAGAGTGGTCCGTACAAGTATGTTTCCCTTGCATAAGTGTTTTTCGCTCACATATGTTTTTTCCATTGTAGTCGGATGTAGTCGGTGAAACTCAATTTGAAACCAGCACTTGCGATTTCTCCCCTCCCGCATGTCAACCATGTTGTTGGTGCCGTGTTCTTGCATTGTTTTGCTTATGCGACGTTATTCGGTATGTAAGTCAGGAGCAGGTGGCCCCTGACGAGGATCGCACGAATTTATCGTATTCATTTTTCAATATGTTTCATTGTTGGTGTAACTTTGGTGATGTCTTGAAAGAGGCGGAGTGACGCCATTTCAAGCCAGTCGTTTCATGATGCTTAGCTTCTTGTGAAAGCCAGACACACAATCACAGTCACAGCGCTTCACATTTTTTCGCACGGTGTGCCAAAACGTACAGAAACAAACGAAGACGCCCATCACGGAGTCTTTTTTATACGGGGATGTGAATGCACGTATACTGGTTTCTATGGAAGATGTTATTGGTGTAGTTCTTATGCAACATCTTTGTGTCCTGTGCAAGAGTGCAAGTACATGTGTGACGGATGGTTGTGTGCAGTGCAAGTGGTGCAAGAAGGCTTAAGTATGCCATGCACCCTGTCGCTATATTCTACAATATGTGCAGGTAGAGTACAAGAGTACCAGTATGTATGTAGATACACCACAGTATCAAACATCCTCTTTCTGTCTTGCTCACAGATGTCTAGGACGCTCAAAATAAAGGTGTGATCCAGTTGCATCAATTGCCAGTTTCTGCAAATTTGCGAATTGATAATATCGATATATCACATATAATTATGTATATACATAATATACATCTATGTATATACATATACACTGTAAATCACAGTAATATATATATATATACATATATATATATATGGAGTCGAGATGTGTAAACTACTTCAGCACGCAGTGGTTTCCCCGGCTAAAGCTATGATGCTTGTTGTGGGATGTTGCAATAATGCCTGGTGTGTATACTGGTGTATGTAGAAGATGATAGAAAATGAAAGAAAGTGATAGAACATGATAGAAAATGATAGGAAAGGAAAAAGTATGGTAGAAGATGATAGAAGACAATAGAAGCCAATAGAACATGAAATAAGATGATACAAAATGATAAGAGCTCAAAGAAAAGGATACGAGCTGATAGAAACTGATAGAAGATGATAGGAGCTGAAAGAAGATGATATAATATGATAGAAGGGGATAGAAGATAATAGAATATGATAGAACATGATCTAATATCAGAGATCGCGATAGAAGATGAATTAAAAAAACAAAAAAACGGTACTGTACCGATAGAGATCATGATAGAAAATGATAGATGATGATAGATGGTGATAGAAGATTATGGAAAGTGATAGAAAATGATTGAAAATGATAGAGGATGATAGAAGGGGATAGAAAATGATAGTAGATGATAGTGATAGAGGATGGTAGAACATGATTTTAAAAATGATAGAACATGATAGAATATCATAGAATGTGATAGAAGACGATAGAAACGATAGAGATCATGATAGAATGTGATAGAAAATGATAGAGGATGGTAGAAGATGATGGAACATGGTAGAAATGTATGTGCTTGCAAATGGCTGCCACGAAATCCGATCTGCGCTGTTGCCAGGTGCGCTTGCGTGAGGAACTTCGCCGAGTAGTCGATCTCATGCAGCAGGAGGTTGCTCAGTTTGGCAAAGTGTGGTTTCGCATGGCCGCAGAAAGCATTCACTGACTGAGAAGCTGAAATATGAATAGATGTCATACTTGAATATACTCGATAGGTTAAGAACATTTAAAATGTTCTTGCAAGTGTTCAGAAGATGTCGGAAGGTGATTGGACAATCAACAACATGCGACCGTTGAAGGTCCTGCCTCGAGAACGGCAACTCCATGACATGTTCGAACAACTCAACGCTGCATTTCATTCGCACGGTTCTCAGAGTGTTGAAGGTTGACGTTGAAATGTAATGAAACACTGAGTCAAACTGAGTCATTGTGACATCGACCTCAATTACTGTATTCAACATTTACATACATTGAATTGATTTGGAGACAGCTGCAAGGTGTTAAGATCGGTTACGGTGTTGCGCTGTCACATCGCTTTTCTCGAAAGTTTTTGCCGCGGTGCAGGTCCGCGGAGAACATGCGGAGACAGCAAGAGGTCACATCGATTCTCTTTGACATTCACATCAATCACCAATAATCTCAACACATCTCAACCATTTTTTGGGATGAGCAGCAAGAGAGATCAAGACTGCGGATAGACGGATATTTCACCACACAAGAGATCACCAAAGCAATTTGGGCTGCCAGGAAGGAATGTGGAAGAGCAATTTTGATCAATTTTGAAACATTTCGAAACAAATTAATATAAAATTCAAAATATCATCAAGAGCCATGAGCCGCATTCTGCCAGGAGTTTCATGCAAGGGCCTCGCCTGGGACTCAGGTCCGATCAACCTGACATGTCAAAGCGAGGGTGCAAAACCGAGACTGTACAGTAGAAGATTAGAAGATGTAGAAGGGAGATGAAACCAAAGTGCAAAGCGTTTCAAAAAAGTGAAGGCCTCCAATGGCCAAAGGTCTAAAGACAACAGACCAAGCATGACCGAGCCCTCTTCTCCCACCGCACTTGTTCCAAGACTTGGAGTCTTGGAGTATCTTGGAGTGTTCGAATATCTCTGAGACACCTGATCGATCCTGATGGTTTGATGGGTTCCTTATTGGTTCCTTATGTTCCTTCGTCAGACCGTCATGGTTTTGAGGCAAGTGACACAAAGGCATGACGATTCTCGGCGCCAAATGTTGGATCCGTTGCAGGCCTCTCAGTATCTTGGAAGCCGGTGCTGCAACCCCTGACCTGGTATGGTATAGCGTTCTTACATATTCTCCGCATGACTTGACCAATATATAGATGCTAATGACTGTTAATTAATAGTTACTGGTAGAGTTACATGATTTTAACATATTTTATAGACTATTTTAACATATTTTCCATGTCAGTTACAAGTGCTGCATGGTTGATGTTGTGTTTTAGTATGTTTTAGTGACCTTCATTAGTTGGCAAGGCTAGTGGGTACGCTGACATGGAAGGCAAGTGTTTGATTCGAGGCGTACGGATTGAATTCCCTAACGCTACTCGTACTTGCAGTGATTCGCCATGCAACTTGCCTTTCCTATGCTGTAGTTTAGTCAGACGGTGGCAGCGTGGTGACATACTTGTGACATGATGATATGACGTGTCACTCCTTCCAGGAGGCCGAGCGCGAGTTGGCCAGGCGCATGAATGTTGGATGATGTTGGATGTGTTTGATACGTGCGCTTCATGCGTATCTTGTCTAGCAATGAACATGGAAACACAGATGCTCCCGATGTTTCTTGGATTCTGCAAACATTTGGTATCCTTGTATCTTGGGATAAGGAACCTCTCAGGGTCTGAAAGCTCAATGCTCAATAGCATCACAGAAACTGAAGAAATGCAGACGTCAGGATCAACTCCATATTACAGCAGCCACTGGTCATATCCAATGATTTGCCGCAAGATGCTCAGAGTTGAGACTGCAACAGCTGTTGAGTAAATGGGTTTTAAGTTTTAAATGGAATTTTGAACGAAGTTGCGGGTGGGACTGTGGGGAAATCCTACGACGCTCGACAATATTTCACAATACCACTGTGTGTTTCCATGCTTGCATTTGAGATCTGGACTGCGTTGCAGCATAGAGACTGGAGAAAGAAATGGGACCACCAAGCATAAAACCCATCAAAATCATTAATCATCAAAAAAAACAAAAACAAGAAATGAACGCTGAGATTGCTACAGAATGTTACAGAATTCTACCTGCCTGGTGTTTTCCAATGTTTTGAAGGCCTTGATTGGTCCTCAGACTTGTGGGACTCCATCAGACTCTGTCACTCTCCGTTGCAAGGCCTCAGGTGCTGCAGCATATACAGGCTTTGCCAACCTCGACCTGGCAACCTGCGAAGGCTTGATGGGATTTGAAACATTTTGAAATATTAAAATTCGAAGTGCATATATATAATATTATATAATTATATATTTATTATATTATGTATTAATGATTTAATTATTTTGATTTGGTATACAGTCTTACAGTAATTATATTTCTCGACTCAACGAGCAAAACATGACAAGAATAATTATCCAAGAATCTCCTTTGCTTCATGCTAATGAATCCTGTGAGCGATTCAGGGTGGACCATGAAACTACACGTTTGTGATTCAACAAAATGGACAGAGCAAGCGGAGCTAGAGCAGCTAGACTGGGTTCTGTGCTGCCAAGAAAAATCAGTTTCAGCATTTTTCAGGTGTATCTTCCCAAGTGGTTGATCTGACACAAGAATACACAAGATATAGTGTGTTCGAGTAGTGTTCCAGTGCCCTTCCAGAGGATTGTATGCCCGAGTCAGGCAGCTCCCAGAGCTGCTTCTTTTAGTGACAATGGCCATGTACCGAATTGTCCCAACTGTGGCTTGGTGCATGGAGCAGGAGCATCGTTGAACGATCACAACCTTTTGTGGTAGGGATTGGTAGGGTGTGGACCAGGACGGCACGAGTTCCCACGAGTTGCAAGACAAAGGGAGTAGCATATACGGAAACCACGGTAAGAAAATATAACAATGATATAACAATGATATGATATAACTATAACAAAGGTACTGGTAGCAGCGATGAGGATAGTGAAAATAGTAATGGATGCTAACGATCCGGTTATATGTGGTTAATATGCTAGTAGGTCTTCCTGACAATTTAGGAGTAGTACCGAGGTGGGAACGAATATGCTGGAGACTCTCTCTTTTGCCGAAAATGTGGGCAGAAACGGGAGGCAAGACTCACTGCAGGACTTGCAAGATTTTACCGCATTTTGCGACTTCATCAGAGCTACTCAATGTTGCCGCCAGGGTGTTGACAGGCCTCCATCCCTGGCTCTGAGAAGGCTAGTTTGGGTGGACCGAGCTGAATGTGTGGTTGCATCTCTTCTCCTTGCAGACTTTTGTGTACTTGGAACAGTCCAAACCGTGCAATAGCCCTCCCGCCCTTTGTTGTTACACGGGTTTGTACATTTTGTACATTTGTTTGCTCTTTTTTGTATCACAAGCTGGATCAGTCAGCAGCATGAGCAGGCGCTTGAACAAAATTCCAACGCTCTCTTTCAAAGCTTATACTGCCTTTGGAAGCCCCCCTTGGCAAGTCCTGATCATTTCTGCCATTCCGAAGGGGTTTCTCAGTTCAGTGGCTAAAGTTTGCGCATGTTTGTTCTGAATTGGTTGGAAACAATTGAGCAGCATCAAAAACCTCCATGAAGGGATTTAGTATTCGGGTTCATGTGGGGAACCCCCCGCGAAAGCAAAACCTCCACGCGCGAAAGCTCCGCGAAAGGGGTGCGTCAAGGTCGAGCCGCGAAAGCAGTGGCGAAAGCAGGTAGATAGTAGAAGCACATTTGAATATTCATGTGCACCATCATTTACGGGCAATTTTCCG
>Ga0126342_10014925_pt1 | contig 13661 bp, 11 predicted proteins | sample Cyp1metagenome_FD_92528 | JGI IMG/M metagenome (GOLD analysis project Ga0126342, IMG submission 92528) | Coral microbial communities from Lord Howe Island, Old Settlement Bay, Australia - Cyphastrea 1 metagenome | ecosystem: Host-associated > Invertebrates > Cnidaria > Coral ...
ATTAACCATCATTAACCATCATTGACCATTATTAACCAGTATTAACCATGGAAATCCCATTAAATCCCATTAAAATCGCTGTTGCACAGCTTTTGACACCCATTCACCATATATAATAACCAGATCACATCAGCTTCCATAGATTTCCCACGACCACGACGTAGCGACCGCGACGAGTCAGGAAGAACCACCGCCGGAAGACGGAGACCCTGGCGGCGCTGCTGGGGTCGCTCTTCGCCGATGCCGCCGTGGCCAAGGCGGCGCAGGACGCGGCGAAAACGAGGGGAACACGGGAGTGGCTACCCTCTGGTTATGTCAACAGTTTATAGGGGATTTAATGGTGATTTTCTATGGGATTTTATAGTGGTTTTTGATGGGATATTAATGGGATATACCCTCTGGTAAACTAACAGTTTGCTATTGAAAATGACCATTGAAATAGTGGATTTTCCCATGAAAAATGGTGGATCTTTCCATAGTTATGTAAACGTTTACCAGAGGGTAAGTGGGGTGAAGAGTAGATTTAATGATATGGATTCCTATGGTATATGATTCAGTTATGAATGATTTATGACTGATTCTTATATGTGAAGTTAATGGTTCTTCAAAGGATTATATAAACATGGTGTAGCTGAAAGGGGTTCTGATGGGAAACATCATGGTTTCCTCTAGGCTTTCGACCTTGGAAGTGGAACCAAGGCTCATTAGATCTTTTGGCCACATTGGGATGAAAATGTCACGAGACACTGCATTCACCAAAGGTTTTAGAGGATTTTGGAGGTACTATCATTAACCACCCACCGATTAGATCCCCACCAGGTCACTTAGTCATAGCCCAGGAAACGGGGGAAGGCTTTCGCGTCTCCACCCGTGAAGTGGCAGACATGATGGGCGTCAACGAGCATGACTCGGTCTACGCCCGACTCTTCCGCCACGTGCAAGTGTCGCAGCTGGAAGCGTGACTTGGAAGGTGCTGTTGGAAGATGTTCGAGGTATTCATGGGTATAATATATTACAATATAATCAATATATTAATATGGTATAAATCATAGTGAGTTCAGCTCCATAACTTGGGATATAACATGATATCAGCCCCAGAACTATGTTGTTTTTTTTTTTAACCACGTATAGCCACTTAGTTCATCTAGAAGTTCGCTGGACGCTGCCCAGGTCGGATAGTTTGTTGGACTTCGCGAGTTCCTTTGGATATTCCTTCACCGTCTCTGATCTGGCTGCAGGATGGTTTGATATCGCCACTCGAAGGGATCAGTGGGATGGATTGGGATGGGTGGAGCTACTGCTGGTTGGTGAACTTTCAGATTTGGGCAACAAAAAAACAACCAGCCACCCGAAAAAAGTGATATTGGAATCTTAATTTCATGTAATTTCAGTATGGACTTTCATAGCATTGCAATTTCCCACCACAAAAAACCAAAAAAAAAACACAGACCCGTACTGTACTGCAGGGCTTCCGAGATGACCATGCAGCATGGCCGGGATGCGATTTGATTCCCACTGATCATCACAGTAATTCATCAAGCTACATGGAAGATCTTCGCCTTCAGCTTGATGATCACCATTTTTCATGGGAAAATCCACTATAAATGGCCATTTTCCATTGCTATGTTAGTTCACCAGAGGGTACCCAAGATGTTTTTTGTTCAATTGCAGACTGTCAGACAAGGCGGTTTTCTGCATCAAAAGTCATAGAAAAAACATCTTGATATGCACACACTGCCAGGCTAAAAAATAAAGGTAGCTAACACCACGGACAGCGGTTGCCCCTTACACGGTTTCAGGCTCGTTACATCCATATACTGGAAACTCGTGGCCACATATTTGCATCCCCAAATTGCCTTGTTTTGGGCATTTCCCCTGAAAAGTTTGAACTAGTGTACATAGTTATTGACAGAATTAGTCCATCACCACTAAGATCCAATCAACCGGTTTATCATCAATTTCCCTCTTCAAACTTGCCATACCAATGTGATATAATGTGATAATTTGGGTATTCCCCCTATTCCACCGCCCCCCATTTTTCACGGCCTTTCCCACGAGACACCCGCGGTTTGTTTACACCAGGCTTTCAAGCCCATCTGGTAGCAGGAAATTCCGAACAGCGTTTCTCCACATCCGCCGTGACATCGCACAGTTGAGGGATGCTGAAAATCAAGGAAAGATCTGAGGTGTTTGTTCAACAGTATTTTTGGAAGCCAAAATCGAAATCTGATCGTTTGTGCAAGGACATGTGATACTTAGTTTGCTGACATATCTTTGAAGATTCCGAAACTTGAATTTTTTGTTCTGTAAGATCTGTACTGGTTGGTGGTTTGGAACATTTTTTATTTTCCATATGGGATGTAATCCTTCCCATTGACGTTCATATTTTTCAGAGGTGTAGGTATACCACCAACCAGTATTATCAACCATCATTAACCATCATTAACCATTATTAACCATGGAAATCCCATTAAATCCCATTAAATTCCCAGCTGTTGCACAGCTTTTGACACCCCAAACAGGTGATTTTGACCAACCACAAGCGCTGCGAAAGTTTTTTCAGCACCATCCAACCGAGATCTTTTTCTGGTTTTTCTGGCCCACAGCGGTGAAACAAAAACCACTGTTGGTTGATTGGTTCGGGGGTTGTACTTCCCAAATCCTATCCTATATAATACTTATATATATAATATATATCATTTACTGTTTCTATATCATTAATTATTACTAGAATAAATTAGCATTATCATTTCTACAATATATTGTGAGTATGATAATGCATGATGTGAATCTCCAATTCCCGTTCTACAGCAATATTTCATGGACCGAGCATTAATCCAAAGGCTGTTCTGACTGAGCACCTTATTTTCGACCTTCCCTCACAGACCATTTTAAACGCCCAGCCGCTATCACAGCGGATCACACTGCAACAGTTGCCTTAGCGACGAAAAAATGACTGTCGCATGTCCACTCGAAAACGTTTGCCCAGAACTTCTGGTGATCAAACATGGGTTTCCCATTAAATCACCAGATATACCCATTAAATCCCATTAATATATGGTGATTTAACCATGATATACCCATCAAATCGACCATATCACGTTTTTTTTTTAACTGTCTGTGAATAGTATCAAATAACCTCCGAATGGTTGGTGTTTTGGATGGTTTACCATTGGGTGTACCGTGCACCCCACCAAATGCAACTCGGGGGATGAGTTGGTGAGTAAAATCTGCTAGTTTCGATGGTTTAAATATACGTTTTATGATGTTTTATTTGATTTTGTCCCGATTGAAGAAACTTCCAGTTTGGAAGTTGAAGATATATGTCTTTCAGAATCAAGTCCACTCGCAGTTCCATGATGTTCCATTCAGAAGATAGCAACTCATGAAATTTCAGGTGCCCATGTTGCTTCACCTTTCGCTCGGATTTCGTCATTCAAACGGGAGCTTGATGCACCACTCTTTCTTGGGTCAACTATTTTCTGGTTGGTGCTTTCAAACATGACTGGATTATGTTCCATAATATATGGGATAATCCTTCCCATTGACTAATATTTTTCAAGATGGTTAAAACCACCAACCAGTTTTTGTGAGGTTTGAATCCCTGAATCGTTTGCCGTTCTCAGACCTCTTTGGGAACCATTTGGGACCGCTCCGCAGCATCGCTGCTTCGACCCTGGCGTGGTGCCATGTCTTCGTCGAAGGGGTCAGATTTGGTCTCCTTCAATGTGCAGCTTGGCTGCGTAATCTGGCTGTGGATCAAAAAAATCAGACCCAGCTGACCGGAGATTTTGGTTATGTTCAGTCCATGTTTTTTTGTTTTTTGGGAATGACCAAGTCTGACTTATGTTTTTTTTTTGGGGGGGGGAATGGCCAGGTGTGACGCATACCCAGTTATGCGGGTATACCCCATGGTTTTTGGGTCCAAATTTAGATACCCAAGGCGCTCCAGCCAACAATAAGGCTATTTTGGGGATCTCGAATATTAGAATCATCTTCATCCATCCTCATCCAATGGTGGGTTATTTTGACCCAAAACTTCGCAAAACCATTTGGGGATGGGCACAACATCGTCAATCCTCCAAAATGGATGGCTTTGGAATGTTTCAGACACGAAAGATCACCGGTGCCCTATGGCTTGACCCAAAGCCATCTGAACACTGAGCCATAGCCCCTACGCAAGGTTTTTGGACCCTTGAAAGACCCGGTTAAAAACATGACCATTTTACAATCCAAACTGTTGATTTGCAGCGGCAAACGTATAAATCATATAAATCTCACCAGATGTTTGGCTCCACATCAGTTCCATTTCTGGCACCTGAGGGGCGGCAAGATCTACCAAGTGCTGCGGGAGCCCACGTTGAGTTTGCATCCCAGCTCGTTGCTGACGCAGTTGGCGGAGGATCAGAAGGATGACAAGCCCATCTTCGTGGAAGGCGTGGATTGGATTTTTACAAGTTGCCAGATCCAGAAAGTTTACCCTCCGGTAATTTAACATAACTATGGAAAATCACCATTTTTAATGGGAAAATCCACTATTTCTATGGCCATTTTCAATAGCTATGTTAAATTACCAGAGGGTAATAGGGCAAAAAGATGCAAAAAGTGGTTCATACTTAACTCATTGACTCTTGGGGGATGTGCTTTTTTTGGGATGCGGCTCCCTTCTGTGCCAAGTCTTGAAGTCATGTGGGACATCCAATGCCATACCCCTGTGGGGATGATTTCAAATGATCCCCTGTGACCTGTGCTTGGTTGATGGGGTGGAAAAAATGTGGCTTTACCGCAGTGTCAACCGCTGATTTTTTTTTCAGTTGCCCTTGAGGCTATCATTGGGAAGGCTACCTGGTACGGCTACCATTTTAGTGGCAGATGATCAACCTGTTTTTTCATGCGGGCTTGACATGTCGTAACTCCGTGCGGAATATGAATGAAAAATAATAATATTAATTCTCTCCACACTTCAAGATCTTCAGGGGATGATAACCGGATGGTATAATATATTTAATATATTTGCCCGAAGCACCTGGGAAGGGATACTTCTCAAGCTGGCCATGTCACGAATTGGACCCAGCCGCCGGATTTGACCCACCGGAGAAGTCATCATCAGATGTAAATTGTATGAACATCGATTGGAAAATAGGTTTATATAAATTGGTTCAAGTTGGGTTGGATCAAAGATGGATCACTTGTATCTTTGAACCATCCACAGTGCCACATGATTGAACACATTGGATAGATATGGATAGATCAATAGATAAACCGTTGAAAAACCTTAGCTATAGAAAAATCACGCAGCGAGTTCCGAAGCATTGCGAAGCATTTTAAGTTATTTCACTTGGTCCACGGCCATCTTTGGGCAGGAGATCAGGATCTTTTCAAGTTCGTGATTGATTACCATCGAGATCGCAGCTGGCATGGAAGATCCGACATGGATGGGGTTGCCATGAAAGCAGTGACCACTTATTTTGTGTATACCATTGGGGGTTAAACTACCTGGTTTCTTGGATATTGCGTAGCATGATCAGCCAAGGCCCACTGTCGGAACCCCTATTTCGTTTATATTCTCTGGTAGAAACATGACTAGCTGGGAAATGTCCAGTTCTTCAAATCATGAATGGGGAATTAGTGGAGAATCATCTAACATCATCTAACCAAATCTTTGATTTTCCATTGTTGTATCAATCTATTAGATATTAGCTTTCCTGGGAGTAGACGGGAAACCATACATACAGAACAAGTTGTCAGCGGGCATGGCATCAAAGCAATGCACACGAGGAATAGCCAGCTTCAACATGCTTCAACTGTTTTGTTTTTTTCGCTGTTGTGATATGTGATCAATATATTTTCGTAGAGAAATTACAGACTGCACTCCATTCACTTTATATAATTCAGCTATTTTTTCAGCAAACCTTGATAGATTGTTTTTTTCAATGTTTTATGTTGCTTTATCATTTGGTTTACTACATTCATGCATACATTTTTTTTTAATGAATGATACAACAACGCAGTACATATAACATCTATAGTGTACTGCTCCCAAACCACAACTTATGATTAACATGATTAACATATACATGTCAAAGACACCCACCATTTGTGGATCATCGAATCATTATCAAAGGGCAGTTATTGGTTCTTCACGTCTTTTGATATGTTTCTCCTCGGGAAGGGCCCGGGCCGGCAGCGGGAATCCATTGGTTTTCCACGTCTGGCAGCGAGGCAAAGTCATTTTGCCCGTGACCGTGAGTCGCGATGCCGTGAAGCGCGAGCTGAAGCGATTTGCCTTGGAGCCTACGGAGGAACAGAGACTTGGAAAGCAACACACAGCGAACAGTTCATGTGGGACATTGGTTTGTCATGGTTTGTCCTGTCATGGTTTGTCCTTAGGGTTTGTAAATACATGGTAATACCATGTAATACCCTAAGGACAAGCTTCAAAGTTGTAAATGATGAAAAATCATTGGATCCTTGAACTTGTTGGTCACTTTTGGACAAAGCTGCCATGGCTAAGGATTGTGCAGGATGGTGTTTACTTTCCAGAAGTCATGGGAAAGGTCGCCAAGTGGAGGGATTCTAATCGCACTCGCAAGCGGAAGGCCTGTCAGGATTTTCTGGGCAGCTGCATTGCAGAAGCGGCGTACAGCAAAATGTCAGAATCAGCTGGAAAAGAATTCCGGGTCATCCGTGGTGATCTGCCCTATTCAGAGAAAGACTTCGAGACTGGATTGGGAAAGCCTTGGATGGTTGTTTAATATAGTTTAACGATCTTTAACGTTTGGACTACTATGATCTAATTAATATGTGTGTTTTGTTTATAATAGTTTATAATGCATCTCTGATTGGTGGTTTGGAACATTTTTTTCCATATATTGGGAATGTCATCATCCCAACTGACGAACTCATATTTTTCAGAAGGGTAGGTCAACCACCAACCGGAAATTAATCATCCTGGTTTTCATAGCTCCTGAAGAACCAACCAGATCGAAGTTTAGAAACGGGAAATCTGTGGTGGGAACCCCAGTTCCAAGATGTTCCAAAGATGTTCCAACCAGAGCCATGGAGCTTTTCCCAAACAACCATTTCCCATGTAGGGATTTTCATGAACATGGCTATTAGAACTGGCTAGAACTGAGGCGCGTTGCAACCACCAATTCATCATCGACCAGTAATTTTCTAAAATTTCAGGATGATTTTACGAAAGTCTATCTTTTTTCTTGGGATTACCTCCCCCAAAAAAAACAGGAATGTCATCCCATGTCATCCCTCAAGTGACTCCTTCAGCCATCTCAGCAAGGAGAGGCTCTTTGGCCCTGGTGCTGGGTTTCAGGTGGCAGAATCTGAGGCCCTGAAAGACTTCGGAAGTTCTTTCGGAGACCTGGCAGACCTGGTTCCGTCCGGCGGTGGAAGGGACAGCGATATTTTTGAATTGGTGAAGAGCATATAACTGAGCTAAAATGTAGGGGTTATGAATGGATACCTAGAATATACAGTTACATAAATTATATATATATTTATATTTATATTTTTATATATATATATATAAGTATTTATGCATTTATTTGTTGATTGATTCAGTTATTGTAGGATGAGATCAAAGACCCAAACAAAGTTTGGCAAAATTAGTTTAATGTGATACAGTCAATCAACCATCCCCCATATGACCATAGATATCCATAAATTAGTGGCAACAAAATGATCCCCAATTGGTTTATTATTTGGTTTACCACTTTACCACATTATTCCATGTCATTACTAGGCTAAGTAGGATGTCTATGAATGGTTTGATTTATCCTACTGTATAGTCTGTTGGCTGACATAATGATAGTCACCCATGCTTTTATTTCGGGTGTAGAACAGGAATCAACCAATATTCTTGGGATACAAGGAGCAACAAACAATGGATCTTAATGTAAACTGGTAGACCGATCAAACATTCAAGTTATTCAAGTTATGTTTGTTGGTCTATCAACATCTATCAACTAAATCCAATTGTATGTCATCTATGTCAAACCTCAGTTGTCGTGGTTATGCAACAACTAACCTATCGATTGGATCCCCTTCCTGCAACTGGGACCCAACTGGCTAATGGTTCGTTGGATGTTTTTTGGAGCCTTTAACACGATGATTTTTCAATCAATGACGGGGATTTGGTTTGTTCAAACGTAGGGGATGGGCCCAAAAAACCATCACAGAAAACCAGCCGGTGGACTTCGAAGATTTTCCGAAAAAAGCTTTTTGGACCCCGCATCCGCCCCAGGATATTCCTTTACATGTGGCAATCGAATGGGCTCCACCGGGCACTTTTGCTGGTCGCACACAGACTTCAAACCAGCTTGAGGGGCGCTGCAGGTTTCACCATAGTCTTGAAACCTACCCGGCCTGGTAAACTAACAGTTTGCTATTGAAAATGACCATAGAAATAGTGGATTTACCCCCAAAAATGGTGATTTTCCATAGTTATGTTAGTTTACCAGAGGGTAACCTGGGTGACTTGGGGATCAGCCAGTAAGAACCCCCAGCGGATGGGGGTAGCTTTGCTGTGGCCCTAGCGGCCCAAAAAGGGTGGCCCAAGTGTGTCTTGGTGAGTCACGTGTCATTGTCGCAGCATCAATTCGCATGTCAGAGCCGTCAAAGCTATGGCCATGCTGCGTTCGTCGCTACACAACTTGGATGTGTGAGAAAACGATGCCCGTGGGGGCGTCCCAGATGACATTCAGCCTCATAGTGCATACATACTGACTCATACTGTTGTTTCTTCCATTAACATTTTAGAACACCAGTTATGACCGGCTCATACCAAGGGTTCCGAGCATCAAAATCGGGAATTGGCATGAGACTATCCAAGTGATACTGGGCACTGGGTTATCAGTGTCGGGCATGTTTCGAATGTTGCAAGGTTCACCTATCAATCAACCGAATCCTTACTCTTGCGTTTCCGTGCCTAATGATAGTTAATGGATGTTAATGAGGCTTATAGACGTTAACTTAAAATCTGGGGGATGAGAATTCCTTGTGTTTTATGAAGGATATGAAGGTTGGACCGTTGGACCTGGAAGAATGACCTTGTCGCAAGCGGTTGACGCTCTCTGTGAGGTCCACCTGATATGTGCCACAACTGCGATACATGGCATCAGATGTGACAGTTTTGAAAACAAACGACTGACACGTGAACCCCAAAAAAGACATATTGGCCCGAACGTCCCTTAAAGCAATCCAATTCACCGAATTTCCAACAGCCATAGACCAAGTGGTAGATCATCGCCCCAAGAGATGCTCCCAGTGGTATACTGATTCATCCCTCAGGTTTTTCCTTCAACAGGCACCTTCCAAAACACGTAACATGAGTCGTTTTCAGTGAGGAATTCCCACACCTGGCCCCATGTCGTGCGCGAAAAGCTCGGATCTCGTCACCTTCAATGTGCCGCTCGGCAGAAAAAATCCAGCGATGTTTTGGAGGTTGATGAAACACATAAGACTCTCCAAGTGGTTAAACTACTGCTGGTTGGTGGTTTCAAACATGAATTTATTTTCCATAATATATGGGATGTCATCCTTCCCATTGACTTTCTTTCAGAGGGGTTGAAACCACCAACCAGACTGTATTGCCATGCCTTGCCTGTTTTCGTATCTTTTGGTTTGTTCGTTTGGGTTGATCACATTTATGGCACTTCTGTCTACTATCATCCACTATCAAATGAGAATATTACAGATTGTTGGTGGTGGTCAAGGGTGGTAGCTCAACCATCAAGCAGATGAAACATTTGGAATGTGGGAGAGTTATTGGGGCATTTGTTTTGTATCCTTTTGAACATATATGGAAATGGCTTGCTACATAAGTACACCTCGTCCAAACAGTTTGGAACTGAATCAGGGGCACTTCATGGGCTTCTTGGCGTTGCGCTGATGCTAGAGATTTGGGATTGCCGCAACGCCAGGAACATCCAGGAACTTTGTACTGCAAGTCATTGGGAATAGAAAAGTGGCCTTGCCATCATTTCTGGTGTCCACACATAAATTACCAATGGACCGTGCGTCAATTGGTGTTCAAAAAAATTGACCCAATTTCCAAATTGATTGTAATGACTTGCAACTTTAGGTGGTTCATCGATTCCATTCTTCTTCTGCCCAGGGGTGGCAAGATCTACCAAGTGCTGCGGGAGCCCACGTTGAGTTTGCATCCTAACTCACTGCTGACCCAGTTGGCGGAGGATCAGAAGGATGACAAGCCCATCTTTGTGGAAGGTCTGGGTGGGTGGTTGGAATTACCAGATGAGCTTTTCGGATAGATGCATAGTCAGATTAGTCAGGCTGCATGTGTGGTAAAATATCAGTGATTTTAGGGTAAACAGGAGCAAATCTTTGAGGAGCGTGGAGTATATGGTCGATGGTGTGCGGCCCCATTGACCACCTGGCTCCCCTCGAGGCAATAGGCTTTCCTCGAGGCAACTGTTTGTACAGAGTATATAGTGAAGGACATCATAACTCCAAGCAAGTCTATTTCAAGGCTATTCAAGGCTTGTTACAATATAAACCCCATCAACCGTTTTTCAGCAAAAGTTGTGAACCCAAACATGGTTTTGGTTGAAAGAGCCTTCACATCACGTGCCTTTGCATGCAACATCTGCCTTCTCAAAGGTGACCAAGACCTCTTCAAGTATGTCATCGATTACCACCGCGACCGCGCCATATTTGCATCAGGAACCGCTTCACCCAAGGGTTTCTGTTCCTGTTGGTAGTGGAAAAACTACCTGAACAAATTGGATGGATGGTGCTAAACAGGTGAAATTCTTGATGTTGATGTTTGGAGAGGAAAGCCAAAGGCCAAATACATCTATTAAATCAACATCATGGCAATTCATCCTATTTTTCATTGGTTGACATTGGTTTAATCATGTTCCCCCATGTTAAACCAACCCATGCTATACCATGTCACCTCACCAGGATTGGCTGAAGGTCAATTGCTTCATTTTTTCACTGCTGATTCCACAATGTTATTTGGGCAATCTACTGGGAATAGCCAATCGGCCTATCCTTGGTTGTTGTTATTATTACTTATTACCATTGTCATTTGTTATCATTGCATATCAGCTGCTATTGTTGTTGCTGTCCCCCCTGGATGCCAATGTGAAACCGAGGTAAAGTCATCCTCCCCATCACCGTATCCACTGATGCCGTGATGCGCGAGTTAAAGCGGTTCGGCTTGGAAGCGGCAGAAAACCAGTTGCTGGGCGAAACATTGTGAAGCATAGCGCGCTGATCGAGCCAATGGGTAGCTTCTGGTGATTGAACCACTTATTGTGCAGTTGTTTATTGCTATTTATCGATATCAAAATTACCTTACACCTTTATTGCCATACTTTTATTACCATATAATATAAATGATCACAGGGTGAATCTGATGGTCTGTGGTTTTTTTAGGCAGTGCAGTGCACAAGAACCCCATGAATTTTAAGCCACGGCACCGGAGAACACTCAGCCGCTTGGATTCCTGAAATCGGAATCCTTGGTGTCGCCAGAGATCACCAGTAGTCGATCGCCAAACTCACATGGCCAGAGTATCCCAAGTTAACATGGCCAGACTCCCAACTTAAGAATGGGTTTTCAAGAATCGGTTTTCAAGAAAAAATGTCCCACCCTTCAAGCACTGCTAAGGATCGTGCAGGACGGCGTTCCCTTCCCTTCTTTGATGCGAAGAGTCGCCAAGTGGCAGGAGGCCAACGTAAGCCGCAAGAGAAACTGGGCAGCCACCCCTGCTCTATGGTATGGTGTGGTTTAACCATCCCAAAATCATCCCCAACAGTTATTGTTTTAACCACATTATAGGAATTTAACCACATTATTGTTTTGTAAATGTTTATAATGTGGTTAAACCAATGTTATAAACCATCCCAAAAATCACTCCCAAATGGGTGGTATGTTTACCAATCCCAAATGGGTGGTTTATTATTGTTCTAAAAACATTACGCTTCATTCGTTTTCAGGGTCAGTATTGGATAGTATTGGTAGATATTCCATTTATGGGTATATAGATGGAGCATTTGGGCGTAGTTCTCTTGAAAGGGATTATTTGTTGGCGCCGCGGATCCCATGGTTAAGCCATATCCCATCATACACTTACAGTAGATATGTTGTTTTGGGGGCAAATAGATGGGTAAAGACGACATATCCCACTTGTTTTCAACTTTCAACCTTAGGAAGGGGATCAACAAAGCGCTAAGGAAAAGCGACGCTGGATTTTATCGGAAGTTTAATTGCAGAGGTGGCTTCCGAGAAAATGGGACAAGCAAAGGGAAAGGCGTTTTCCATCCGAAGAAACGATTTGCCTTGCAATGAAAAGGAATTTGACAGGCTCTTTGGCAGAGTTTCAGCATCGCAAGTGCAAGAGTCAGAGGCACTGAAGGACTTTGAGCGTAGCTTCGGATATGTCTTCGCGAGCTTCGGTACTGGAAGCACTGCCTCCTGGATGTCCACAGAATTCAGACCAGTGTGAGTGGCGTGTGGCACTAAGTGTGTCTTGGAAGTGCCAGTGTGGTGATGTTTCATGGTTACCCTCTGGAAACTAACATGGCTATGGAAAGTCTCGATTTTTCATGGGTAAATCAGTGAGAAATGCCAAGTTTCAATGGCTATGTTAAATTACCAGAGGGTAACTCACCATGTTGTGTTTTCTTTGTTAAAGCCACATCTTTAATGGCTACCCCAAGGAAACCATCAGTTTCCGGGCTTGCCCTTTTCAATGGCTAGTTGTTGTAACATGAGAGGCACCAAAGTCGTGGCTTTCACAAAATTGATGTGACAAGATGCCCTGGTGGATCCTGTTGATGGTGAAGTTTAGACTCTAGACTGTTTGGATAGGTGATGTTTACCCTTCATCATAGCACATCATGAGAATCCTTGGAATTCTTGTTCAACCAACTATAGTAGGAACAATCTATATTTCAATCTACATGTGTTCTTTGTAGCTCTCTAGTATTGATTGCTTAGCACAGCCCTTTTCTGGACGGTCAAGAATGTTACCATTTCCAGCAGGTTTCGCACATGGTTTCTGCACCCTTGAATATCAGCCATACATGGCAGCGGACCAATGCACAGACCAAACATGCTTCGGGAGTTCTGGGAGTTTCTTACTTCTTGGAAAGATGATTTGCATTGGGATGTAACAAATATATACAAGTATTTTAGTTGTGAGCTGCGCTGAAGATGATTTCGTATCTTCCAATTGCTTAAACCCCGGGGAACTTCTTGGACATATGTTTTGGGGGGTATCCCGGTGAGCAAGTGTGTCAAATGCTTTTTTCTTGAAGCTTGCTTTGTTGGCAGGTTTTGTTGGGAAAAACACCCATCTCCGGAACTGACAACATATGGACAACTCATCCACAGTAGGGAATGGACACTGGACATTGTGACAACAATTGTAACATATGCAAAGAGGGGGAAACTGATACAAATGTTCCGCTATGAAAGCCTATCTTGATATACATTTTAATGTCCAGTCACCCTGTGGCAAGCCGGGTCCTTTTTGTAGCCTCAGAGATATGTTCTGTTCTTGAGCATTGTTTTGATATCATGATTATGTTTTAAATATTTTGTGTGAAAAAAACATCATGTCCGGAACCGACAAAATATGGGCAGCTCACCCATAGGGAAATGTAGTGAAT
>Ga0126342_10014926_pt1 | contig 13661 bp, 15 predicted proteins | sample Cyp1metagenome_FD_92528 | JGI IMG/M metagenome (GOLD analysis project Ga0126342, IMG submission 92528) | Coral microbial communities from Lord Howe Island, Old Settlement Bay, Australia - Cyphastrea 1 metagenome | ecosystem: Host-associated > Invertebrates > Cnidaria > Coral ...
ACTAACTCTTTCCCTGATTAACTCTTTCCCTAACTAACTCTTTCCCTCACTAACTCTTTCTTTGACTAACTCTTTCCCTGACATTCTAAAAGTTACAATTAACTCTGTCCCTAACTAACTCTTTCCCACACTAACTCTTCCTTTGACTAACTCTTTCCCTGACAGTCTAAAAGTTACAATTAACTCTTTCCCTAACTAACTCTTTCCCTCACTAACTCTTTCCCTGACATTCTAAAAGTCCGTAACACGGAAGTTTCTCCCCCTAAACTTCCTTTGATAATTATTGCAAACGTGTTCTTTTTTCCAAGTCAAAGCCCTGGTGTTGCCACCAGTGGGATATCCACGTCGTACCCTGTTGTGATCCCAGAATTCTCAACCTGGCACCTGGCCGATCGGTCGGCCTCGAAACGCGCAGGGCTTCGAAAGAAGTTGTCCAAGTCCTTGCTCCTTTGTAAAAATCCGGGGCTCGCGGGGCATAGCCGTGGCAAACCCAATGTGGCAAACCCAAATATACCTGGAAATTTATCATGATACAGCGTTAGTGGATTAGTTTCTATGACTGGATTTTTCTAGCTACATCTATAGCTACTAGTATCATATCCACTAATATCCAGTAATATCCACTAAAGTCTATTGTACCCAATTTCAGAAATCCCATTTGTCGGGTGGATCCACATGGAGCACCACAGGTCAGTTTCAGCCAGTCGGACTTTGCGGCAAAACATACTTGGCCACACCCGAACAAGGTACATCAAGGTACAATCATTTAAACAAATAAAGAAATGAAACAAACATTGAAATTGTCATTAAAAGATATTAAAAGACTGAAGAAATGTAATTCAATCGGATCTGAAACGGGTCTGGATAATGTGCCATTCCTCAGCCAATGGGTCGTGGATTGGTGCACGGCGGGAAGGATGAATCCAGGCATTCATCCTGATGATCTCCGTGTTCATCCCGAAGTTTTGTCTCTCATGGAATATCAAGGATTGGAGGCTCCGGAAACTGTCTGTGCACTCAATGACACCTCAAACGGAGTTTGTTTCTGGGCAATTAGATTAGGATGTAGGAAATATAGTGACGCAATATGAATCAATGTGACACAAGGTCAAATCTATGTGGGTACTTGGGTCCGGTCAATCATGCTCATGCAAATTCAAATGGATCATCGCGTCTTGTGTCACCATGGTCTGCGGCATGAACAGGGCAATCCAACCAATGCCGTTCTGAGTTTGAAATTATTAACTCAGATAGAGTTGAGTAGACAACAAGAAAGAATACATTGAATACATGATAAACCAAAGTAATAAACCAACCCTACTTTAGCCAGTCTTACCAGCCTGGTGTTATTGAACACCCGTCCCTTAGCACCTTTGAATGGGGCCTCTTCACATTTCTTATACCTCTGGCATGATGTAAATACCCCCAGTTATGGTCACCATACATCACCATGGTCCCTTCCCGCCATTCTCCATGGTGGGAAACTACTGCCGGAGTTCGCGGAGAATCCCATAGGATCATATAGCTAAAGCCAGTTGGATGGGCAAAGATCACTGGGTTTTCACGAGGCAAAAACGGGCCTCGTGGGGATTTTGATCCCTTGATCCCCTCATCCCCAGCATGGGGATTTTCCAATCCAATTTTTTCCAAGCAGCTGTGTGGACACTTTCAGGGCCCAGACCTGGCTTTTTCAGGAACAGGTCCGAGGTCTTTTTCAAATGGCTGTGGACATGAAAATGGGGGAACAACCAATCATCAATTATAGCCCATTATTTGTTTTTTTTGACATGCCCAATAAATCCTGGATGTAAGATTCGCGATCTCCGCAAGGCTTCATTTTCACACCTTGAATCCGGGATTCAGGATCCCAATTTTCCATAATTTTCCAAAACCACCTTGAAATACAGGACTGAAGATTTAAACAACTACCTTCCTGTAAACTAACATAAATAAATCCGGAAAACCCACCATTTGTAGATCCTGTTCCTAGGGAAACCATGGTTGTTCACATCGATTGTGCACTGAAGGTTGATTTTGGCGTGTCCACTGGATCAAGTTTCCCAGATCAAAGAATGGAACATGTTTTGCAGTGTGAGAGACACACGAACTGACTCACACCAGCAATTAAACAAATCACCCGTGAAAAAGGAGTCCACGCAATTGGAAGGGTAACATGCTTGTACAATCTTGTACATGGGTCCATGGCAACATATTTATATTTACAACCAAACAGTAGGATCAAAGTTGGAGAAAAAAACATAAACAACATGTTCAGACTAACATATGTCTTATTGATTCTTATTGTATATTGTTGTCATGTGTTCAACAATCCAATGTTTACAATCAATTAGTAGCATATGTATAAATATGGTATGTAATTAAGAGTGAACATACATTGTAAACAATATCTAACAAACACCATGGGTGACTCAGTGACAGGCACATCACGTTTTGGTCGAAGTTGTTATCGCCCATCCATATTCCATTATATAAAGATAGTGTAAATTTCATTAAACACAGCTAAACAACAACACAAATCATGCTTTCTGAATCCTGGATGAAGGGGAGTAGTGCGTATAAATGTAAGTGTATATTTTTTTTACACATAAATAGTTACAAATATCGAATCACAATCAACAGATTACAAAAGGATAACTCGTGTTGAGGCTGTTCATAAAGTACGTATTTTCTTGATGGCAGGTTACATTGACAAGGCTGTCGGGTGGCAGAGTCGGGCAGCCAACCGAAAGGTTTCGGCCCCTGAAAAATGGCAAGTTGGATGTGAGTCGAAATAGCCCAGCAAAAACGGATCATTGAATCCTGAGTGTAAATCTGTGGTCCTTTGGCTCTTATTTTTTGACCCTAAATCCCAGTTTTTCACCATATTCTTTACAGTATCCAGACGATTAGCTGAGCTCCACCTGAGGATGGTTCCCCATTGAGTCGTTGGAATCATTGACAGATGGGGCAGATGGAAATCCTGCTTGTCCTGTCTCGAACTTTCACGGAGATCTTCGATACCTTTCCACCGCCAACCAAACAAACGCTTCTCTTAGGAGGGGAGGATACATGTTTGTCTCCAAAAAAACACTTGAGCCAAATTTAGTGGCTATAGAATTCACCCACTACCATCCACTACCTAAGATTAAAGGTCACCAAGCTTTACCTCTTGTTGGGTCATGTATCCTGACTTTCTGCGAGGCACCACGAAGCAGGTCCCCAAGAACCACAGTGTCACTGGAGCGTTGAAGACCTACCAGGGAACCCCCCGGAAAGGGATGTTCCAATTTGAAAAGGGTAAAGCTTGGGGATTGCTATCTTTTTCTTACGGGGGATTGGATGGGTTCGATTGCTATGGATTCTTTTTGAGGGTCTTAAGTGTGGATTCTTTTTGGCTGTTCTAGTGTTGTTATATGTGTTGTGACGTGTTGTGTGTTGATTTTTTGGGATTTTGTGTAGCTTTGGAGCACTCCGACAATATTGAAATCGCCGCACATGGCCTCCGACACAACAAATTATGCCCCCCCCCCCATCACACAAAAACTGGAATGTGTGTTCATGTGTATGTATAGTGAGGAATTGTGCGGATTCCCTAGAAACAGGCAAGTTGCAGTACCCTACGGTTGCTCCACTTATCTCCTTTTACAACCGTGTTCAGAGGATTATCCAAACAAATAGACCTTATATATATATATATTATATATATATATATCATTACATATCCATATCCAATTGTCATATTGGACGAAATTGTCATATTGGACGAAATTGTCATATTGGATGAAATCGTCATATTGGACGACCAAACTTCTCAGCTACGGAAGAATTGCTAAAATTACTAGATGTGGGTCTCAAAATGGTGGATTTATCCGCAGATATATAAAAGGGTGATAAACCATGATATGTGGGCGGATCCTATTTTGAGAAAAAAACATGCCCCAAATAATTAGTGCTGGATTACCACTTGTCCAAGTACCACATATATAATTATCAATATATGTATAAATATAAATATAAATATATATATATCGTCAGGATATTGTACCAATGGCAAAGCCCACACTCAGTCAGCACTTTAAAGGCAGCACGGCTGCCAGTACTATTGAGCCCACTTCATTGAAGTCAAGTGGCTGCTGGTCAAGATTGGTTGCCCCAAAAATTGCAGGTTAATACTATACAACAATAGACTAAAATCATATAAAACCTGAGGTCCCAAGGTGTCGGTCAACACCCCAGTAATGAGGTATATACACACACTTGATTTTCAATATTGGGATCTAATGAATCTGTTGGGTTATCTCTCCGATATTTGCAATGATCTAAAGTGAGCCCCAGTTTTTTTTTGACTCGAATGCTTTGTGGCATTGGCTTTCCCGCATTACTCATGAGACTACTGACCCCATCAAAGAACGGACCTTATCTCCATGAGCTCGCCTCATGGGCTCGCCCTCAACAACTGAATCCCTGGGCCCTCGCACTAAACGATAATTTCCACAGGTGCAAATCCGGGCCAAATGACCTCAAGTCACTAAGAACATGTGTGGCCCGGAGGAACCAAGTCATCCAAGTCACAAGGGACACCAGGGAAATGCCTCACCTGGCCATGAAAACCCCACCTCCAACTACTTAGGTGAGTTTCCACTGCCACGTGTGTTTGCCAGAGCCTAAACGGTGCTAGACCGGCAGAAACCGCCTTTTTTTTGCCATCATGACCCATGGTTGGTCGTTGAAGTCTGAGAGCCAAACGTTTCAAGGAATGACAAACAAAAGATAAAGCAACCCCGGACAATGCATCAGAGCCAAGATCACCTGATTTTCGCTTGTTTCTTTCAATCCATTTTGTTAAGTGAATTGGAATTATCCAAAAAAACATACAGTATCCCAACAATGACCAACCTTAGATACCATACCCGAAACATGTTCTAGCTGATAAGCGTTTCTATCTCCATGTGAAGCAACAGATTAGACTATCCATCCAGTCGGTTTGATCACCATAAGTGCCATGGCATTTGCCACCAACCACCCAGTTTTCATATCCCATCAATATCATTCAATATCCATTATTTAGGGTTTACGTGCCCATGAACATGTTAGTTCATATCCCCGTGAAATATCGACAGAAAAAAGTTGGTGGAAAGCCCACCAAGTCTTTGATGTTCACAGATCAAAACCAAGCCAGGGAGCTGCTACAGGCATCTTGTTTGGACCCAACCCAATTGCAGCATTTGTTGAATTTCTCCTTCAACGTTGACATAGCGAGCGCGCTCGCGCCGCGAGCCCCGCTTCCAGTGTGTTTCAAAGTGAGGCAATCTGCTTTATGTGTGTTTTAACCCAAAATGGCCGGAGATATCTGAAGCCACTTATGGCTGGTTGTATTCACCATCTCACCCTGTATCTTAATGGTCATATTTACCCATTAGGGCTGGGGCGACAATGCATCCCTCAAAGTGAATGGATTGAGCGGTTAGCTAACTGAACCCCAAGGTTTGACAAACACCTAGTGCAGTGCCATATTGTACATCCAAGTTTCAATTGATGGCACTTGTTCTGAGGCTTGATCATATGTGCACGGACCCAAATTGAGTGTCCCCGAATTTCGAGTTGGTTCACTGCGGTTTGCTCTCAAAAATGACCTTGCATCTGTGCTCCCCTCTGAACTCTTGACACATAACACGTAAGGTCATCCATTTCTCGGACAAATTAATTTGAAGCAGGGTTTAATTTTAATACGTGGTTGATCAGTCACGATTGGACAAGCTACTGGGAAGTCAAACCTGTCTTGCTGCAGGTTTGCCTTTGAGCCATAGCCATTTTCAGCCATTTTGCAAACGCTGGGCATATGGGCATGGCATCCTAGAAACCCAGAGGCCAGGTCTTCATCTTCAAACCCACATGGTCTTGAGGAATTTGAATGTTAAACCTTACATGGAAATATCTGGGAAGGGCATGTGTGGTTTCAATTCATCCAACGTGCTGAAAGGCTTTCCGGACCTTTGGCATCTCAACATACAAGCATGGAGAAAAATATGATCGAATCAGAATCATTGAAGAGTGGCAAAACATTTCAATGGATAGAAATCCCTCAAACAAGGTTTGGTTACAGGGAAGTCATCTTTTGTAAGCGTGCACAGATCCAAATGGTGACAAGCAATCCTGAACAACTCTTCACCCTGAGCGGAAACTCCTTAGTCTCCACATTTTTTCCCAAGGACTAGAGTCTTAGAGTCAATGCAAACCAAATTCACAGGAAACTTAAGTTCTCCCATGCATATATATATATATATATATACGTGTTTATAGAACACGGAGTTGAACACGTACTTATTTCTGATATATATATATACTGTGTATATGTGTATATATATATACGCTTGTATAATTAATATCTAAATATATAACTATATATAATATAATATTATATATAATATAATATTATATATATTATTATATATATATTATTATATATATATATTATTATATATATATATATATTATTATATATATATTATTATATATATATTATTATATAGATTGTATATTATATATTATAGTTTATATATAATATATAATACATACATATATATATAATATAATATAATATATATATATATATATATATTTACAATACTATGACTAGACTATCAATCTCGGGTTTCCCCAGACATGCTTCATTTCCCAACCTCTGGCTGTGCCCAGTCCCCAGAGTCCCCAGAGACCTCCAGGTCCATTCCCCCAGTCTCTTCGCCGATCTCTTGGCCCTGGAGATTCATCCATGGGGTTTTCCTAAGTCATTGGGGTACCCCAATAGGTGGATGGTTTATTTCAGTCATAAATAATATCATGGAATGGTACTATTTCATGGAAGGTTCATGGATTGATTATAATGGAAGGTCGAACTAAAATGGATGATTTGGGAAAAAAAAACACCATTTCAGGAAACCTCCAAATGAGGTATATCTCCGCCCAAAGTGACGGATTTGGAGGTACCACTATGTTCAAACAAACCCAGAAAAACATGCCAAGGATGGCAACTGGGCATGGGGAACCTGCAACAATATAGTAATGTATCGTATTTATATATCTGATAGGGACTTTGAGTTAAAAGTTCCAGTCTTCATTGTTCTTAAGCATATGCGGGTGAGTGGTTCCATCACCACTGCCAACAAGCAACCGCGCTGGTAACAGCAACAAACAACAACCACAACAACCACAACAATCAGAACAAACACAACAGCCACAACAACTACAACCACAACAACAACAACAAAAAAAAAACAACAACAACCACAACAGCAACAGCAACAACAACAACAACAACCACAACGACGACGACAGCGACAGCGACAGCGACAGCGACAGCAACAGCAGCAAGAAGAAGAAGAACAACAACAACAAGAAGAAGAAGAACAAGAACAACAAGAACAAAAACAACCGTACGTCCCGGAAATCGGTCCAGCGTTTTCATCATTTTTTTGATCAGCCTTTGTCTCTTTCTGCTCAAAGCCTGGGGTTTGCCACATGTCTACAATAATCTTGGTGTCCTTTGGTACTGCAATTCTATTGAGATCTACCCCTCAAAAAAAATTATTGCAGTGGGAACTAAAAAATGTATGTTGGACACCCTCGCAAAAAGGTTACGTCGTATTTTGGATGGGTATGCGTTTCGCCACAGCGCCAGCACTTCTTTTCTCTTCAGGCTAACTTGCAGGCAATAGACGTGTCCAACGTAAGATGCAGTGCATCCAGCGAAGTACAGAAGACGTGTCCAACGTAAGTCGAAGAAAACGAAGACCAAGAACGTTATTACCCCCCTACCCCCCCAACATATCACAACGCAAAAAAAGCAAAAACGCTGGGCCGGTCTTCGGGCCGTAGGCAAAAACAACAGCAACAGAAACAACAGTAACAGCAACAGCAGCAGCAGCAGCAGCAACAACAACAACAACAACGTCAAATTCAACCCACACAAACAGATATTCTGAGCAACTTGGGTTGGCGGCCACGGTGGCACTGACATGCTGGCAGACCTCAAACATGCGAATTGTGAACAGAACCTATGTTGATTTGGCCGTGTAAGCTTCAGGGACCTGGGGCACACAAGGGAGCTAGGCGCGCCTCATAAACCAGACGCGCTTGCAGTCCGCTGGCCATGTTCGCTGAGGGAACCAGAGTTTTTGCTGTATATTCTGTATATGTTTAGCTGGCTTCGAACACTCCCCTGGAACCTCTGGCAATCCAACATGTCTGACGGGCAACCCATATTGGCACTTTCCATTGCCAACTTAGATTTCCATTTCCATTGGCGATTTGAATGGATAGTCTTGACTTGGAAACCCTGCACAGTCTCCAACATCTGCACCGGCTGTGTTTCTCAGGGGGTAAGGCTTTGAATCGACCCAACAGGTCCAAATGAATGGAAAGTCACTGTGCCCTCTCAGCCAGGAAGGTATCTCCATCATCAACTACCATCAAATATTGTCATAATATATATATATATACAGTATAATACCATAATAATCATGTGCCGTATATATATTATATGTATATAATATACACATTTAAAGAGACGAAATACAAATGACGATATATGAAATATTGCTTTGATTGCATACGCACACATGAAAATGTGTATGCATGTAAACATTTATATGTACATACAAAATGTTCCATGCATATTGTTCCATACATACCTATACATACATTATATACAGTCAATCATGTCACGGGTATGTACGTATCTATCTATCTATCTATCTATTTATCTTATCTAATATGATCTGATCTAATCTAATCAATTCTAATCTATCTATCGAATCTATCTAACTATCTAACCATCTATCCATGTATCCATCTATCCGTATATCCATCTATCCATCTATCCATCTATCCATCTGTCCATCTATCCATCTATCTATCTATCTTATCTTATTTTATCTTATCTTATCTTATCTATCTATCTATCTATGTATCTATGTACCTATGCATCTATGTATCTATGTCTCTATGTCGTATTTATGGATGTATGCATGTATCTAAACAGTGTTCAAAACCCTATGTTATTCCATTTTGCCAGTCAATTAAGAACGGGGTTCCCGGTGAATGGATTGCGAGAATATACTTAAAAAATATACATATTGGACAATATAATCCCGGAACTAATCATAAACTAGGTTATAACATTTCAGTAACCTGAAATAAGGCTATATTGGGATAATTCCTCTTACTAATCATCATTCCAGTGAGGTTGGAGTGAGGTCACTATAATTTACCCAGATTTCATATTGCATGATGATTTGGGGGTACCCCGTGACTTAGGAAACCTCCATATATATGTATATATATATATACATATATTATTATAGATTCTACATCTATCAATGGTGTTCATTGCCACCATCCAACTCCAAGAGGCATCTCAAATATGTTGAAATCTACAGGGTATGCATAGGAGTGAAACCTACTGAGCATCTCGACTGAGTTCCATGACGCCATGACGGGTCAAAAAAACAAACCAAACGACATCTATACAATGAACAAATATATATATATATACAGAAATACACATTATACGTCTATACGATTAGCCTACATTATACTATACTACTAATACATCTACATCTACATATACGTATACGTGTATACGAACTATATGTATATACATACATGTATTGCATTGAAACACCCAGCATCACCCACCTAGCACCAGCTCTATCGTCCCGAGCCATGGCGGTGTTGGCATTCGCCCGGCGTCTCGCCGTGGGCTCCACCAACTGTCGAAGAAAGCCTAGGCTCCCGGGCTCCCGCACAACGACATGGTGGATTTCTATAGGGATTTTATGTGGAAATATGATGAAATATGGGTTTATGGGATTGTATGGGGATCTAACCACGAGGGATTTGATGGGACTTATATTATTTACGAGGCTTCACCACGAAAAAACGGATTGAAGATGAGTTAAGTTGCAGAATTTTTGAGTAAACATCTGCTGTCACCAAAACACTGGATGGTATGATGGAAATTGAGTGACATTTAGAACCAACGATATGCGATATGGTTCTATATTTCTGGAAAATAAGAAAAATGGTGATATCATATAGGAATATTGCGAAATATATTTACATATCACCTACAACAAATGGTGATTCTTGTGGGAATGTGTGCCAACTTTGTGCCCCAAATGGATCAGAATGGGGATATAGTGCGTACTATATCAGCGGCTGGAGGTTTTTTTTGGATGAACCCCGCAGTTAGGGCTGAATTATGAGAAATCACCAAACTGAAATTAGATTGTGGTGAGTTGGTTTAGTTTTAACCAAAATACTTGAAAGTTTGGGATGATATGGATAGTATGGAACTGTTAAAAACAAGTAAGTCGTATACACAAGATGGTATGGAATGGTAGGGGTACTGATGGTTTTAATCCCTATAAATCCCCTCACACTGGATGAACATGATAGCAATCCCCCATGTTTTCATGGCTCACCCAAGTTTGCTCGTAATAACAAACCTCGTCGATACTGTACCCCATCAAGAAATACAGGTTCGGTAGCCTCCATCCAAATGGAGGCTAACTGCCAGCCTCCTATCAAACCAAGCTTCACAATCTTCACATGATTAAAACTCTGCCCATCTCTGCCCCCTCGCGAAAAAGCACGACATGAAAAACCATTTCCTCTTGACCTGCACTATTCAACTTGCAGTTTACCCTCTGGTAATTCCATCTGTCGATGGAACATCCCTCTTCACTGCCAGGTCGGAGTGCTGGAGGGCTTGCCCAAAAAACATAGGGTTCATACCATCAAAATCCATCAAAATGGTTTGAATTAATGGGCACACTGATGAGAATCCTTTGCATTTGGTGTTTGTACCCCATTTTCAGACAAACCTAGTGTTAGACATTGTTAGTTGTTTCAGGTATGTCCCTCTTTTGCTATCATGTGATTGGGAAACTCTATTCGTAGCTCCGTAGGGCTTCCCATTTGATAGGGAATTTGGATCATTTCTCATAGCTCACAACCATGCCTCCCAAACACCTGCTGTAGAAAATCGACACTTTAGAGAGCAAGTCGAGGACATGCCGTTGCAGCTTGTTCCTCTCAATGCGCAGGTCTGCTTTCCCTTACAAGCAGACCTTGTCGAGAATGATGAAAGTCGCTTTGGCCCAGCATGTATTATATATATATATAATATCTATATTTATTTATTTATAGTAATATATATATATATATATATATGGTACCCCCATAGTGTATATGTACAAAAGTATGGGCACATGGCTTGCAGTGCACAACCTTAGCCCCATTGTATGCTCTGTCCCCCTGGTTACACCCCGTGTGGATGGGCAAAACCAGTTTGACTCACCAGCTGAGCTGCCCGACCCCAGCAAATCTCCGACAGAAACTGGGGACGAGAGGCGTCACCCAGAGGACAACATCTGGCAGCAGACTCGGGTGGAGTATGGTGAGGTACAGTAGCCATAACTTAACCCCCAAAAGCTGCCATAAACATGGGTGAAAGATGGTGAAAGTACCATTTTGTTCAGGGTGAAATGCCAGGTCTTTAGTTTAGTCTACAGGTTGAGGCCCTCTAACACTGGTAGATGGGGGAAATTAAACAGAATGCAGAAAGTTTTGAAAGCTTTCTTGGATGTATTCTGAAGATTTCTGAAGTATGCAGACTGATGTGCCGTGGTCATGGTACAAATATGCACAAATTCAATTTAGCGATACCACTTCAGTCTATGAACAAAGCCCAAATGTTGTGCTGCCGTTCAAACATTAAAAAAGAACATCGCCAGCCCAGTTAGAGCATCCAAAGTAGACCATCCACCCGAATATGTGGGAAGAATCCCCCCAAATCCAATGGTTAATCATCATTTTGTCCATTAACATTGCCATATATATATATTATAATGTATATATGTATATTATATATATATATGTATTAAATATATATATATTATATATATTATATATATATATATATTATATATATAATATATACATATATACATATATACATATATATATACATATTGGAGGAATACCCCATTCCCAGACCGATGAAATCTCTGCTGTTGATTTTTTTCGTATCCCCATTTTTAGCCCCAATTAGCAATCCCTTCCTATTACTAAAACTCCCCCAAATAAAAAACATAGGACTGAATTGGTGTGGCACTTCCGGTTTTTCTTGGTTGGGCGCAATTGGATTCTTAATTTTGGTAATTGAGAATCAATAGGAGAACAGGATGGTGAAACAATGGGCTCAACCCCCTATTGATAAAGATGGATTGCCACCTGGAGGTTTATTATTAGGGTCCCATCTCACAAGTTTTATTTTCTATTTTTATCATTAAGGTTTTCATTGGAATATTGGGGAAAAGTTTCGAAATCTAGTTTTTGATTATATTTGATATAGATTTTAATAAGGGACTTACAGTAATCAAATTTGAAATCGAATGTTTTTTATTTGTTGCCATTAAGGTGCTCATTGGAATATTAAGGGCAAGCTTCGAAATCCAGTTTCTGGCAATATCTTATATAGATTTTAAAAAGGGATTTAATCAAATCTCAAATTTTGTTTTGTATTTTTTTATGATGGTGTTCATTGGAATATTAGGGGCGCTCTAATACACATTACCCCCTAATAATAAAAATAGATCACCGTGTTTACCATCTGGGGGGTTAGTGATAGGGAGAGAGGATTATATGATCATTTCTGACTATTGTTGGTTAAGTCCCCATCAAAGACCCGAGTAAATCCCATTATACACTCCATTATGTTCCAAGATGTATAATTAACCGTTGTCCATTAAATCCAGTTAAATCACTTGATATCCCAAGATTTCTTTTTTAGTCTGTTTTTTGGCCGGAAAAATCCCGTTGATTCCCATTAAATGGCAAATCACGAATTTCCAGACCTGGATTCCCGCCTGGAAATCTCTTTCAACAACATCGCCACCTTTGCAAAGCTTGATGCCCCAGAAAGGTCATACCTTTTCTAACATGACTGCAGTGGATCGAATGACTATAGAATGGATACCAAATTAATCTATATAGTCATAAGATTAATGGTATATTATACATATAATGACTATAGAATGGATATTAATGACTATGTAAATCTATACATATTTATATGTATAAAGCACTCTTCATGGTTTCTCGGGTGTGTTTAATATTTCCAGAAAGGGGTGTTGTGAGCGCTAAAAAAACGACATTTTGGGGATATATAGCCTTGATACTATGGATGGTTTCATGTATTTTTGCGCTCACAACAGCCTGTGTGAGTAGGACGAATCATTTGATATACTAAGCAACCAATGTCTGCTGTCTGCTGTCTAACCCGAACTACACAATCCTCCAACCCGAACTGCGCAATCGTCTAACCCGAACTGCAAAATTGTCGTCTTCGCAGTGCTTATAGTCCTGCGAAGATTCGCGGATTGACTCGCGACTTCTTCCTTTCGACTGGAGCGAACCAAAAAAAAAACAATGTTTCCACAACTACTCTGATGTCTGGACTAGTTGCCAAATCTTTTTTTTTTGTTTTTTTTTGTTTTTTCGAAGTTTTGCATCCCAGGATTAATCCAGATTAATCCACATCAATTCTGCTTCATCCCTTCTCTAACGCATCCCAAACAATGAACTACTTTTGCTCT
>Ga0126342_10014927_pt1 | contig 13660 bp, 12 predicted proteins | sample Cyp1metagenome_FD_92528 | JGI IMG/M metagenome (GOLD analysis project Ga0126342, IMG submission 92528) | Coral microbial communities from Lord Howe Island, Old Settlement Bay, Australia - Cyphastrea 1 metagenome | ecosystem: Host-associated > Invertebrates > Cnidaria > Coral ...
CACACACACACAGGCACAGACACACACGCACACAGAGAGGAAGACGCATACACGCGCACACACACACACAGGCACAGACATACACGCACACAAAGAGACAGACATGGGACGCACAAACAGACACGCAAACAGACACGAGGACACACACACACACACTCACTCGCGGCGAAGTCATCGTTGTCGTGGCCACCTCAGCAATCCACATGTGAGCAAGAACCTGCAGCCTCATGTTGTCACATGGGCAAGTGTGCAATCAGCAGCTTTATTCACTGTCGACGAAGTTGACGACAAAAAGTCTCATTCAATTCTGCCGATGCGCTACAACAAGTCTCAACAAGTGTCTCAACTCTCGACTTGTCTCCGCTACAGCATCAACTACAAACATCGCCAACATACTTTTTGCCATCATTTTGACATGGAAACATTCTGCGGTGTCAGGGCTCCACAACCTGGCATCGAATGAATTTCAAAGGGAAAACATTGATTTCAAACCGGCTACGTGGACATGCCATGTCTGATTTGTTCCTACTCAAATCTCAAAACCTAAGTCTGATTATGTCAACGTAAATTGTTTGTCTCTAAGAACAACAGATTCGAAACCAATGGCAAAAACTTAATTTAGAATTTGAAACACAATCTTCGGCAACACGCACTTTTTTGATGATACATGTTCTTCCAATGCAAAACGTTTTGCACATCAAAAGTTCCGTCCTCCAGGAAATAAGATGATGTCGTTCCATTCCACAACCTGGCATCGAATAAAATTCAAGTGGGACACATTGATTTCAGAGCGGCTACGTGGACATACCATATCCGATTTGTTCCTACCCAAATCCAAAGACCCAATTCTGAGAATGTCAAAGAAAATTGTTAGTCCCTAAGAACAAAGGATTCCAAAGCAGTGGCAAAAAAACAAAATCCGACATCGAACTACTGAGTTTAGATTTTGAAACACATTCTTGGGCATCACGCACTTTTTTGCTGACACATAAGGTACATGAGGTAATCATGAAATAAAAGGATAGGCAACATCAAACCACTTTCACATGTTCTTCGAATGCAAACGCTTGGCAAATCAAAAGTTCGGTCCTCCACGACATGAGATAATGTTGTTCCATTCCACAACCTCGCATCGAATGAAATTCAAATGGGAAACATTGATTTCACAGCGGCTACGTGGACATGCCATGTCTGATATTCTTGCAATCCGAACCTGAAGACCCGGCTTTTCACTGGCTGTTAGCCACTTGCTGTTCGACCTCAGTGGCAACCCCGCTGCCTTCGCCATTGCTCGCAATTCATCTCAACCGATGTCCGCAACAGCTCCTTGCAGCCAGTCCGGTCGCCTGATGGCGCCATCCTCTCGCAACTGCTGCAGCTTCTCTCGCGGCTGCCGAGCAGCTGCCTGCAGAGTGGTTTAGCCAACAGAAGAATGTTATTGCAGGCAAACATGTTCATGTTATCCTGTATTTCATAGAAAATCAAAGTGAACCACTGTGTCTAACCAAGAGTTAATTTGAAATAAACCATTCTCTCGCGGCTCCCGAGCAACTGCTTCCTCCCCAGACAATTCCGGTTGGGCGGCGGCAACTCTCGGCATAGCATAAATTGGATATCCAGGAGCTTGAGCCGCCATCAACACGAAGTAGTAATGATACCTTCAACAAATGCAACTGTTCATGCTTCCACAGCTATAAGACCCGCGAACAAAATTTACACCGTTTTTCCTGAATCCAACAGACGCACACACGAATCACATCAGCACAAACGTTTCCAAGCCAGTGACGTCTTCGGAGCCACAACCAAAATGGGTTCCATGCCTTGGAAATTGACAAGCATCAGCAGCTTCGATGAAGTCAGCAGTTTCTGTGATGTTTTGATAGTGTTTTCGCGGTGTGTGTGTGTTTCTGTCTTATCACATATTTTGTGGAAGAGCGCAACCATTATGATTTGAATCACGCTGCGTGCAATGGCATTCCTGTGTCCCTGACCTTCTGCACCAAAGCTAGAATGTGTAGCTTCGCAGCATCCAAATGGTGAGTGCCTCAGGCAGAAATGGCACAGAACTGCTGCATGGCTGGAAAAAATCACAATGAACAACAACTTCGATCATGTCACATGAAAAACGCATAATAAATGCAGCCGGATGTAGTCACAGTCTGACAGTTTTCAACACAGATACTGTCAAAACACACGTGGAACCTGAGTCCGCAACAGATGCAGCACGCTCAGACAGCTCTGGTTGTGCTACTGTTGCTATAAGATATTACAAGTTTATAGATGATTGCCACCTTGAAGCTGCGAAACTATATCTCGGCAAGTTGGGCGGGCAGCTCGCACGGGCCAGCCAGTGATTGGATAATTTGTAGTTAAAATTGGAATTGATAATCTCATCATGAGCAGTTGACTCAGAACATCTCAATCAAAACGTTCATCTTAATTTCCAAACCAACTGATCCTTGGACTATTCCGCATACATTTCGACTTGGGAGATCTGGTCATCTGAGAGGTCGTACCTGTTAGTCATATAGACAGCTTTTGAAATGCTGTCAACGTCACCGAAGCTGGTTCTTGAATCTGAGCGCTGCACAGTTTGTGTTCGAATTTTGGGTGCTGCACATTTCGGTCATTCTGATTTGCACACACAAACTTTTACACACAAACGCTTTTACACACAGACACTTTTACACACAGACGCTTTTACACACAGACACTTTTACACACAGACGTTTTACACAAAGAGGCTTTTACACACAGAAGCTTGCACACACAGAGGCTTTTACACACAGAAGCTTTTACATACACAGAATTCTACTCACACAAGCTTTTACACGCAGACCCTTTTACACATAGAGACTGTTACACACACACACAAGCTTTTACACACACAGACTGTTACACACAGACGCGTTGACACACAGACACTTTTACACACAGACACTTTGACACACAAACACTTTCACACACAGAAACTTTTACACACACAGACGCTTTTACACACAGACACGTTTACACACAGACGCTTTTACACACAAACACTTTCACACACAAAGATTTTTACACACAGAGTCTTTTACACACAGACGCTTGTACACACTGAGACCGGACCCGTGAAATCGCAATTTTACCTCACTTTTGGCGATCGAACCTCATTTCGTGCTAAAGGGTACGCCGGACAACTTGGAAATCGCAATTTTACCTCAGTTTTTGGCGATCGAACCTCGTTTCGTGCGAAAAGCGTTCGCCGGACAACTTGGAAATCGCAATTTTACTAAGTTTTTGGCGATCGAACATCATTTCGTGCGAAAAGGTTCGCCGGACAGCTTGGAAATCGCAATTTTACCTCAGTTTTTGGCGATCGAACCTCATTTCGTGCGCAAAGGTTCGCCCGACAACTTGGAAATCGCAATTTTACCGCAGTTTTTTGCGAGCGAACTTCATTTCGTGCGAAATGGTTGCGATTGGACGCGTGAAATCGCAATTTTACTTCAATTTTTTGGCGATCGAACCTCATTTCGTGCGAAAGGGTTGCATTTCGTGCCGTCTCGTTGGCACTGCCCCACGCCGTCAAGAGAGAAATAGAAAAGACGGAGAGAGCAAGAGGGCAAGAGGGCAAGAGGGCAAGAGGGCAAGAGAGCAAGAGGGCAAGAGAGAATGTGAAGATGGGAGGATGTGAAGATGTGAAGATGAGAAAATGTGAAGATGAGAAGATGTGAAGATGAGAAGATGTGAAGATGTGAAGATGAGAAGATGTAAAGATAAGAAGATGAAGGGGGCAAGAGAGAATGTGAAGATGTGAAAATGAGAAGATGAGAAGATGGGCAGATGTGAAGATGAGAGGATGTGAAGATGTGAGGATGTGAAGATGAGAAGATGTGAAGATGAACAGATGTGAAGATGAGAAGATGTGAGGATGTGAAGGTGAGAAGATGTGAAGATGAACAGATGTGAAGATGAGAAGATGATGAGAAGTTGTGAAGATGAGAAGATGTGAAGATGAACAGATGTGAAGATGACAAGATGAGAAGATGAGAAGATGTGAAGATTGTAAGATGTTGTGTGAAGATGTGAATATGTGAAAGGAATATGTGAAAATGTTTGACAGACCCCCACTATTAGAAGAACCCTTCGCTCAGATGCTCTCGGGAAAAAAAAGAAGCGCTCGTGGGGACCTTCTGTTCGTTCTTCCACCAAAGCCAGGTAAACACACTTCCAATTTCGCACCCATCACAACAAAGTGGTGCCCCCTACTTAGAAAAGTTGGTCCGACAGTTGGTCAACTAAGGTTCCAGTAGTACCGCGCAAGGTGGTGGCGGACGTTTCAAAGATAGGAGATTTTGGTTGTTGTGATGCATGGTGGCAGAGCGAACCCACTGATGGACCAAAAGGCGGTTGAGCCTCTGAGTCTTTATCTCTCTCTCTCTCTTTTTTTTTTCTCTCTCTCTCTCTTTTTCTCTCTCTCTCTCTCTTTTTCTCTCTCTCTCTCTCTTTCTCTTTTTCTCTCTCTCTCTCTCTTTTTCTCTCTCTCTCTCTCTTTTTCTTTCTCTCTCTCTCTCTCTTTCTCTCTCTCTCTCTCTCTCCCTCTCTCTCGCCATCTTTCTTTCCCTCGGTCTCTCCATCCCTCTCCATCTCTCTCTATCTCCTTCTCCCCCACTCTCTCTGGATCTGTCTGTCTGTCTGTCTGTCTGTCTGTCTGTCTATGTGTCTATGTGTCTATGTGCCTACGTGTCTATCTGTCCATCTGTCTATCGGTTTATTCATGTTATCTACCTATCTATCTCTGTCTGCCTGTCCGTCTGTCTATCCAGCACTAGCTATCTCACTCTCTACCAATCTTTCTTTCTTCCCCTCTATCTATCTGTCTGTCTGTCTGTCTGCCTGTCTGCCTGTGTGTCTGTCTATCTATCTATCGATCTATCTATGTATCCATCCATCCATCCATCCATTGATGCATCTATCCATCTAATCGATCTAATCTATCAATCAATCTATCTAATCCATCCAATCTATCTAACCAATCAAATCCATCCAATCTATCTATCAGATCTAAACTATCTAATCTATCTAATCTATCTAGTCTATCTAATCTATCTAATCTATCTAATCTATGTAATCTTTCTAATCTATCTAATCTATCTAATCTATCCAATCTATCTAATCTATCTCATCTATCTAATCTATCTAATCTATCTACCCTATCTAATCTATCTATCTATCTCATCTATCTCATCTATCACATCTATCTCATCTATCTCATCTCTCTATCTGTCTATCTGTCTATCTGTCTACCTGTCTATCTGTCTACCTGTCTATCTGTCTATCTGTCTACCTGTCTATCTGTCTATCGGTCTATCTGTCTATCTGTCTATCTGTCTATCTATCTATCTCTCTCTCTACCTGTCTATCTATCTATTTATCTATCTGTATATCTTTCTATCTAATCTAATCGAATCTAATCTAATCTATCTACCTATCTACCTGTCTACCTATATACCTATGTTTCTATCTATCTATCTACCTACCTACCTACCTATCTATCCACCACTACCTCACTAGATCTGTATGCCTTTATCTGTCTGTCAACCTCTCCCAATCTCTGTATCTCTCTGTCTCTCTCTGTCTCTGTCTGTCTCTCTCTCTGTCTCTCTCTATGTCTCCCTGCCTCTTTCTACCTCTCTACCGCTGTATCTTTCTACCTCTCTGCTTCTCTATCTCTCTATCTATGAATCTATCTATGAATCTATCTATGTGTCTGTCTGTCTATCTATCTATCTATCTGTCTGTTTGTCTGTCTGTCTGTCTGTCTGTCTGTCCACCTATCTATCTTTCTATCTATCAATCTATCTATCTATCCATCTAGCCATCTATCCATCTGTTTATGTATCTTTCTATCTGGCTTTCTAGCTATCCAGCAGCCTTGCTATGTAGCTATCTAATTACCTAGCTATCCATCTATCTATCTGTCTGCCTGCCTGTCTGTCTATCTACCTATCTTTACTTTTCTATCTATCTATCTGTCTGTCTGTCTATCTGTCTATCTACCTATCTATCTACCTATCTATCTACCTATCTATCTATCTATCTCTCTTTCTCTCTCTTTCTCTATCTCTCTATCTCCCTATCTCCCTATCTATCTCTCTATCTCTTTATCTCTCTATCTAATCGATCTAATCGATCTAATCTATCTAGTCTATCTAACCTATCTAATCTATGTCATCTATGTAGTCTATCTAATCTATCTAATCTATCTATCCATCTATCCATCTATCCATCGATCCATCCATCCATCTATCCATCCATCGATCTACCTATCTAATCTAATCTATCTAATCTATCTAATCGATCTAATCCATCTAATCTATCTCGCTCTATCTAACTATCTGTCTATCTACCTACCTTCCTTTCTTTCTGTCTATGTATCTATCTATCTGTCTGTCTGTCTATCTATCGACCTATGTCCCCTGTCTATCTCTATCTCGATCTCGATCTCTATCCATCTATCTACGTGTCATTCTTCCATTGAAAGGAAGCAGTTGTGCGAGACTTTCTTCAAAAGTGGACGTTAACAGGTCCAGAGTCCAAAACGAAGCAAGTGTGCAAGAGTTCCTCATTTTTGGAAATTGACAACATCAAAAAACGAAGCAATTCTGCGGGGCTTCCTTCAAAAATGGAAAGTTGAGTGCAAAGCTGACTGCCTCGTGCGAACGTGTTTTGCGATTTTTCCACCCCATCTGTCTACAAATTAAATATTGCCCCTGCCACGAAGTGTTGCACCTGTCACGCAAAATCATCTGAAGATCTGATGCTCTAAAACGCAGCCCCTCGCAGGAAATTAGCGGCCTGATCTCCTAACATCTCTGGTCAACATGTCTCTTGTACTGCCCCTGCCACGTGAAATGCATCGTTGTAGATCCTCTTCAAACGTCCCACCCCTGCCATCGTTTTTGCAACTGCAACGAAACCTTCACATCTTGCTCACTTTTGGACTTGTGCAGAATCCATTGCGCCTGCCACCCGAAACCACGTCCTAACGTCCAAATGTGGTCTGAGGCCGTCAGTTTTAACACTTTGGACTTGCGAATGCGTGCACTTTTAAACAGCTCAATTGCCAAAAGTGCTCAAAGTGCTTGGAACCTGAAGCGCTTTAAGGCTTTTGACTTTGAAACTTGCTTCTTTGAAATTTGCTTCGCGTCACAACGGCATGGCACTTTTTGCGCAGTACAACTTCCAAAAGCGTTCTGAGGCTGAGGTGTTTCGCGCCGAGGACGCTTGCAATTTTTGACCTCTCACCCCGCCCGATGGCTCCGCACCCGCCCCCTTAGCGAGCCCATCTTTCGACCCTCCGGAGCCACAAAACATTGGAAGAACACAATGTCTCGCGACATTTCTACCTTTTTACGCACTTTGATCTTCTTTCTGCTGACTCTCTCTTCTCCGACTCTTTCTCTTCTCTGATCTTCGTTCAGCTGGCTCTCTCTTCTCTGACTCTTTCTCTTCTTTGAGTGTTCTCACAACTGCTGCTGCGTCTGTCCATAGGTCGGAAGTTTGACTTCTAAACTTCCTTCGGTAAGGTAGAGATATATCTATACTTGGACGGTTTAATGAACCAATGCATTTCACAGCAGGGGCCCCACCTTCTGGTGGCCCATCCTCCTGACCTTTGGCCAACATTTTGGGCCAAAGCTTGGCGCATTCGGCTGCCAGCGCCAGCGACTTCTCATGCTCTTCCGGCAAGATGCTGGCGTCGCCACTCATGGCGACCCGGGAAGGGCATGGATAGAAGGGATGGGCGATGGAGTCTTGAGCCCGGTGAGTTGACACTAGACTCTGGTGGTTGATGATTGTTGTTGGTGGCAATGAAGCCAAGGGAAGGTAGCTTCATGATGTTTGAAACGAGCACTTTTTGCTACTCATCCAAAGGTAAAACAAGGTACACCAACCAACCCTTTCAGGCAAGTGGTGCCTTACAAAACATCTTCATGTGCTTGCTGGGCTACAAGGTGCAGGAAGCAAAGCAAGCAAATGGCTTGAACCAAGCCTTGAACCAAGCTGCAGTTGGGTCAAACAATCTGACCCGGAGACTTGTAAGGACCCCATCAGAGATTACCGCAGCCTACATGTTTTCCCCATGAGGCTTGGATGAGAACCCTACCAGCCTTGATGTTGCCTGGTTGTGACATGGGCATGAATGAAGATAAACAACAAGAGCCAAAACATCGCTTAAATTGGGAGTTTCCAAAACTTCGACCCTATCATCATTGTGCTGGTGCGGTACTGCCTTTTTGGAACAAAACCATTACATTGGCAAGAGGCCCCGAACAGTGTGGGGAGTCGGAAGTCAATGTACCAGATACAAGTAGCAGCTATGGAACAGTAACAGACGAGGTTAGTTAGATATGATTGCAACTGCAGCAGCAGGACCTGCTATATAGATCTATACAGAGGAGCTCACAAGATCCTCATACCAGAACTTCCTATGAGCATCGCAGGAGAACTTTGAGACAAGCACCAATGCAGAGGATCTTCAAGATCTCAATGCAAGGACCTTCCGAGGAGAATTTCAACAAGATCTCCGCAAGATCAGCTCACCAGGGCCTGTACAAGATCATGTAAGGACACCGGGAGGATTTGACCAAGACCTCCTCAAGAGCTTCTCACAATGACCTGTACAAGATCATGCCAAGGCCAGTGACAGCATTTCGCTAAGATTTCCACAAGAGCGTCTCACAAGGACTTGTAAAAAACCTTGACGGAGATCTTCATGCCAGGACCCTTAAGAGAAGCTCACAACATCGTCATAAAAGGACCTGCTGCTGCTGGAGCTTACAAGCCTCCCAAGAGCCTCCCAAAAAAATGCTTTCATACAAGCACCTGTAAGACATGGTAATTGGCGAGGACCTCTCCACAAGATCTTCTGTCCAGGACCTGTAGAGGATCATGCAAGGACCTCTTAGAAGATGTCAGCAGGATTTTCAGGAGATCTTCTCATGAGGACCTGTGCGAGATCCTGCAAGGACCTCTGACAGGATTTCATCAGGATCTTCACAAGATCTTCTCACAAGGACCTGTGCAAGATCATGCACAGACCTCTGACAGGATTCCACCAGGATCTTCACAAGATCTTCTCACAAGGACCTCTACGACGCTTTTGTCAAGATCCCCATATACCAGTAGTACCGCACAAGGCAGTGGCGGAAGTTTCAAAAATAGGAAACCTATAGGAGAGGTTGGTTATTGTGAATCACGGATGGCAGAGCGAATCCACTGAAGGACCGAAAGGTGGTTGGAGTTGTGTTTTTTGGAGTGGTTGCAATGGTTGCAGTGGGCACCTCACCACAACTGCTGGATGTAGTGTGGTGCAGTGCAGTTGTAGTTTTAGTTGTAGCGTAGCTGAGTTGTATTTGTAATGTGGTGTAAGTAGCGTAGTGTAGTTGGCAGTTGTAGTTGTGGTGTGGTGTAATTAGTGTAGCGTAGTGTACTGAAATGTTGTGTACTGTAGTATGGTATAGTGTAGTGTAGTCTAGTGTAGTGTCGTGTAAAATAATGTAGCTGTAGTTGTAGTGTAGTGTAATTTGTGTAGTGTAGTGTAATGTAGTGGAAGTTGTAGTTGCAGTTGTAATGTAGTGTAATTAGTGTAGTGTAGTTGGATTTGCAGTTGTGGTGTGGTGTAATTAGTGTCGTGCAGTGTCCTGCAGTGTTGTGTACTGTAGTGTGGTGTAGTGTAGTCTAGCGTAATGTACTGTAAAGTAGTGTAGTTGTAATTGTAGTTGTAGCTGTGGTAGTAGTAGTTGTTGTAGTTGTAATGTAATTAGTGTAGCGTAGTGTAGTGGTAGGTGTAGTTGTGGTTGTAGTTGTCTATCTATCTATCTGTCTATCTGCAAGCTTGAAAACGAAGCCATTCTGCGAGACTTCTCAGTTTTTGATTTCGACAACATCAATTTTGCCAGACTTCCTCAATTTTTGAATTTGATAACGTCAAAAACGAAACAATTCTGCGAGACTTGCTCAATCTTCGAAGTTGACAACACCAAAAACGAAGCAATTCTGCGGGACTTCCTTCAAACATGGAAAGTTGAGTGCAGAGCTGACGGCCTCGTACCAATGCGTCGTGCGATTTTTCCATTCCATCGGTCTAAAGTATTGCACATGCCACGAAAAAGTGAGGCCAGGTCATACAAAATGCTGCACCTGTCACGCAAAATCATCTTAGCAAACCTGAAGATCTGATGTTCCAAAATGCAACTCTTCTCAAGGAAATCAACGCCCTGACCTCCTAACACCTTCGCTGAACATATCTCTTGTACTGCACTTGCTAGGCCTTTGCCACCTTTTCGCGCACCTGCATCTTCTGTCTTCTGGCTCTTATTCTTCTCTGATCTTCTCTCCTCTTCTTCTCTTCTCTTCCCTGACTCTTCACACCTCTGCTTTTCCATCTGTCCAATTGTCAGAAGTTTGACTTCTAAACTTCCTTTGATTACGGACCTCTAAGGCTGCACCATGAAGCCCTTGCAAGATCGCCTAAGACCTGCGCAGTTGAAATGCGCATGGACATCTCACAAAAGCAAGTTTATGCGAGAATTTGCGGGAAAAAGGCCGCGCACCAAAACTCAGGGGTAGCTTGTGTGCGAGCCTTTGCAGCCGAAATGCGCATGGACATCTCGCAAGGGCAATTTTTTGCGAGAATTTAGAGGCAAAAAGCCGCGCCCTAGCACTTAGGCCTACCTTGTGTGCTAGCCTTTGCAGCCGACATGCATATGGACATCTCACCAGAGCAAGTTTATGCGAGAATTGTGACAGGCAAAAAGGCCGCGCCCCAGAACTTAGGCCTACCTTGTGTGCGAGCCTTCGCAGCCGAAATGCACATGGACATCTCGCAAGAGCAATCTTTTGCGAGAATTGTGACAGGCAAAACTTAGGCCTACCCTGTGTGCGAGCGTTTGCAGCCGAAATGCATATGGACATCTCACCAGAGCAGTTTTGCACGAGAATTTACAGGAAAAATGCTGGGCCCAGAGAGCGATCTTGATCTAACTAACCCCGGCCTTAACACTTACCAAAAGAATCCCTCAGGGTGGACACACGGTTTGGGGAATGATTTCACACACCCAATCCTAGGTCCGGTTTTGCTTCCCAATTTGCACTGGGGCCTTGGGCAATGCCTTTGCTAATGGTCGGATGTTGCGCTTCAAGCGTCGATCTGACAGGGACACCACCTGGCACAGACTCGAATGCCATGGCTGAAGGAATCAGTGGGCCGGTCTGAAAATTGGGCACGTTAGTTTTATGGCCATTTGAAAGGGGTAATGAGGATAATCCCAAGGGATTTTGGGGTAAGCCATGTCGAGACAAAGAAAATTGTTTGGATCAATGCATTCATGGAGTAAATGGATCTTTTCATCATGCAATGGATTATTCTCTCAACATTGGCCTACACCCCACATTGAAGGGTCACAATGAGCCAAAAAACCTTGAAGTATTGCTTTTTGAAAGTCCCCCTTCAGGTGCTGGCCATACCTCTAGAGGTACCCCAACAAGGTCACCCCAAGGTTCACCCCGCGCCGTGTCAGCGGACCAGAGACCATGGAGGATGCCTCACAGGCAGGGCGGATGCCTCACTTTTGGCTTTGACATGGTGGTGTGTCTACTGTGTCTACTGTGACGCAGTGTCTATTGAGTCTACTGGGTCTGCGGAGAAAACGGAAAAGCTTCCTGGTCTTTCTGGTATACTTTACCGAAAGACAGCCAATCAATCTGAACAAACATCAAGTTTCGAAAAGGTAAACTCTTGTGAGCCGTCCACAGATTTCCTGTGTTTACCAAAGCCAGTGATTGTTTCCAAAGCATGAACTTGCAACAACTGGCTTACGGCTGATGGTGCAGCTTCAATGATCTTTATGGCATTGAAGCAAGATTTTGCGACCTGCAAGCTAAACAAATCAGGCCCGAACATCAGCTGAAACGGGTTGCAATATGCTCTCTGCCATGTAGGCTTGGAGCATCAAGGGATGTTTCATGACTGGTTGGTGGTTTAAACCCCTCTGAAAAATATTAGTCAGTTGGGATGATTATTCCCATGTTCCAAACCACCAACCAGATGATGTTTCACCGCCTCGGTCTCCACACAGCTGCGGATTCCCACGGCCTCCATCACTGGTCAAGGAGAGGGTGCGAGTGCCCGAGACATAGGCCTCTGCAGGGCCCTGGTGTCATCCCAATCGTTACGATCCCTCCAACAACAATTGATTTCACAAATTTCGTGAGCAAACCTTGAAGAAACAAGACCCAAAAAGGACCATCCATACGGAACTGCGTGTTCCAGCCAGTTCCAGTGCAACTCCATACCTCCAAATTTCCGGAGGCAGAGTCCAAGTAGGTGGTCTCTGAAAAGCGGAGTGCTCCACCTGTGCTGCACAGAACAGCCGAAGTGTTAGAACTATTGGGAGGTGCTGGGAATTTCCACCTGAAAACTCATGGGCATTTTGTAAATGCCATGGCTCCAAAAACTAGTCCATCATGATCTTCAAGGAGTGCAAGTGGGGATTATTAAATGGTGAATAAAACCCGAGACCCGCAATCCCAAGTCCAATCGGCAGCCCCGAGACCCTCTACCGGAACGCTGAGTGCCTAGCTGACGGTCAAGTCACCATCAACACACACCATATGACGCACCGATGGCGAAGATTCAGGCCTCGGTGGTGCATATTATGGGAACCATGGTGAGATCACCTCAGGTGGGATATAACCCCTATAACTATTCATAACTATGACATATAGACTTAGGACTTACGCCCCAACTGCACCCCCAATTCCCTTGTGGATCGTGGAGCCACCCCAAACGATATGGACAAGGAAAAGTCTTGTTGGTGAATCAAACCACCAGAGCTGATCATATGACATGGCTGGTTCATGGTTTCAGCCCTCTGAAACCATAAATATGGTTGGGAAAAGACGTGGACGAGATCTCCCAATCTCTGGTTCTAAAGCATGAAACCACAACGCACAGGGCGCGACTGTGCAAAATCCAGCACCGAGAAGGAAAAGTCCGCTCAAGCATAACTTCGAGCCTCAGAAGCTGTCACTGTGCCACAGCCTTGCGGTTTCAGAAAGATGATGATGGTAATACTACTGTTCGACGGAAGTTTAGAAGTCAAACTTCCGACAATATGGACAGATGAAAAGCAGAGGTGGAGCAGAAGAATAGAGAAGAGAAGAGCAGAAGAGAGAAGAGCAGAAGAGAGAAGAGAAGAAGAGAGAAGATCAGAGAAGAGAAAGCCTCAGAAGAAAGAAGATCCAGGTGCCCGAAAAGGTAGGAAAGTCGCGAAACACTGTGTTTTTCCAATGATTTGTGGCTCCAGAGGGTCGAAAAGTAGGCTCGCTAAAGCGGCGGGTGCGGAGACGGTGGGCAGATGAGAGATGAAAAATTGCATGCCGTTGTGGCGCGAAGCACATGTCCAAGTCAAAAGGTACAAAGCACACCGGCTCTGGACCACTTTTCGAAGTTGCGATATCGAAAAAGTGCACGCCGTTGTGACACGAAGCACATTTCGAAGTCAAAATGTCAAAACACACCATGTTCGGGCCACTTTTGAAAGTTGAGATCTCGCAGAATAGCTTCGTTTTCAAGCTTGCAGATGGATAGATAGACAGACAGAGAGAGAGA
>Ga0126342_10014928_pt1 | contig 13659 bp, 10 predicted proteins | sample Cyp1metagenome_FD_92528 | JGI IMG/M metagenome (GOLD analysis project Ga0126342, IMG submission 92528) | Coral microbial communities from Lord Howe Island, Old Settlement Bay, Australia - Cyphastrea 1 metagenome | ecosystem: Host-associated > Invertebrates > Cnidaria > Coral ...
GTTGGTGTTGGTGGTGTTGGTGGTGTTGGTGGTGTTGGTGGTGTTGGTGGTGTTGGTGGTGTTGGTGGTGTTGGTGGTGTTGGTGGTGTTGGTGGTGTTGGTGTTGGTGTTGGTGTTGTTGTTGTTGTTGTTGTTGTTGTTGTTGTTGTTGTTGTTGATGTTGTTGTTGTTGTTGTTGGTTTGTTTTTGTTTTTGTTTTTGTTTTTGTTTTTTGTTGTCTGTTTTCTGTTTCGTTTTTGCTTTTTTTGTTTGAGTTTTTGTTTTTGTTTTTGTTTCTGTTGGTTGTTTTTTGTTGTTGTTGCTGTTGCTGTTGTTGTTTCTGTTGCAAAGTTGTACTAACCTCGCGGTGTCTATGAAAGTTCTTGTCCCAATGAGGCATGTTCACATCGCGCATGGCTTGTGGCAAGTGTTGAGGCAGGCAAAATGAGGAATCACATGGCATTTCAATTTCACTACTTCAAGCCTAAAGCGTTCCCGGCCTGGTTGGAATTCAATTCGAAAATTCCATCACAACCAAGAAAAAGAAATTCGTCCTCCGGAGTCACCTGACATGGTGAAAATGGAACCAGTAGGGCCCCAAACCCCCCAAAAATATCAAAATCATAAAAAAAACCATAAGATGTTTGGAGAACAAACTGCAAAAGACTGCGGAAAACGGTTGAAAACTGCAAACGACGACGTCACGCTCAGCACACAGTGGCATACAGAGCACCTGAAGTACCTTGACATCTGGTTCTGCCGAAACCTTCTGCTCACTCGCTAGAAGGTCCTGGGTCAGAACAGGACAAACAAAGATGAATGTACACAGTGTACAAGATGCAAGATGCAGATTGTATGATATATGCATGCGTACGTGTGTAGAAACGTTCGCATATACACGATATAAATATACATTTATGTATTATATATATATACATATGAGTAACGTGACATGTGGTGTACAGTGTGAAACATGCTGTTTAACACTATGAGATACTGCACACCGAAACATATGTGTGCAGGTGTGTATAATACATACATTATTCAGTCACATATGAGTACATAGTTTAATGTGCAGTTGCATGTGATTTGATGTGATATGATATTATACATTTGCATGCATTTGTTGTGTTTTATTCTTGAGCAAGTGCTTGTATTGTATATCCAACTGCTCGAAAAGTTGGTCTCGGAGTCGTGCCTCACGTGCTTTGTAGTGAAAGTCTCCAAGCGCTCGTGACAGGTTCAATCCTCGGAAGGACTACGATGATTTGGAGCAGTGCATTGATAGTTGCGAACTAGAATGACAAAGACTCACCTCCCAACTACTAACTACTATATTAAATATATTCTGTACCAGTTTGTTACCAGCATGTTCCGCTTGTCTTGGGGCTTAAGTTGATAAGAACAACTTCGCTGCATGTGCTTGGGACACTCACCCCATCCATCAATACGGTAACAAGGTCCAACAGCTCCAACAGATCCTCCAGCCTAAGCGAAGGATCGTGCTGTGCTATGCTGTGGTCTGGGCACAAGAGCTAGAGGCAAGATGTATAAAATTCATTTGTTACATGTAAAAAACATCTTTATGTCACTCAATACTGTGAATATCTGCTTGTTTCCTCGATACTGAATCTAATACTGAATCTAAATTTATTCGACAGACTTTTTGAAGAGACGTTCTAAGCTGTTGGCATTCTCTATTCGAGCTCGTTCGGTTGGCCTCAGGTCAGCTGAAACCTTTAAAATCCTTTGAATTTGCCCTTTCATGCAAATTGTCCACCGCCGTCCCAACTGCCCAGCTCTTCAGGAATCTCCAGGAATCTCCAGGAATCTGGGGGTTGGACAAATCAGGCTTGTGGTCATCTGACAATGGCAGCGCCTCAAGTCGCAACAAATCGGTCTCGAATGATCTTCCCTCCTGTACTCTCAGCTTTGACAATAAAGCTTTGGGGGCCGACAACGCCAGCTCTGCAAACGATCGCCCGTGAGTCTCCCAGATTAGCCACAGTCACCTGAGAATCACAAGCTTAAATCCAGAAACCATAGCTAGTAACAGCTAGTAGTGTCTTTCAGATCCAGAAACCGGCCTGCAGCGGCTTTGAGCTTTCTGGTGGGCCGTCACATTCCACCATGGCCACCACAGCAGTGCTGCCCATCAGCCCGAAAGCGTTCCTTCAGAACGGCGGCAGAAAAACATATGTTACTCAAATTCATATGATTCTATACATAATTATATATGTTGTATTATATAGTTTGATAAGTTCGATGAGATTGATGCTGATGATGATGATGATGACGACGGTTTGCAGTGTGAGTGTAACGTGATTGCAAAGCATGTGAGACTTACTTGGCTTTACCTTGAGTCTATCTTGGTTTTCCTTCTACCTAAGGACTCACCTGTTCCAAAAGCAGACATCCTTTGACTTTGACAGGGTCCTTACTGAGCTCTCAATGGGCTTGCCACCACCTGTTGAAGCCAAAGCAAACTGTCAAAGAAGATCAAACAAGGCTGCCAAAATGCCGCGATATTTTGCGAGATTCAACTTAAGAGATCTTAAGGGACTTTATAGGAGTTCACTTAATTTAAGTTTAAGCATTTTTGCATTTGACAACAGCTGAATGCAGGGCCTGCAACATGTAGAAAGCCAGGCTCGCCCTCTCCATCACGTCGCAAGCCCTGCCAAATCAAGAATGAGAAATGCATGAACAGCCTGCAAACGTCTGCAGACTAAGTACTCCCACGACCCCTTGACATTTTCTTGATTTCCAGTACGCGCATTGTCGCAAATTGTATCGTTCATTCATTTCATTCATTTCATTCATTTCATTCATCATTCGTTTGAATCAGTGTACTGCGTTGTACTGCGTTGTACTGCGTTGTACTGCCATGTTTCGAGTCTCATGGCCTCATCCAAAGTGACAAGTGCATTGCCTTGGCTGTGAATGTGTTGTCTGCTTCAAACTACTCATTCTCAGGCAGTTCTTTTATGCTACGCTCTTGATTCACTATCAATAAGACGGAATGAAGAGGATTGAGATAATCTGCATTGGACTGAATTGGTAGATTGTCAGTGGATTACAATGATGAGTCGTATACAATGATGAAGGCAACTGCGCTCTCTGAGCCAGTGCCAAGAGAAAAGGTTCATTCAACAAGGCTTTCAGACTGTGAAATTATGACCGTCCAAGCTCAGCGTCTGAGTAGCAGGCGAATGACAGTTTCTGGAAAGTTTTGTGCATCTGGCACAGCACAAGAAACATACAAAAGCATACAAAAGCTACCCAAACCGCGCTGTCAAAGAAATGCAGTGCACAGCAAGGGCATGCAAGAATCCAAAGAATTCCACAGAATTCCAAAGAATTCCAAAGAGCCTTGCGTATCGAGCATCGATTCAAGAGCACAAGACTGGAGTCTCTTTGGCCTGCGCCGTGCTCCAGCTCCAGAGTTTTGAAGCAACGACAGCAACGACAGCAACAACAGCAACGACAGCAACGACAGCAACGACAGCCGGAACGACTCTCGGAACGACTCTTTGGATTTCCGTCGGATTTCCGTGGCCAGGTGCTGGGCTCCTGGCAATTCTCTCGCTGCATATCTGGATACCACGGACCCGCCGTGGCCATCAAAAACCCCGAACCTAAGACATCGTAGACATCTAAAACAACAAGCGTCGCACCAGTCATAGCATCTAACGAATCTAACAATGTGCGCAGTAAACACAACATGAAGCTAAGCACAACTCAGCGCGTAATTTTCAAGAGGGTGCTGAAGCAGAGTGACGCACGCCGCATCCTGACGTAGCAAAGTCCATGGTGATCCCTTTGCAGATGTCTGACACTTGCGCAATGTGCAACGACAGCGTCGAGTGTCCTCCATTGCTGGCCTCCAGCCCCTCATTTCTGAGGAAGCCCAGGATAGAACCGACCTGACCGAAAAAAGTCTTCTTCACAGCTTTCGATCATGGCAAGCCCTCCTTTGATCTTTTCTTTGTAATTCTATCATGTTTTTTAAAGTAGGCCACTAGGCTTGGCACAAGTCCCCTGACTCAGTCTGCTTCTGTCGGTCAGGACCCTGTTGATCGGCGCAAACCTTGAGATATAGTGCGAAGAGCCATAAGTTCAAATGTGCTCACAGTCCGTCGAGTTTTGGACTCCTTTCCGGTCTAAGCTCCTTGCAAATGTACTGTCAGCTCCAATTTGCCGTGGCTGCACTCCCTGCCACAATGGATCGAGCGCTATGCCATGCTTTCAAGAGTCTCAGACATCGCGTCTCGCAAGGTGAAGTTTTGCATGTGCTGTGCTGGTGAGCACAGCACAAAATGTACTTTCTGAGACATGCTCTTGCTGGGTGAAACGCCCAGACTTTGGCGACTTTGGCCAACAGTCAAAACCGCAAGGAACCGATTGTACCTTTATAATATGAGAAAAAATAAGACAATGCTGCTTCTACTGTGCATGATGGAGTCAGATCACCTCAGATCTGATATAAACAAAGGGTCTGGAATTGTTTGGGGATTTTGTTTTCCGTTGTGGGATTTCTTGGGATTTCCTGTTCCGTCCATTTTCCTTGCTATTTGCAGCATTTTGGAGCTGGAAGCTGCCATTTCAACGGTATTTGTAGCAGTTTTGAGTTCGAACCTCTAGTGACATTTTATTTATACATTTTGGTGCTCGAACTGTTCATGTAACATGCTAGTTTGCAACTAAAGTTCATATTTAGGGTTGGTTTTAGGGTTAGTTTTTGTTAGGGATGGTTTAAAGTTTTTTAAGCATTGGTTTTTTCCGGGTTCCCGTCGCAACCCTTTCGCACGAAATGAGGTTCGAGCGCCAAAAACTGGTGTAAAATTACGATTTGCAAGTGGTCCCGGTGGGCCCTTTCGCACGAAATGAGGTTCGATCGCCAAAAACTGAGGTAAAATTGCGATTTGCAAGTCGTCCCGCGAACCCTTTCGCACGAAATGAGGTTCGATCGCGGAAAACTAGAGTTAGGGTTTGTTTGGGATATTTAGGGTTGGTTTTAGGGTTTATTCAACCAAGCTATTTAGGGTTAGTTTAGGGTTCGTTTAGGGTTCATTTAGGGTTGGTTTTAGGGTTTACTTAGGCTTGGTTTAAGATCTATTTAGGCTTGATTTGGGATTAGGTTGGTTTTAGGGTGTATTTAGGCTTGGTTAAGATCTATTTAGGTTTGGTTTAGGATCCATTTAAGACTGGTTTAGGGCTTATTTGGGGTTTGGTTTGGGGTTTTGTGTAGGCTTGTTTTAAGATCTATGTATGTTGATTTGGGATCTTTTTAGGGTTGGTTTTAGAGTTTATTTAAGCTTGGTTCAGGATCTATCTAGGGTTGGTTTCAGACCTATTTAGGGTTGGTTTAAGGTTTGTTTAGGGTTGGTTTGGTTTCACATATATTTGGGGTTGGTTGGGATCTATTTAGGTATGGTTTTAGGGTGTATTTAGACTTGGTTAAGGATCTATCTGGAGTTGGTTTAGGATCTATTTAGGGTTTATTTAGGCTTGGTTTAGGATCTCTCTGCACTTGGCTTAGGGCCTATCTAGGGTTTAAAAGGTTTAGGGTTGGCTTAGGATCTATTTAGGGTTGGTTTAGGGTTTATATATTTAGGATTAGGTTCAGATTCATTTAGGGAGTGTTTTTAGGGTGTAGTTAGAGTGGCTTTAGTGTTTTTTTGGTTGGTTTGGGGCTTATTGGATTGATTTAGGGCTGATTTGGGGTTTATGTATTATATGATGCTTCTTAGGGTTTATCTACAGTATGAGGAACAAAAGAAGCAGGGAAAAGCAAAAAAGCAGAGAAGCTGGAAAAGCAGAAAAGCAGGGAAAAGAGAAAAGCGGAGAAGCAGAGGGGCAAAGAAGCAGAAAAGCACAAAATCAGAGAAGCAAAGAAGAAAAGCAGAGAAGCAAAGAAACAGAAAAGCAGGAAAACGCAGAAAAGCAGAGAAGCAGGCAAGCAGGGAAAAGCAGAAAAGCGGAGAAGCAAAGAAACAGAAAAGCAGGGCAACGCAGAAACGCAGGAAAGCAGGGAAAGCGGAGAAGCAAAGAAGCAGAGAAACGCAGAAAAGCAGAGAAGCTGGGAACCAAAATTTAAAAAAACTAAAAAAAAAAACAACTAATTTATTAATCAGTTGATTGATTAATTGATTAATCAATTAATTAATTAATTAGCCCTCCATAAACAAATGCTCTCGAACGTTGAACAACTCGGATGTCTTTGCAAGTACCACATAATGCCTTGCCCTTTGCTTTGCCGCCCTTCTTGCCACCTGGGCTTGGCGCGTGAGAGCCAAAGTACAGTTGCACATTGTGTCCCGGCTCAGTTGATACTGAGAGGCATACCTCTTAGGGCAGAGATTCGAACAGTGCCTCAGGTCACATGAGGTGCGCCGCAAATAGGGACCACCGGCAAACTTATTGCAGCAAAGGTGAGCTGCGGACCTTCCTTGTTGATGCTTCGTTGGATGTGGAATTTCCTTGCCAGCGCGTGCCAATACAGACAAACGGGACGCAGGACAAAAGGTCGGGGATTGCACATTGCCTACAAATACAGAAGGCAACTGGCAACAGGATTAATAATATGCGGATACATGCTAGCAGCAGGTTGAGGGTGTGAGGTCGTATTTTTCATATTTTCAGTCAGAAGGTCTAAGAAGCATGATGAGAGCATCTGAGAGCATGTAATGAATGGATGTGAATGGATGTGAATCCACATGAGAGTTAATATGAATCCATAGATATCGATACATGAAACTCAAATCAATTGAAATCAATTGAAATCGATTGTAACGCAGTACTTCGCTTCAGCTTTGGGCCCTGGCGTAGGAAACTGACCTCGTGGAGGCGGTGCCCAAGCCTCAGGGCACCAGCAAAAACATCCTCTGCGTTGAGTCCCTGTCTTTCTTTCGCTTGGGATCTGGTTATCCCATGTTCTCTCCTTAAACCTGCTTCTATCATTGTCTATCATATTTTATCATCTTAAATCATGCTATATATATATAATCTAATCTTATATCATCTTATATTACCTTAGATCATGTTCTATCATATTGTGCCATCTTATGCCATCTTATGTCATCTTATATCCTCTTATATCATCTTATATCGTCTTATATCATCTTATATCATCTTATATCATCTGTTATCATCTTATAGCATCGTATATCATTTTATATCATATTATCATCTTATAACTTATATCATCGTATATCATCTTTTACATATAATCTTACATCCTCATATATCATCTGGTATCATCTTATATCATCTTATAATATCGTATTCTACCACTGTATATCATATGTTGATCATAATAGATCATCTTATATAATCTTATTTCATCTTATATTGTCTTATGTCATCTGCTATCATCTTATATCATCTTATATCGGCTTACTTTGAACCTGTCAAAATGGAAAAGAATCAGCCCTCGTAAACAATTCCGTGGCGACCTGCAATCAAACTATAAGTTTTCAGGAATAGATAAGGAATCGAGTTTGCCTTTGTGTGTCACTTCTGTAGTGCCAAGCATGGCATTTACTGGGTCCATCTGGGTCACTAATGTACCATTACGTAGCGGGGAAACTGGTCAAAAGCTGTCCAATGAAGCGTAAGAACCGCGACCTCCCTGTGACAGAATTACACCCCTGCCATCACAGGTAGAAAGACCTCGCATCTTGGGTGATGAAAGGTGTCTGACACCCGCTGACTGCATTCGCTAGGGTTGGTTGCATGTTTGTATGCATTTGTACCGTTATTTCCGTCATTATCTCAAACCAGGATCCTTTGAAACATTTGAAACCATAGGCAAACGCCTTTACAAACTGAGTATCTCCGACGTCTGGAAATAGTTGTCCCTTTCCTCTTACTCCGGAATGATCCGGAATGTCTATTTCCAGATCAAGTAAAAACTGCTCTGCAGACAAAATACCACAGTGGCTTAGGCCCACGATTTGGTGAAGGATACTTTGTACGACATCTTTGTACTTTTTTTCTTGAATGCACATGTACACTTGCTAGACATACAACGTGTTCAGATGTTCAAACTGCAAGACAGCTAAGCTGCCACAAACCAAATGGTTCAAATTTCCTGCAAATGAGGCAACCTCCAATATCCAAGACTTTTTGCTGCAAACGGAAATCAACTACCAAAGGATTTTGATTGTGAGACGAATCGCGGCACCAAAGCACTGCTTCTGCATCAGCTTCGAGCATGGCCAGTTCCTCGCGCATTTTAGCTCGAAGCATGGCCAGCTCGGTGAGCAAAGGATTTCTCTGCGCTTGGTGAGAGTTGAGTGAGTTGAGTGAGTTACTCACTGAGTTGTGCAAGTTGAGTTCCTCTGCCGAATGATCCGAATGTCGTTGTGTCAAATCATTTTCTGTGCTGTGATGCGCTTCCGGATCTCTTTTAGAATCTGCACTGGCTGTCGATCCAATCGATCCATCCTTGATGGCGCTGGCCCAGACTCTTGCAATTCTCAATTCGGCTTCACGCCTGTGTGCTGCCAACTGACACAAAAGCTCTTGAGCTCGGGCTCGCTGGGCGGAAGATGCAGAAGATTGCACTTGTTGAACATTGATCGCTGAGGCAACGCCTGAAGAAATTGAATGAAATTCTGTTTGAAAATCTGTTGGTGCCCCGGCGGTTTCACATTTGCCCTCACAATCTGACGTTCGCCAGTCCAGAGTGCGTCGGACGCATATTCCACTTGGGACATGTGTCTCTTGTGTTATTTGCGGGTCATGGGCCATGCGGGTCGACTCAGAGAACAGCGGCAGCCCAGGCGACCTTGGACCCGGTGACCTGAGCCTGTCAGCTCTGTCTCTGTCTCTGTCAGCTCTTTCAGCAAACGGCCATCTGGGGACACCCAACGGACGCCCAAAGCGACCGCAGGAAGTCGGATAAGTCGGGCGGCCCCCGCTTGAGGTACTTGAGCCACTTGGTTCGTGGCTTGGGCTAGGTGCACGCAGTACCAGGCCCTCGCGAGCATCGGAATCGCGGAAATGACCATCCCACAACCCACTTTCCACATACTTTGAGCGCTTTGACCCGGATGGGAACCCTATCATTTGGGCCTTTTCGGCACCAGCTGCATCTGTACAAAGACATAATGGCAACACTAGAGCCAAAGCTTTCAAGATCATCAGAGTCACAGTCTCTGCTTATTTCAGCAGCTGCATGAATCACTGGCTTTCAGAGCTTGCTTTCGGCTGAATGACTTGGCAGCAGGCACCCTTCCCTGACATGGCTGGCTTCTTGCCCTCCTGCACAGAAACGTTGTGAATTTCTGCTTCTGGGTGAAGAAAAACATCTGAAAAGAGCTTGGCAACAAACTTGTCTTGCACTGTGATGTTGTTTGCTGATTTTGCTCATAAGGCATGATGTACTATGCAAAGGAATCAAAGGTGTGTCAGCACCAAGTCGACTGGCTCTCAGCATGGCTCCAGTATTACATCTTCAGCACCGAGACCTTTGCCATCACTGTAGACGAAGAATGACCTTCAAAGAGAAAGCATGTAAAGACATGCAAAGACATGCAGGTGTTGATCAAATTACATCAAATTACATCAAATTACATTGTAAACATTTGTAAACCGTTGACATCCGTTGACCATCATGGCATCTCAATGCATCTAATACTGCAGTGAAGCGATCACTGGCATTGAGACTGGCCCTCTGCAGCAATATCCAGACGCCCTATTACTCCTCCAGTGGGCACTTACCTGCCAAACCCGGCGCACACTCTTGCCCCGCTGTACAGAACACCGCTCTTCACATCCAGGACATTGACATAGATCCTTGTATTTGCTGGGCCAAGAATCATGAAAAAAACAATTTGCACACACTGTCAACATCATTGGAACGGTGATGCAGGTGCAGGCTGCTCCTCCAGTTGTTCTTAAAAGCTTCTGGATGGTCCAGTAACTCATCTGGCTGAATCCAGCCGAACCTTGGACCAACAAAGGTAACATGCTGTGGCACTCGACATCCTTGGACCATGTTGAGCATCCAAGATATCCAAGCATCATCCAGGTGCTCTACATCTCTGCGCTATGCTGACAAGCACTTTGGTCCATGGCACCCATGAATCCATGAAACAATTTGATTTGATTCTCAGATTTCTCAGGTCATCACTTTCTCTTCCATTGAAGTACCTCAAGTCTGGAAAAAAAAAAAACAGGGCCAAACAGGATCCCAAACTGATGTACATGAGGCCCCACATGCTGCATGCTGGACATTTGCTCAAGTGGCAGGGACCCTTGGACACAGACTGAGCCAGTGTGTCGAACATTCCTCAAGCTTCGTGAATTGCGGCAACAGACATTGATCCTGGTCCTAAACTCCTAAACCAACGGCTGAAAACAACTATAGGAATTGGAACCATTTGGAACCTACCGTAGATTTAATCTACCTGACAACTGTACCAAAGAATTGCTGCAAACTCAAAACAAATCGACAAATCACTATTCACATCTATTCACTATCACTGTCTGTCACGGTCGTGGACAGCGAGGTCCTCACCAGGGAAAATATCGGTGTGAGGTGCGGCCAAGTTGCGCAACTCGCTGTCTCAGCTGGTGACTAAGTAGAGGCGAAACCATTCGTATCTCAGACTTCAATGCTTTCAGAGTGCTGTCAGAGTGCTGTCAGGGTGCCTTCAGAGTGCCTTCAGTGCTTTGGACTGTGTTGATGGATCTTAAAGGTCAGGATATTTGCCACGTGTCACCTCTTCGCATGTCCATGTAAAGGTTTCCAAGGGTTTCCCTGCAAGTTTACTTGTGGCACATCATGTGTACTTTTGGCCCTGGGCAATTTCTACCAGCATTTTGAGAGCTACAGCTAAGCAGTTGCAGGTACATATAGATGCATCATGTTATGTTACATCAAGTTGTATGGTTTTAAAACTCGAAGGGCCACAAGAGCTAACGTGTCTGTGCACATAACATGTGTCTCCTGAAGACCATTTCTTTGCTAATTTTCCAAAGCATGACATGACAGTTGCACCGATGCTCAAACCTCTAGATTTTCAGAGCTGTGTCATGTTGACACATTGAGCTGGTGGACCAAAAAGTCCTATGTACACAGTAAACACACAGTAACTAGGGCTAAACGGCTAAACCATTCCTGATGTCATGGCATACTAGCAAAGGCTAGCCTGCACCGACCAATCATTTGCTCTCAATCCTTCACTGCCTGCAACCGCTGAACCTGAGGGATCGGCATCTTTTTGGTCAATCATGTGTGCAGTGTAGTGCAGTGTAGTGCAGTGGAGTGCAATGTACACTTGCGAACACAGGCATAGCCGGCATAGCTGCTTGTCACTCCTAAACTCAAGTGCGGAACCCGTGTCATGTTGGCAAGGAGGACCTGCTTTGGCACCTCCTGAGGACTGTCCAAGCCAAGAATGACGTTCAATGACGTTCAAAGAAGTTCAATAATTGAATAATGCAGAGGATTCCTCGGATTGCAGGGTGTCCTGATGTTCACCGAGAATGTGGACTTTTGGAGCTGAACACGTGCCTTCTTGGACAGGACCTTCTGCAAAGACTTGCAAGCCTCCGCCTGGTCTTGACCTATGAACCACACTCAAGGCTACACACACACAAGCACACAGTGTCTGGCGGCCCGCTGGATAAGTTGCTAGGCATCTAACGCTCACGACGCTTCAGCCGAAGCTTCAGCTTTGCCTCTCAGTGTGGACTGGAAACATTTGAGAAACCAAATTTTGAAGTTGTACAGCACCAAAGCATACTAAAGCTTTCCGACTAAACACATAAAGTGTCAGTTGGAAACAAGCATGGCAGACACTGCTTGGCCCTCTTGCCCTTCAGGCCTGTTCAATTAGTGTGGAAGCAACGCCACATTGCTTCGCCTGACCAGCATTTTTTGCGAAAAAAAAATACATTAGGAATACATTAGGCATGTCACTGTCCAGCGATTGTAGGTGCAGCACACATATCCAGCCTCTTGGATTGCACTTCGAGCACTGCGCAGCCAATTCTTTGAGCCCTGGCCACAGAACTCAAGATGTTGATAGCAAATGTACTGCCCGTACTTCCTATGAATAATAATAGTTATGGAAGCTCTGTCTTCTGTTGACGCCTCATCTACATCTTCAGACTGTCCGGCCCCGTTGCTCCTGGGTGTGTTGGGCCTTGCTGGCTGTTCCAGTCGTGAAGTTCGTGAAGCAACATTGGAATTCCATGATTTGTCCGGTGCAAAGCATTCTGCCAGCACCATGTGCCGCCGTGTCGCCCATGCTAGCAGCTGCTAGCATCACTGAGCTGTCTACAACGCTGGAAGACCTTCTTCAGCATTGATCCGCTCTTGCAACGTGGCTGCAGCAGCCTGGAGTCTCATAGAGTGTCGCAGAGTATCCAAGTAACGACAAGTACGCCGCATTCAATCTCGATGCTGTGACGTATAAAAAAGCAGTCGACAGCGTTAAACAGCCTGTCGTCGTGCTTCCGCTTCTGTAAGATTTCGGAGTACAGAGCTAGCTTGCTCCATGAGGCCAGAAGACCTCAGAATGCCGCCGAAGCTCAGGCAAAGTCGAAAATGTTCGCATCAGAGAAATCCTGAGGATAAGACTCCCGATCACCTGAATGACACTGTGAGCAGACACAAGTTATCGTGTGTCAGTGCAAGAATATTGCAGCACAGCCTCTTGCAACAGACCTTGAGCCGCTGGGACCTAAAGGTTGCGACATGAATGATGCACAAAGATCAAAGCAGTGCGGATGCCAATTTCGGTGGCATCTGTGAAGCTGATATCATTCAAAAATAATCAAGAATCAAGTACAAGACAAAACCACAGCTATACAATGCTGGAGGATGCTGTAAGACGCAGCAAGACGATGTAAGACGCTATAAGACGCTGTAAGGCGCTGCAAGTACGCAGCTGCGGCTGCTATACTGCTTTATCTAAGGATGACGTTCTTCTTTTTCCACTGGACTCACGAGAACCTGATGCTTTTTTCTCCTCTCGAGACGTCTCAAGTGTATTTTTTTCCACGGATACAAATTGAAGAAGATAAACTTGGTCGATTACATACTAATTATTCACATATATATTTGCATCATTTTGCATCTTTGTTCTGGCTCGAGAGTCAATGCCGGTCCAAGCTTTTGGGTCCACATTGAATACTCGCCTAGGTCTAGAGGCTCTAAACTATGCTTGCTTTCTTCAGGTTGCTCGCTTTGGGGTGTTGAAATCGCCCAAGAATGCTTAAGAAATATCAGAGGAGCTTTTAGGAACGCACCAGGTCAACATGTCAAGAGCATGGGCTCTCCAGCCACATAATTGAAAATAGTTAAAACGCATGACGCGATGCAGGTGGTCGTTGCACTGTGCCTAGATCCCACGTGCGCCGAGTCTGGCGGTAAACAGCGTGCCTTGAAGCCCCTGTGCAGGAAATGTGTGTGTCTCGGCCTTTGGTGATGCGCGGCATTTTCGCGTGAAAACGCGAAAACGCGAAAACGGGCAGCAAAACGCGAAAACGCGAAAACGCGAAAACCGCGAAAACCGCGAAAACGCGAAAACGGGCAGCAAAACGCGAAAACCGCGAAAACGCGAAAACGCGCACGGAAGTACAAGAGCGCGAAAGTTGGACAGCTATGATCATCTCCGGATCTAGCGGCACGTCAATGCAAAATAATTATATTGCGCTGCA
>Ga0126342_10014929_pt1 | contig 13658 bp, 12 predicted proteins | sample Cyp1metagenome_FD_92528 | JGI IMG/M metagenome (GOLD analysis project Ga0126342, IMG submission 92528) | Coral microbial communities from Lord Howe Island, Old Settlement Bay, Australia - Cyphastrea 1 metagenome | ecosystem: Host-associated > Invertebrates > Cnidaria > Coral ...
ATATATGTATATATGTAATATATATATATATATATATATATATATATGTAATATATATATGTAATATATATATATATGTGCGTTAGTGTAAGATCAGTTTTAGTTCTTCACGTTGTATGGGACGTTACCACCCACAAGCCAGAGGACAAAGCTTCTATAAACCACAAAATCATGGAGCCGGCTGTGTACAGCAGTGGTGATCTCAACAGAGCAGATGCGAATCCCAACTGCAGTAACTTTGTTCCTTTTCAGAGCGTTCACCAGCGTACCCTCTGGTAATTTAACATAGCTATGGAAAATCACCATTTTTAATGGGACAATCAACTCCACATGGCATTTTTCAATAGCTATGTTAGTTTACCAGAGGGTATCTGATATCTCGAGATTGACCACTTGCCAATGTGAAGTTGCTCTATCGTCAAAATGTACAAAAGTAATCAAAAGTGACTACCAGATGCTCGGTGCAGTCCGAGCTACGTTGTCAATGTGCCACGGCAGCATCGAATCAGTTGTGCGCTGTGCATGGAACAAATAAATGCGGTGGACATGGGTTACCTATGACCAGCAGAGGTCAGCTCAATTGGAAGCTGCGATTTACATGATTGTTCTGACCCTTCTGATGGATAAGCCATGCTTATCTCACCCAAGAGTTTGCTTTATAGTCAAGGTATGTTTACACTGAGTCTGCACAGTTCCTATATGCTTGGAACTGTTCAAACCTGTCGATTCTCGTCGGAGGCTGCGTGCTTTGCCCCTTGGGCAACCTGGTGGTGTTTCACTGCTATCTCATTGCAACGAACACCACCACCAACGAGGAGAAGCAACGAAATGCGTTCACCAGTTCCCCAGGTGCCTTTTTGTTTCGGTGGTTGATGCTATACACATTTTGTTGCTTTGGGGTTATACTACAGTGGATGGAAGGAATCCTGCACCACCTTGAATGGTTGAAACCCTATAAATAATGGGATAAACAGCCTATCAACTGGTGCAGGATTTCGCAACCATCCACAGTAGGTCACACCATGTTATATACCATGTTATACCATCTAGTTCATGATGGGAATACTGAGACTGGAACTGGTCGCTCGCAGAGTCTCCCGTCAGGAGGTCACACATGCGTACGAGAGGACTCCCGCTTCTTCCACGGTTGGGAGATGTGGTGGATGGCCAGTCATGGGCTACCAGGGGATCCACATGTGGTTCTTCAATGTCTCAAGGGAATCATATACCTTCGCGGCTGAACAATGTTGAGCATGTTGAGTCATAGCCCGAAGATGGTGAGATGTTGGATGCTGTTGTTTTTTTTTGTAGCCTTGCACAAAATGACTTTTGGACAGTTTTGGGGTTTGTTTGACCATGGTCATTGAACACTGAACACCCCTGAAAAGTCACTGTTTCTCAGCTAGTCAACTCGGCTCATTCACCATAGTTAGTTGTTTTGTTTGTGACCTGCTGGTCACTGCTGGTAGAATTGTTCGTTTAATTTGCAATATCTGCATGTTCGAACTCTTTTGCAAAGAATAGCAGCAATTCACACTTCGGGACGCAGTTGATTTGCCAATATTTGCCATATCTCAATTTGTTCAAATTATAAATCTGGTCAATTCAATATTGTGCAATTCTATATCCCAAAAAGAGGTCTCCCTCCGGCGCATTTCCAGATGTCATCAGCTCCAGTGGACCATAGACATCATTCAACGTTGCTGGGAACTCCTCAGCCTTCAACAGAGCTGCAGCGTCATCACCTTAAACATCGGTAAACGATTGGTAAATGTCTTGAACATTCTCAGCACCATGGAGCAAATAGGGGTAATTGATGGTAATTGATAATCATATTGCACATATATTCCCCATCATTTCATCATGGCAATAAGTATTCTCCATTTTCACAGCCAAGTAGACGAATGGAGTCACAAAGCACTTCCTTTGGCTCACGGGCCCATCACGGCTTATACCTACCATTTCTGGTGATATTGGGGATGGTGTTCACTATTTATAGTTTGAACTGTGGGGCTTACCACATTGGAATGATCCAAAGATTTCTCATAAGATTATAAGATTGCAGCTTTTCCATGGTTTCCCAGAATCATGTAGGGTCCTAGAACCATTTGATGGTTTTTAAATTAAACATGTTGACTATGTTGTCAGGGAGAAACGTTACCCAGAACCAATAGAATCGATAGAGAAGAATTGTTTGCACGTGTCCCCTCACTGTTTCATCACGCAGAAAAATGAGCAGCTTTGTCTCTCGCGCCGCCAAGCCAGATTCAGATCTAGCAATCTTCACAGAAGGTCATGGGCCGAATGAAGCACTGAAGAACATGCGTAAAAGTACAAACGCAAGTTTGAAATACAGTACAGTTGTGCTTCATCAAACATCTTTTATATAGGTGTGAATGCCACGAAGATCTTGATGACACATGAAAAACTGCTCAGTTGCCACCTGCTCGTGCAGATACCGTTTCCTCTTGCACTTCAACTTTTGGTTCGCACTTTGATCAGAAAAGACAAATGTCGATGTCATCAATACAGAAGCCTGGTGAGTTAAGATAGAGCCAAAAAAACACTGCCATCCTAGATTGGACTCTGCTGTCTCCAACATCTTACTTCCAAATAGCTCTAGAACATCCCCAAGCCAGCCACTGTGGTAAACCGAAATCCCATAATAAACCATCCCAATATCACCAGAAATGGTTGGTATAAACCCTCCAAAATTGGCGGTGTTTGATTGGGTTTACTACATGAGGTGAGGCGTCATATTTTTTTTTTATTATTGCAGTATTGTTATATAATGCTAATGATAAACTCTCCATGTCTGATGTAATTTCTGGGTCAGCAAAGGCTTTTCAGCCGATGGTGAAATCCCATGATTCTCCCAACGCAGCTGGCAATGGAAACTGCCTTTCTGTCCACGTTTGGTGGCACTCAGGTGCGGCGACACTTAAAACAGAGGAGATGTTGCTCTTATTGACTTATGTTGTTTTATGTGGTTTTATGTGTATTTATTTGTACTACTACTTATCAGTATAAGAAGAATGATGATAATGTAATATATGAATTTGTATGAAATATATACTGATTACGGTGTTCAATCTGACATGTTCCATTCCAGGATGATGATCCCAGTCTGCCTAGTTGACTGATACTTTCAGCCGGGCATGACAAAACAGTAAACTCCAAAATGCCTCTGCACGGAGACCTATAATGATGTATATTGGTGTCTACCAAAGATGTGAAAAACCCATGAATACCCCAGGGCTCCAGAATGTGTTGTTATGTTTATTTCTACATGTCCAAATGTCGTGATTTTTCACTATACAGCTCCATTGTAGGGGTTTGTGATCAGACGGTGTCCCCGGACTCTGAATGATAGACCCATGGTCGGATCAATCCTATCCTCCTACTGAATCAACATCTTTATATTAGAATCCGTGATATGCGTCCTCCAAAGAATAGGTCTAGTAATAAAGCAAGGTTTGCAGAGGCACATTTGCTGGGGATTATAAGGTTTCCTTTGACTTTGACTGCGCCACATGCACTATCTATATATATATATATCACATATTGACATTTTTTTGAAACTAACAGCATCCGGAATGTCTAGCGGGTGAAAATCCCCGCCAATGGTGGTTTGAAATGGTTCCTTTGTGGACATCCAATTTGGGTCAATCCTAGCAACCTACATGGGATTGCCGCCTCAACCATCAATCGTAATTTTGTTTCATATAGCAGCGCTGCTAGACTGAATTCCCCATTAATATTGTTTGAAAGCAGTCACCAGCTGTTACTGCTGAATATCCGAAGATTTTTGTTGTATATTGCAGTATTACCAGTCCCCTCATCCTCATTCACCTGTGCAGAAGCATCCTCTAGCTGAAGTGAAACTTCTAGCTGACATTGTTAACACTTATTTGTTCCCCTTGCCGCGAAATTCAACTTCCAGCGTGCTATGTTGCTGCTGAATCAAACATTCGATGTATTTGCTCAACACTTTTTTAATATATACGTGTTTGTTTATGTTGGTTCCTCACGTCCCCATCTGGGAAAGCAAGTGTTGATGGTGCATGCTATATCCGATAGTTATAGCCAATATAGCCCTTGACATTCACAACTCCAAAACGACCTCATTTATAAAAGTGATATATTATGTCCAACCTTAGTCACAGGAGTTATATAGTTCATCCCCTTTATAGGTAAGTCTCCCATTAAACCAAGAAAAAATCCGTTAAGATCCCATTAAGATCTCATTATCACAGTATAATCTATAGGTGGATGTCATTATAATATCTATAGATACTATAATTAATATAATATCTATAGTATATATCTGGCAGGTGGATGTCATTATAATATCTATTATAATATCTATAGTATATAGCTGGCTATAGCTGGCTATAGGGCCATAACTGCAGGATATCCCATGTTCGATGTAGGTTCGCCTCCTGACGGTGGGAGAAACCGCACGTTGTGGGCGACCGCGGCGACCGCGGCGACCCGGAACTCCGTGGAGCGCAGTGGTGGGGCGGCCATGTTGCGATCTTGGGGAAGTCTGAGGGAAATCCTTTGGATGGTGAAATCATGGTGTTCCTTATGTCCTTTTCAATACTTCTGATATGATGTGATATGTTTTGATGGTAAATTTTAGATGTTCTTGATGAATACAGTGTTCTTCTGATGAATCAATCCAGTTTTCAAGGCGTCTTGCACAACGGAACTGCAACCAGGACGTTATGGACCTTTCTGGGGGGGGAAGTTGACCTCCATTGTAGGGTTGTGATCAACCAACGCAAAGCTTGCAAGAGGTACCCTCTGGTTATTTAGCATAGCCATGGAAAATGGCCCATTTATAGAGGTTTACCTATTAAAAATGGTGATTTTCCATGGCTATGTTAAATAACCAGATGGTAGCTCAGAATGAATAGGGATCGAACCAGCAGAGAGGACCATTTGACTGTGGGTTGAACAAACAACTTGCAAGATCATGAATTTAAACACAATATAATCAGTTACATCAAGTCAATAATTCAAAACATAGATGAGCATGGCAATTATTGAATCTGACGGAGTTGACCCAGACATCATGTATGGGGACCATTACGGGCCTGTTGGTTGAGGTTTGGGTTACTTTTCAGTGTAAGACACTGCCTGACCCACTCAGTCTGGACTCACCAAGTTCGTCAATCAAGAATATGAAGAAGTCTGAAGCACGACACTATATTTAAATTTAACTATGTATATAATTATATATATATAACTATATATATATCTATATATTATATATTATAACTATATAATCTACTATGTGTATATATATATATATATATAATACATAGCAGAGGGACGATGATCAAAAGATATCCCTATCCAAGTGTTGTTCAGACATGTTTTGCTTGGAGACTCAAGGGCTGTGGTCAATCCTTCCCGGCTCAAAGTCACACATCGGTTGCCATGACATGAAACAGGTAGCGTCCCATACTCTGACCCCCTTCAACTATAGCTGTCCTCGGAAATCGGAATGAGAGACATCCGGTCACCGCCCCGCACCGACTCCACAGCAATGCCATATATGTCACCGTATGACACCATGTTGGCCATGTCTTCTATGGATTTACACTACTGTGCAAGACTTCCCCCCATATGCCACCTGCACCATCCTTCATGCAATGTCTTTTTCTCTCTCTCTCTCTCTCTCGCTCGCTCTCTCCAGCATACACATTGACACACAATGATCTATAACATTATTGTATAATCATGTATAATAAAATAATAATGTATATTTATATAATATATTGCATGTATTGTGATGGATTCTGTAGGTACACATCCATTTCAAATCGTCGCTTTTTTACAGACCACCCCTGGCCCATGGCCGTTGGCATCGCCATGTTCCCTCGGCTGGGTCCAATGGTCCCCGGGGTCCCGTCCAGCCGCTCCCTACGAGGGGGGGACACCTTGTCCCACAGCCCCGTGAGTCGAAGCTTGGATGGAGGGAAGGCGGTTTTTCCATGGGGAAATCACGGTTTCATGGGGGAAATGATGGCAATTCGGAAGTATCATGGGAAAATAACTGACATTTTTTTCGGAAGTATGGTGGTTAGAATGCAATTTATTTTACATATGACATCTGTATGATGATATTGTGTTGGAATCATGGAATGAGAATGGAAAGACATATTATGACCTCACGCCGTGACGTCACTGGAATGGTAACAATGGCCGAACTGCTCAGCTTAGTTAATGTTTACTGTTATAATTGATATAATGTGCGTATATATATATATATATTATATATATAATGTGTATATATATATATAGTTATACAGTATGTGTATAATGTGATTCTAATGATGGTACAAGTCCGACCCCTTGATACTTAAATTTCCCCCAGTAAGTGACCCTAAATGAATCGATTATATTCATTACTAAGCCAAGGATTCTAGACGGAGTTTAGTATTTGGGGTATTTTTGGTTTATATGATGATGCAATGGGATAATATTATTATATTGGGATTATACCGGGGAAAACCAACCACATTGCGGTTTCAATGGACTAGGGTTCCTGCAGATCTTCCCTTAAACCAATACTGAGATGCACTGCGGGCCATGCTTTCTGTTTCAGTTTTGGATTACCCGACAGGTAAACGATCAATGAGGAAAACACATGGTTTCCGGAAGATAACCGACAAATAGTGGGTTTTCCACGTGGCAATGTTTACAGGAGGCTATCCTTTGACGAAAGCTCTCTTCTCCTAAGGGTCGTGGTCCATAAAACACATCTAATGTCTACATGTCTACGCCCTACATGTCACACATTTTTCTCACCCCCACGATTCCCCCAGAGGCAACAACCCCTTTGCCACTTCTCGCGTCGAGAATGGGGCCGAGGCTGACCCAAAAATTGGGGGATCTTGGGGGGGATCTGAGAAGTCACCATCTCCCAGAAGCCGGAAGTCACTGTTTTTTTCATGCAGAATGGTACGGCGCCATGGCGTGGATTTTTCCACCGATTTGAAAATGGGCTTTTTGGGACATTTTGGGTTGCAGATAGATCGTTTTGATGAGCTGGTTGGCTGGTTGCTGGTTTCAGATTCGGTGTGGAACCTATCTACTGGGCAACCCAGTGCGGACGACGGTGAAAGCGCTTGGTCCAGGACCACCCTCCGATCATTTATGGTAACAGTTTCTGGTTGGTGGTGGCTGGAACCATGGAATTTTATGACTTTCCATTCAGTTGGGAATGGAATAATCATCCCAACTGACGAACTCATATTTTTCAGAGGGGTAGGTATACCACCAACCAGGTTTGCTATTGAAATGATGATTTCTAATGGGTAAATCATCTATGAATGGGCCATGTTTCATACTGTAGCAAGCTTTTGAATTCCTGGATGTCCGTTACCCTTGGAATCTGTTGACGGTGTCTCTGATCTTATTTCTCTTTCCCAGTGATTTATTGTCTGTATGAAGAATACAAATGATGTAATTGTAAAACTTGCATTCTCAACTTGTGAGTATCAACCTTGGAAGTTTGTTGTTTTTCTTCGAGGCCCTGAAAGTTGTGCTCTCTAGGTTTGAAAGTAGGTGCTGCCAGGGCCACCATGTTTTTTCTCAATCAAACAGAGTGGCATGGGATCTTTTTTAGTGTCGATTGGACATTTGCAATTTGCAATATATATATATATACCTGGAAAACCGTACGGACAATTTTGTTTGTCCATTATGGGTTTGACCTGTAACGGATGTTTTTTTGTTGAATTGTGTATTTTGTTTTTTGATTTTGAAGGGTTGTTCAAATCCTTTGACAACACCGGGCTCGGACATCCTCTGACAGTCTCCAAAAGAAGAATTTCTGGAGCAAATTGGGAGTCGCGATAGAGTACCCAAATCTGGCCACAAATACTGCCATATTTCCCACCAAATTTGGATGTACCAATAAAATATAATGAAATACTATATAGTATTTTTCAACATCATGTTGAAAGAAAACAACAGTAAGCAGATGTCAACATCTGCCCCAAATACTGTCTCTAGACAAGACACTCATACTGTCGGAACCTGTCCGACAAATCCAAGACTTCAGGAAAACGATTGACCAGTAAGTAGAGGGTTTGCAGCCGGACATGGCCGTATTGGGGAAAAAAAAACGTAACGGACAAAAAGAATGTCCAAACCCGTATGGATAGAAATTTTGTCTTTATGATTTTCCAGGGATATATATATACACATCCAATAGACACACACACTCATGTATATACATATATATGTATTATATTGTATTATCTATATCTGTATCTTTATCTATATCTATATATATATATATATATATCTATATACATGGGTGTTTAAACATAGAGGGGCTAGAGATCGCCACCAACAACGTCCCAGGGCTTGCAGAATGTGCTCATGAAACTGGCGGTCCTGGAGCCGCGGGAGATGGGTGTGTCTGAACAGAGAAACAAAGATGAACAGCTCATCATTATATACATATATATATATATACACATACATCATCATTGTTGACTATCATCGTGTTCAGTTCAGTGTCCCCTTGTCCCTGGGTGTTCCTGATTTTGGGCAAACCCAACCACCATTGACGGGAAATATCTCCACTGAAGCTGCCAACCGAATCGGTGGAGAAGCACCACGCGTGGCACTGTTGCCGCGTATCGGGGTCATGTTACAGGCACATTCCCAGTTCAAACAACACTTTTCCATTGAACAAATACAATTTTATCATGAACATGTTATTGTTTTTGTTCCATGCCAAAGTGGGCAAGTTTTCCAAATTGGCCCATCTCGTTGTTTCGGGCAGCACATGTTTTTTCTGTGCCAGGAGCATCAACAAAGCGCCTTTGATGCCAAACTGATGGAGTTGGATGCCTATGTCAAGTGCTCCACCAGGCGAAGATTGCGGCCCACCTGATGGGTCAATGCCCGTTGAGCCATCAAGGGCCATCCTTGGAGTATCCTGACACCACATCTGATCAAAGAAAAGAGGTATCCTCTGGATGGGCCAGAAACAGCGAGTTTTTCACAGTTGTTTTTTCTCCAAGGATCAGATTCGTGTATCTAGTCTTGAACACTTGTGGCTATGACACCTCAAAAAATTACATATACCCATCAAAGCTGAGGTAATTAATGAGATCCGTCGATCCATGAGAATGGTGGTATATCCAGCCAGAATGGAGATTTAGTCGATTAACATGCAGGTAGCGCCAAAGACGTTTAAAACTGTATGTTAATCACAGAAGATGTGGCAAGGATCTCTACCAAGAGTGGTGATGCGACTACAACCAAGCCATTGTAAAGAATATATTATAGCTGTTCCGGGGACGCTAGGCTAGGTCTAGGCGCAATATTATATTATTTCAGATTGGGACAGATCAAGACTAACATTGACCGTGTTTTCTAAACAAAAACTGTTTAACTGGTATAGTAGTGAGAACGACCAGGCATGTGCCAGTCCCAAATAGTGCCACGTATTGGGGAGATAGACATCATTTACATTATCAAAAATTTACCAAGCTCCGCCACATGGTTATTGAAAAAGACATCTATATGATCTGTATGGAATCAAATATTATAGAATCACTATGGATATCTATAATGTAGTATCCGCACTATTGACTTGTTATATTACATTCATTGAAAAAAACACGTATGGCATCAACTATAGATGATGTAACATAATATTAATACCATTTTAATGTCTATATTAATATCATACCATTAATACTTAATACCATTATACAATATTAATATCATTTAATGTGGGGCCATTCATATTCTATAGATGTCTATAGTGTCCTCACCCTTTCCCCAGACCCAGACCGGACCAGGTCCAACGGTCTCAGTGAGCGTCGAGATGACGTGGCAGCGCTGTGTGCTCCGTTGCTGGAACTGAAGCAGGAGCGGCGCCGGGAGCGGCGACCATGGCATCTCCGTGTTGTTTGTTTGTTTTTCTGGAAAGTGCTTGTAGATTAGTTGTAACCACGGTAACCACACGTTTAATATATTGTAATATCATATTCGTGACAATACATATCTACATGTAATATTTTAATGGTATATATATATATATGCAAATATAAATTCATATGCATAATATGTGTATTTAAATATTTGGAACATCCGCCCAAATTGGGGATTTACTTGGCTATTAATCACTTAGTCATTAGTAAGTGGGATGATTCTGCAAGCAACCTGCAAACAAATCGATGCGGGTCAAAAACTCAAAAACAGTTCCAACATTCAATTTGGACTCGGTAAAATGGTGGTTTGCTAGATTTTGATATGGTTTGATATGGTTTAGCAAAATCACCATTGGTTCCATGTTTTGCTAGATTTCATGGTGATGTGTATATGGTTTGATCAATTTCAGTAAAATGTTGACCATCGTTGACCCGTCAAATCCTCCCGAAAAGGGGTTGGCTTGCCGGCACATGTCTGCCCCCCCAACCAATAAATCTGTAATGTGACAATGTGAAGCCATGATTTGTAATCATTAATTTGTAGTGTAGATTGATGTAGATTGATAAAGCTCTGGGCTATTTGATGTAGATTGATGTAGATTGATGTAGATTGATAAAGCCCTGCCTTCAGGAGCTGAAACTGGCTTCACAGGTGCCTTGGACATTTCGGCCATAAAATGTCCCAACAGTGCCGCATTGAAAGAAATTAAAAGTGCAATTGCCTTTCTGAACGGTGTCCCTTGGAACAAGTTGAATAGCATTGAAACACATTTGGTTGTTGAACTGTGATGACATCCTTGCCGTGTTTGGTATCAGTTGAAAACCGCAAGGAAGCTTCAAAGTCGCGCAAAGAAGCACCTTTGCTTAACGCCCAGATTGTCCATGTTTGCCAAAAAAGTAACAATGTTCATCCGCAATTTACCACCCGGCCATGTAAAATTTTCTGTATATCCCAGCTGCTGGTTGATGAGGTGAGAAGTGATATCACCGTCGTTTGTAGGTCATATTCATCAGATTGCTTAATTCTTCTGTATTATTATGTACATATCACGCTTGTATTTGCTTGTAATATATTTACATCAGACTTGTCTTTATACGTATATAATCGTATATATATATATATACATACATACATATCATATGTATAGCACATCATGTTTACATCATTATTGATATCATTCAGGTCATACTTGTGGATTCATATAGATAGATATTATATACATACATAGCTGGTTGGTGGTTTGGAACATGTTTTTCCATGTATTGGGAATAGTAACCCCAACTGACTTTCGTATTTTTATGTATTTTTAGAGGGGTAGGTATACCACCAACCAGTCATTACTATTAACCATCACTAACCATATATTAACCATTGAAATCCTATTAAAATCCCATTATTCTTGTTATACATCAGATTACATCAGCTCTGCCAGGAAGACGAAGTCCATCGGGCAGAGCTGCAACGACAGGTGGTCGAGGCCGGAAACCCAGGATGGTCCGGTGTGACAGCTGGTGGGATATGGGTCAATATCAATCATCCCATCATTTCTTGGGAATATATATATATATATATATATGTATATATATATATAGATATCTATGTATATATATATATATATCTATATATATCTGTTTCATGATAAGTTGGTTGGTCTGAAAATGAACTTACCCTGAATTCCAATGGATTATCATCAGTTTCCCTGTGAAATTTGCCATATCTTAGGATATAAAACACCACATCTTCAGTCACAGCCACATTTCTAAGATTGGTATAGGGGATATTAAATCGTTCCTGGGATGATTTGATCATTTCCTGGGAATTCCACGCTGTGACTGGTTGACTGGTGGTCTTGTATGCCAGGGCTTTGTGGGTCAAGCACCAAGCCAGTTGCCGTTGCCATGACATCGGGATCAGGGACAGCCGCCATGGTGTCACAGGATCCGAAGATTTGGGTGGTCGATGATTTCCTCCCAGCGGAGTTTCTGCAGATGGTCAACAGCACCTTTGACTCCGCTCAAAAGAAATGCCAAGTGGTGAAGAAGCCAAACGGCCGCGAGATCTTGGCCAGAAACATCGACTTTGATGCCGATGAGCTTTGCCAGGAAGTCTTTCAAAGAATCTCGGAGCTCTGCGGCATCTCTGGGGCGACCTGCGGTTTCACCCAATTTATGGTTTCAGAGGTGTGCGCCAGCGGCCAGGACGCGCATGTGGATCATGTGAACGTGGATGATGTTGGAAGCTCAAGGCTCAGCTTCCTTGACCTCACACGGCAGAGCTGTTCGGAAGCAGAGCCAAGAAGGGTGGTCCCAACCATCTCTATCATAGTGCCTTGACATGTCTTGACTCACAATGAGTTGGGAAATGCTGGGAAGTTCTTATCTTTGTGCAAACACCTGAATAGAAACTAAGGATTTCAATGCCAGGTTTGGGGTTGAACGTGGACCAAGGTGTACTTCAATCCAGTTGGAGGCATTCGCTTTCCCTCTGCCAGCGGCGTGAAAACCATTGCAGCAAAGGCCGGACGGATGGTGATGTTTCACAACTATGATGATGAGTCTCGACCCTCTCACAAGGCCTCTGCTGAGCACTACGGCATCTATTTTGAGACCTTGCCTAGAAGAGTGCTCATCATGGGTGTCCTCGCCAATCACACGCCCGATCCAACACAAAGCTCGACATGTTGCACACCGGCTTTGGTCTACTGCGCTGGCACCAGGCGAGACCCCTTGTATCATGACAACCCTTCCTATGATACCTACAAGACTCCACAGCAGATCGCTGAGCGAATCCAGGCTGATCTTACCGAGGAGGAACGCATCCGAAGCCTTTCGCAGCCCAGGGCGACTCCCAAATACGATTTGATCCTGACGCTGCAACTGGTCTTCAAAGACAATGGTCTTTGCGCAGTTGAAGGGCACAACGTGGCAGGCGACTTGATGTGTAAGATGAATGTCTCTCAGCAAATGATGCTAAGAGATTTGCGCGGCCACGTTCAAAGGAATGCAGACCCAAACAGTGCTCACAACATCCTCTTATGTTTGCCAAATGGGCAGTTGTTGACCGAGGAGCATGATATGTCGGTGCTTCATTCCTGGTCAGATGCCGCCGGCTTAGACAAAACAGGCAAGGCAGCGACTGACTCGAAATCATGTTGCTCAGGTTGCTCGGTCAGCTGAGCTGATGACCGTTGGCTGTAAGGTCATGTGCACTACTGGTTGGTGGTTTCAAACATGGGTTTTATTTCCATCATATATGGGATGTCATCCTTCCCATTGGCTTTCATATTTTTCAGAGGGGTAGGTCAACCACCAACCAGAATATATCGGAAGCGTTTAATAAGTGCCACGCTTTGTCAAAACAAGTCCGTTGCGAGTTTGCAAAAAGACGTGTTCGACCCTGGGAAGACCATAGCACCAGAGCCTGCCAAAGTGACCATCATCAAATACGGTACTAGACAATTCCCCATAAACATGGACCGATAAGCGTTCCTGTTTCTAATTGTTTCTATACGTACTAGAAAATCTATAATTATCGAAGGAAGTTTAGAAGTCAAACTTCCGACCATATGGACAGATGAAAAGCAGAGATGGGAAGAGTCAGAGAGAAGAGAAGAGTAGAAGAGAGAAGATCAGAGAAGAGAAAGAGTCAGAAGAAAGAAGATGCAGGTGCGCGAAAAGGTAGGAAAG
>Ga0126342_10014930_pt1 | contig 13657 bp, 9 predicted proteins | sample Cyp1metagenome_FD_92528 | JGI IMG/M metagenome (GOLD analysis project Ga0126342, IMG submission 92528) | Coral microbial communities from Lord Howe Island, Old Settlement Bay, Australia - Cyphastrea 1 metagenome | ecosystem: Host-associated > Invertebrates > Cnidaria > Coral ...
AAAAAGGAATAGAAGCAAAGAAGCAGAGAAGCACTGCAGGAGGCAATAGAGTAAGCAGGAAGAAATCCAAAAAAAAATCCCTAAACTAAAAAAAAAAAATCCCTAAATAAATGGCCCTCCATTGCAGTTCATCCCCATTCCAATCTGCCGAACATAATTAATTAGGGATAATTGCCACCATTATTTACCACCATTTGGACAAAAAACGGCTCATGAAAATGAGCAACAACATTAAAACATCATGAACTACATTACTTCAACATTAAATTATATAGGGATCATACGTCATGACAATCTATGACAGCAATTCAATATCCTTAATGAACAAAAAAATCCCAAGTCGGGTGAAACCATCCGGTTTCCACCACCTTTGAGCCATCGGATGCCATCGCCTCATGAGCGCCAGGAAAGCGTTCTGGGACTTCCAGGAGGGACACACTTCATCCAGCTTTCCCTTCTGAATGTCCTGGACACCATCGACACAACGATCTTGAAACTGGGTTTGCGCGAATGTCCAAGAGAAATGGTGATGTTGGAAAATTTCGAGACGTAAATATACAGCACAGTATACATAAAATAACATGATATAATATGATATATCATTGTAAATACCGATTCTTATTAACTTCCAAGCTGGCTTGCGCACTTTGGAGAGGCGCCCCTTCTCTCTGTCTCTCAGGTGCTTTGTCTTGCATGTGGCAGATTATACTCCCGCAGATTCTCTGTTCTACTCCATCTGTCCCGATTGTCCTGGCGGGGTACAATGCATCTCAAAACAATTCAGAATATGGGTTTGTCTAACAATAAGGTAGCCAAAAAACAGACAACCCCATATGATTTTTCATTTTTCAGAACTTTCAGCTCATTCTGTGCGACCTCCAACATGCATCACCATTCGGCCGCTTTTCAACGTCCAAGTCTCCACGTGGTCATGGTCCATCACTGAAGGTATCCACACATACCTGCGCCCACTCGGAAGCTGATTCAAACTGTTCCTACACATAGGACATAGAACCAATGACTGGGGCGGGCAGTGAAAGTCTAACCGCTCCAACAAAGTGAGGTCGCCCAGGTCGCTGGACCACTGGGCTACCAAACCAACATCTGTTGCTGCGAGCTTTTTCTTTCCTCGGTCACACTTCCCCCTCAACTGCTGACAAAAAGCCACCAAAGTTGCAGCTTGAAAACCGGCCCCTTGTCAAAATTCTTCAAAGTTCCCCATCTGAGGGACCTCTTCGGCAAATGTGGAACTTGATCTCGCTTCCAAAAGAAAGGAACTTTTAAGAACTCTTGGCTCATCTGCGGATGAAACTCCGATCAGCACACTCTTTTTTCACATGAATAAATGTATATACATAAATATATTGTACATATTATACACATACATATACGTATGCATATATATATATATATAATAGTTGGTATCTCATCATAGCACTTTGCCCCCTTCCCCTGGGAGTCCGGACATCCCTTCGTAGGCCTTCTGGGGTATCGCCCTCAGAACCTCCAGTAACTTTGGGCCTCGGAGGTCGTTGGGCTCGTGGGCTCGTTGAGTCAAGATCTAGCGGCGCGATGATGTGGAAAAAAATACATTTTTCTAGTGGGTAAACCATCATTTGGGTAAACCATCAAATTGTTGGGGTGAATTTATAATTTTCTAGTTTGGGTAAACCATCAAATTTACCATTTATAAATGGGCCATGGCTTCCAGTTTGCTATGTTAAATACCCCAGGGGTAATTTGAGGTTAACCAATTTGTTGACTTGTCCGTGGCTGGGTGGCTGGATACTATAATATCATAAAACATATCCTGGTGGGGTGAACCATCAGTAGGGGCATGCCGAGTTTCCATCCACATTTTGAGGCTTATTCCCATGTATAATCATGTATATTAATGTATATAAGCATATAAGGTGTCTAATCACATCTAAACTAAAACTTTAATCCAAATCTTCTAAATTCTTATCTAAATCTAGTCTAATCTCTCTCTCTCTCTATATATATATATGTATATCTATATCTATCATTATATCTCTCTCTCTCTCTCTCTCCCCGTTTCTCTTTTTTATTTTGATAGATGTGATATGATGTAAACTCATCCCCGTGTCATCCGGGTCGTTACGTCCTGGGTTGCAGACCCACATGCTGCATGGGCCAACGCACCACGAAGCCAGAAGAATCGAAGATCTCCCCATAGGGCGGCTCCTAGCGGGATGGGATGACGAGCTGATGACAGCCATTGGGATGATCTTTTTAGGGAACACAGGAAAACCATGGGTTTTTACCACCAACTGGATGATATTTTTGGATATTTTTAGGGAAAACCTACAGGAAACCATGTTTTTTTTCCCCATCAAAGATGGATGTTTCCTGCAAATGTTTCTTGAAACTAATCCAATAATGGTGGCATTCAATGCTTTTGTAGCAACCCCGCAAGTTGAGATGCAAATTAAAGTACAATCCAGCTCTAAAATAATAGTTACTTAAATGTTCCTTTTCTGCATCTTTTTGGTTACAAAATCTGGTTGGGGAGTTCGACCTCAATAAGTTTGGTTCTTGGGGATTGCTGTAACTTCCAGGTATTGCTGTAACCAGGGCAAGGCCATCCCCTACCATCACCCTGAGCGCACGTAGAAGTCATTCAGAAGCACCGGAAGGCAGTCCGCAAAGAGGACCCTGAAATACCTGAAAAGAGCTGGAACTGCAGTCTTGCCATGCTCATCCTCACCATGGCAAGTGTTGATAATTCCTTCCTCCATTCATATTGAACACTCCTGATAAACCAGTTTTTTTTGGGGGTGGGGGGGGATGAAAACACATCTTTGGGACACAAAATTGGGGTGTACCTAATGAGTGAACGGGGGATGGCCATCCTATGATGGCATGGTCAGGAATGGATGTTGAAAGGAATTGCTGGATGGTTAAATACAAATAACTTTTACAAACCATCTGTAATGGCATTACTCAATGGTTATAATTGGTTTACATCCCGGTAGTATTCATGGGCTTAAGTATGAATAACCATTATGAACCATTTATTGACCATTACAGTAGTCGAGCACTCTCTCTCTCTCTCTCTTTCCATCGCCATCTCGGGAGATCAGCAGTCAAACTGAAGGGGAGCTACCCGACTACTAATCATAACCATTCTTATCAACTATTAACCATTACCCTCTGGTGAACTAACATAGCAATTGAAAATGGCCCTTTATAGTGGATTTTCCCATTAAAAATGGTGATTTTCCATTGCTATGTTAGTTCACCAGAGGGTATTAACCATTACTTACTTGCTTGGTCATCTTTTGAACATCTCTTCACCAATTTCACCGTTTGGAATGGCATTACTTAACCATCCCTCAAAATGACATTGTTGGTTTATATTCCCATGTCATTCATGGGATGAACTATGAATATACAGTATATATTAACCATTACTTAACCGTCCATTCACCATTTCTCAGTTCTCAGTTCTCCATACTTATCCCAGAATTCTTCAGTTCAAGTATCCCAGAATGATCCAATTCGTAAGTATCCCATGTTTTTTTCCAGCTTTCCATAGCCAAATCCATGGCTTTCCCATATTTTCCCATCGCCTGGAGGACCACGCGGACTTCCCCCGTGGCACGAAGCAAAACTTCGAGGACAACGCGCCGCGCGCCGCCTGAAGCGAAACCCGGGCGAAGCCCAAGCTGCCACCGTGGGAAATGGTCAGAAAAACCCACTTTAGTTATTTAGTTGATACTGATCTTAAAAAATCTGGGTTTTATTCTACTATAATTACGCTTATATATATTCTACTGTTATATTTCATGTCATGATTAATGTTGCAATTCATGTTATGGGATCATTGGAGTTGTGATCTTTTAAGAGCCGTCGCCTGTGCTGATATTTTTTTACAAAAGATAACTGATATATAATATATATATAGTATATATCTATATATATAATATATATATATGTATAGATATAATAAATGTATATATATAATATATATATATATATAGTGACTTGTTTTTTGCATGATAGTTTACGTATAGGGAACTGACGATCACCAGGACAGTGTCCGATGGTCCGTGTTTTTTTTTCGAGACTTTAATTTCAGCAGTCATCATGAATGTTGACCAGCAAGAATCATGGTTTTTGCATGTTTTTGTCAACAACGAATAGGAGTTTACCAGCAAATACAGCAAATATATGCACATGTATGGATATTTTCTCGTGAAAAAGATGTGGATTTGACCAAAACAAGTGACAGTTTACCAGCAAACTATAGATTCTAACGACAACAAATTGAAGTTTACCCGGATATTTTTGAACTTTAGAATGCTTTAGATACCAATAAGATTCAACAAGAACGTGTTTTTCCCCGCGGGCAAACGTAGGGGTTTCTTAGGATTTCAACACGAATTCCAAAGGGATTCAAGGCTCACATACGCAAATTTCTGGGATATTTGGGGATGGTTATATAGTTATATAATGTTATATAACCCAAAATGGATGAACCTCTGGATTTAGCCTCCTCACTTCCAAAAACCTTGGTGAGTCTAATTAAAATTGTATAAAATGGTCTGCACTCAGAATTTCGGCCGTCAAAGTTGGTACAAAAAATTGGATGCCCCTAAGCGGTTTCAACTGAGTGAACCACTGCAAGACGTTCTCTGAGATCTGAATCTGAAAAACGGAGACCCCCCCACCCCCTTCTGGTTTCTCATCATTTTCCCCTTAACAAATGATTTCCACTACGTATCACAGTGGATGTACCAATTTTTGATGCTTATAGGGGGAAGTTGTCCTTAAAATGCAATATGCTCATCTTGGATACGTTTATTTATGTTTATTTCGTGACGTTTCTTCCCCAATTTCGCCGCTTTGCTCAACCATTGGGCCCTTCTTGGGTGATCATGATGGCACGTCGTTCGGAACCACCACATCCACCACTATAACAGAATAAACTGCGAACAATAATGAACAAATATGATATAAATAACAAGTATGATCATGTATGATCAACTAGTACAGTATGTGATAACTATGACTAACTATCCAGACTATTATTATTATTACTATTATGTATCATTATTATTATTATACATACATATATATATATATCTACTAAATAATTACTTACCCATGTCTACTTATAAGTTACTTGTTAGTCACTACTCCGCCGACGCAGGATCGGTGCCTCCATGTAGGGCACATCTTGGCGGATGTGTAAATCTGGCCTTAAGACGTCGGATATCCAAACCATGGGTGGTACGTTTGTAGGACGTAGCCTTGGCTCAAACCTTGGTTTTACCCTCTGGAAAACTAACATAACTATGGAAAATCACCATTTTTAATGGGTAAATCAACTATAAATGACAATTTTCAATAGCTATGTTAGTTTACCAGAGGGTAACACTTTTTTTGTTTTTTTTTGACTATTTTTCTTGACATCAATATGAACATGATTTGCAAAGGTGTGTTTCGTTTGGGTATGTTTAGATCCCTTGCGGAAACCAAGTCTTTTGGAATCCACATCACGTCATAGATTTCCAAAGGCGCCAGAATCTGATCTTCGTCAACCACCATGCGAGTTGCATCACATCTGCTGATATCTTGGTCATCTTTTTTTGGCGTTCAACTGAGAGAAAACATGGGAAAACATAAGTCAAGTGGGTATCATCATCATATACAGTAAGAATTTAAGGGATGGAATTTCCGGAACATGATGGAATCAGAAGCAGTATGATCACCGTGTGCATCTCATCAAATCTTGTATCTGAGGCACTCATTGGCCATTCGTAGCAATTCATCCCTTGGAGAACCTCAGCTTGCGGCTGGTGGGAGATGTCGGCCATTTCAGGATTTTCAGATACCAATTTATTGGAGCTACCTAAATGTATAAGGCCTATATATATAAATACTGTAGTTGCATTCATTTTAGGTACCTGACATTCCCTTGCTAATGTTATTACTTGGTTTTCAGCTGTTGCATTTTGGGGATGAAGAGTCATGGGCTCCCCTGCTGGCTGCCAAACCGCCCTGTGCAGAGTGCAAGGGTCGGTTCCACCCGACCTTAGCGGTAGAAAAATGGCTGAAGAATCCACGAACTAGCCATGGCCATGGCTGTAAAAATTAGCTGGAAAATCATGGAACTAAATGAAGATTTTCCGGCACGCCATGTGTGATGATACCAAAGGGTTTCTAAAGAAAACTTGCGTTATCCCACAACAAGTGGGCTATTCACAGCTATTATCGAATTACTAGCTGGGAATTTGGAATCTCTAAATCATCCACAGGAAAATCGATTTCCAAGGAATTCATAGGCATGTCATACCTTACCTCGAAGACAAACATCTGACATAAATCATAATATCAAAATATATCAAACATAAATTATCAATTCATCGCCATGAAATGTCGTCTTTTTGGGCTTCTTCCCCCCAAAAAAAACCAACCATGCTTTCCGGTCCGCGATCGAAAACCCCCGGTGACTTCCACGGAACTCTGCTGCCGCGACGCGAAGTCTGCCAGGTAGGGCCGCGGCGCATCGCGCACGGACAGCGACCAACGCACCTCGGACAGCGAGATCCGTCCGGGGATCAAAATGTCCTGCGCCAAGAGGGACTGGGGCAGTGCGGTTGTGAGGATCGGCCTTTTTGACCCAGTTAGAAGTTGGATATCAGCAATGGAACATCATTTTAACAGGAATTCAACATAGCCTCATAGCAATGGACAATCATTTTTAAGAGGTAAATCATCGAACTGAATGGGCAGTTTTAGAAACAGCTATACTGATACTATGGGAAGGTCTATAGTCCAGGAATCGGGAACTTCTTACCCAGGGGGTGCTACTAACCAGTTGGGCATATCTCTTAATCTACTGGAGAATCATGAAAGAACGATGATCGTGAAACCCTTGACTAAGCGGGAGGCATACCCAAGTAAAGCTAGGAGTGATGGATATTTAACCAGCAAAAATGGAGATGTAAGAAAAAAAATGATGAATTGAAGTGAGGATCCATGGAAGTAACTAGTGATTCAAGGGGGTGTGTCACTGTAGGTGTTCGCATCTCCCAATTGAGGTGTCCTCAGTTGTCCCTCGCGGTCATTTCCGACGGTAGCTTTGAGATAGGTAAGCTATGTACAGGATCCAGCGAAGGTTGACACGGGCAATCCCCGTGCCCCTTTGCTGTGGGTTCCGCTGGCTTCAAGGTCTGAAAAGAATGAGTCAACCATGTCCTGGTTTCCATGTCGTTTGCAGGGGTTAAACCCATCGTTGTTGTGTGTAAAGTCCCTAATTTCTCGAGGTATTAACCCCAAAAACTGCTGGAAGGCTATTTTATGCCATTTTCCTATAGAAAGCTGATAGTTTTAAAGGCATCATACGCAAGGGATTGCAAGGGTTGAACCCCCACCAGAATATTCGAAGCAGAATAAGCCAAGGGTTCTTGATCTGGCTGGCGGTTTCAGCCCCCGAAAAAATATTGGTCAGTTAAACATGGGGTTGTAAATATAACGTGTTGGAAACCACCAGCCAATGCATCATTGGTTATATAATTACTCATGATATCTCATGATATTCTCATTTAGATGCTAATTCCCCATCGGTACCCTCCGACATTCAATTCTGGCTCTCTTCAGAAGCATCCGCTCTGATCGCAGCGGCTTGCAATGTCGTGGCCCACATCGGCTGCGAGGCGGCTGTAGCGGGCACGCAACAGGGAGACCCCAAAGAAACCTGCTCAAACTGGCGGCGCAGAGAAAATCTGGCGGTTCGCATGGGTTGAACTAGCAAAACATGTGATTTTACGAGCCGCACGGTGGTTTTAGAATTTACGGAATCAATGGATTGGTTTCAGGGACAAATGACGGTTGACTCCAACTGTAGTCCCGTGGTCTTACCATGACAAATAAGGGTGTCCTGTGTCCCAACTTCCAGGCTACCATAGGCTACTTGTACAGGCACATAGGCAGAATATGGCAGAATGGATGCTGGCACTTTCAACCATTGATTTTTTTTAAAAACATTTTTTGAGTGTTTTGGGATTAAGGCTGTCCACTGCGATACAGACTGATGATACTGATGTTTTAACGAACAATCATTGTTATGGACCCACCAAATGCCAATGATGTTTCATTGGATAAGTATATAATTAACATTATATATAACTATAACAACAATAGAAACCATATGTCCGCTACTTTGGTCGGATTTCAATTTTACTTGTTCCATCAGTGCTATGACTTGTCGACAGCTGCAGGATCCCCATCTTCCACGATTCCCTCCGAGTGGCAAAGGAAGACACTCGTCACCATGAGCCAATTCATCCAAAGGCTCGAGCCTGCGATTTTCACAGGCACCAGCAGCACCAGGATTTGGATGGAGGACCTGAAGCTGACGAAATCTGACAGGCTGCCCCCCAAAAAACCTGGCGGGAAATACCGATTGGAGACTCAGAGTTCTTCTAACATCTAACCATCCCATCATATACCCTTTCTGAGCACCAAAAACATCCAACTTGCCATATCATTACATAGGACAGATCGGATTTTTAATAATTATCTGATTTGATATTCTTTTTGAATCTTTTTGTTATTTTCTGTGTTGATGACGAACTTTGAGCCATGCGCGTTGGTTCCGCTCGTTGATCCAAGGCTCATGGTGAGCATCGTGGTGGTCGCCGCCACATCGTCGCGGACGAAGCCATAGACGGTCTCGAGGATCAGCTCGAAGAAGAGGGGCAGCATGCAGTTGATGCCGAAGCCTCCCAGAATCCCTGAGCTTCCTGCAGAATTTGTGGTGGGAAAGGAATGAAAAGGACGCACATCAAGGTCTTCTGCAATGGGTTTCACAGAATTTGAAGGGTGAGGAATTTTTGAGGGTGAGCAGATGTCAAAAATTCAACTTCCTCTAATAATTTCTTTCCGTACTCCAAGGGCCGGAGGTTGAAGCCGAAGAAACGCCCAGTCCTAACGCCAGGGTTCCGAAGCTGGATGGAACGTCGGCGGTCAGAAGAGCAGCAAAGAAGAGGAAACCCGCGAAGGACACACCTGGTCTTGGGGATGCCGGAAAAGAATGGAAAAGAGCGCTAGTAACTCGCTAGTAACTACCATTTGGTTATTTAACATATGGAAAATCACCATTTTTAATAGGTAAACCATCTATAAATGGACCATTTTCCATGGCTATGTTAAATAACCAGAGGGTAACAAGAGTCAAAACTGGTTGAACAGGCTACTGAACTGCTGACAATACGCCCTGAAACGTACAGCCGTATAGCTAGAATATCCCCAATTCCATCCAACACATACCAAATACATTGCACACCAAATTTCCGAAAAAGAATATATATACATAAAAACACCATGAAATCCTGCCCAACTTTTAGTCCGATCCAAAGCCGCATGTCTGGATTCACCTCCCATTTTAACAACCCTCAGCGTTGCGCCTGCGCACAACAAAATGATGCTCTTCAACGCGCCGAGCAAACGCTTAGTCATCAGCCCAACAGCAATACCTGGGACAATGATGGACGGTGGAGGTGTGTCACTTGAGTGATGACCCCTTCCCTCCCAAATGATGATGGAAACACATTTCTAGCTACACATTTCTAGCTTTTTCTTGGTTCTTGGCAATCTAAATCTCAAAATGGTTTATGAAGTATCAGGAGGTATCGTGAAATGCAGGATATATGATAGCTGATACGACATTCATTCTCCCTTGAATGGGCCACACACACAATGAATAGAACCACGGTCGAGTCTTGGGGTGGGGTACCTAAATTGGTAAGCGACCTAAAATACCCGCCAAAAGGAATAATTAATCAAAAAGGGTAGTTTACTTATCCCCCTTCCAATCCAATATCATGCCACCCGTATGTGCAGCTGATGCGAAGCAATAATGGGAATGTGGTCCCCTTCATTCATAGGCTCCCCCGAACTGCCGTGACCCAAGGTTAAAACCATTCAAAACCCATTATATACCCATCCTTTCAGACAAAACTGGGGTACCAATGCACCCACCATTTTAGACTTTGCTAGCATTGAACTTCATTAAACTATATTAAACTAGCCATTTTTTTATGTAGACTTTTATGTAGACTTTTCGGCATATCAAACCAATTGTATAAACTATACTGTAGTCACTGTAGTCTATCAAGTGCTTGGGAAACTCCAGCAATGTAGCAACGTAGCAACGTAGCTCCCCAGGGAATATGGCAATATGGTTACCCATGGCTCCGAACCGTCAGAAGGTGCCCCATAAGTTGCTGGAGAAAGCAACTAAAATCATGAACTTTCATGAACTTTCATGAACTTTGGATATATCTATCATATATCTATCATAAACCCCACCCTACTGTAGTTGTTGGAGTTATAATTCGACTTAGCTCACCATGGGGACCTTGTTAGAAACACACCCACAGCTATCTTGCAAGGCGTCCCAAGTTGCTACCCGCAGCCCCTGACAGCGTCATCCAACATCCCAGGAGGGACACAGCCTTCGGTGACATCCTGGGTTGCCCATGGCACGACTCTCTGAACGGACTACGCCTTGCTAATCAAACATGGCAATGGTGAGTTTTCAGCATCAAAAACGGTGGTGTATAGTGGGGATATACTGGGATATCACGGGTATACATGATCATACATGGCTAGCTGAGAAACCCCCATCGAAAACGGGTGCTGAAATGGGAACATCATCTATAAATGGCTTATATATATATATTATATACATATATATATATATATCTATCTTACATATTTTCCATTGCCATGTTTGATTACCAGAGGACTTTTTTTCTTTGGGGAGGAATCGGACCTGCCAAATTTCACAAGGACTCAACCATTGTCCATTCCCAACAGGACAACCACTGGAAAATCCCCTGCCAAAACCTATTTCCAGGAGGAAAACTTCGCAGGAAGATCATCTTCATATCTTCCAAATCTTGCAAAACCAAGCTGTCGAAACTTCTTGAAGTTCCCAGGTCCGTTTTCTGTTTGTGGAATGGGAATCTCTGAGGTCCGCTTTCCATCCTATGATATCTGGTCAAGTCTCTGCACTCCGGCCAGGTTCAGATTCAGCACACTGCCCCAGCTCTGGTAGCAACCAATGGGAAGAGAAAAGCAGAGGTTCAACAGCCAGAAACGGCACGCCTCTGCGACGGAGTTGGGGGATCTGTCTCGGATGGTTTTGGAGGATCAACATGGATCAATTGGCCAAACATGGTGTTGCTCATGTGCCCATCTATCGGTTCTAGCCATCTTTACCCATTTATGTGGACAACAAAGGTAACCCCGCAGCCCTAGATTCTTCCTGCTTGCCAACCATCTCGATACCATGGACAGTCAAGGCTTGGGTCTGATGAATGGAAACACCTTTCATTTTATCACTTTTCCACTTTCATCTTTGCCTGATTCAAAATGTAAAGTGCATTAAAGTGCATATGTGTTTCACTTTTAAGATGGCCAGCGACATTCAAACCTTGGGTGAGCCCTGGAAGTACATTGCAGTCAGTAGCTGCTAATGGGACATAACCACTTCGATGAAATACTGTATGGATTATATATGAGTATTTGGGCTTGCGCAGACAAAACTGGCAGTCAAAGGGGTGAACTCATCAACAACCACTGGATTTGAGTAGCTACGGTAATGGCAATGTTCTTTGACAAAGCGGTTGATTCACATTCACTACTCCCTCTGGTAATTTTCCACATAGCCATGGAAAACCACAATCTTCAGCTAAATCATCGAACGTGCCATGCGCCACCTGAGCACTCCTAGGCAGCAGCCGCTCGTAGCCCCCCGCGTCGCCGTGGCGTTTGATGGCGGCGGACTCCGAGGGCGGCACCAAAGGCTTCGCGGGGAAGTAGATGGCGGCAGCAAGGAAGACCGCCAGCGAAAAACTGGCCTGGACCGGCCCAGTTTGGTGGTGAAAACTCGCACAAACATGTGGAGTTCACATGGATAGGGAGATGTACCGAGGGCGTCAAAATCGTGGTGGTGATGATGATGATGATGATGATGATCGGTAATCATATTTACTATACAGTATATGGATCAAAACTATTATGCACTATCTTGGGGCGGAAGAACGTCCACTGCTATTCCGGTGATAACAGAAGGGTACCAGGGTTTTGGCCCCATGACCATGTCTGTACAATAGGATGGAGCTCACCATGACGAAAGATATCCTTTCTTGCGGTTGGAATCCCAAGTGAAGCTGGAAAATATTGGAAAATGGATGAACATAGGGGGATTTATCCAACGATAAGGCCACATTGATAAACTGATCAACAAATTGTGCGAGAATGTGGGGAAATTCACCATGGATAAGAATGGATAAGATGGGGATTTCAACAAAAACGGGATTCAACCTGCAAACATACGGGATCTAAGCAGCAAGAATGATCACACGTGGAGATTTCCGCTTTGGCACAAAATTAAACGTAATGTCACGCGACGCACATTCTGAGTGGGAATATGAAGCCAGAAAAACGGATTCTGATTGCCGGGGAGTTAAGCAAACATACTTGACTGCTAAACTTGGAGAGTGTGCCACCCAACCAGCAGAGTATAATAATCAGTGTACATACATAATCATATATAGATATATATATATGTATATATATATTTATGTATTTACATATATATGTATACACGTGTACATATATATATATATATATATATGTATGTCCCTCTGTGCCTTTGAGGTGGCAATCTGACATCACCTAAACTAGGGTATCAGAAATCATGACTCACTCCGTGGCCAGTCTTAGCTTGGATATATATATAATTATATATAATTACCTAGCGCATCAAGAACCCACAAATTTGTAGGTCTTTTTCCAAAAACCCGGTTTTTTCTTCAGTTATGAAAAAAAAAATGTTTTTTCTCAGAAAATATGCTTTTTTTTCTTTACTAGGGAAAAAACCTACTTTTTCTCACACTTGGTGTCATGACATCTCATGATTCGTTCCCTTAGACGATTCAGACCCCTTTATTGATACCAGCCTTGGATCTATCCCGCTCAGTGCCCTTCATGTTGATTATACTTCCACCCTGCTGGCTTTGGCTGGCAGTTCTCACAAGAAAGGGACCAATGCTCTTGGAACATGTCGGACAACATTAAGTGTGATCACAATCAATCTGAAGTCGTTGGATGATTTTTTCCCAAGAACCACCCCTAGAAGCATAAATTGAAACATGGCTGTATTTTTTGACACTGGGAAAAAATGATTCTGGATTGCATAAGTCCAACAAACAGTCGAACAAAAGTATCGAAAAAAAACGAAATCATGAAAAATCAATCGAAATTTTCGGTTTTTAATCATTTCGGATGACAATTGTAGGGTCTGTACCCAAAAAATGCCAAAAACCCATATTTAAGCCGTACTAAGCCGTACTAAACCCATATTTAACCCGTACTAAACCCATATTCTGATATATATAGTAAAAAAAAACGTTTTTTTGGAACCCATATTTAAACCATATTTAACCCATATTTAACCCATTTTAACCCATACCAACCCATACTCAAAATATGCTTTTTTTGCCTCTGCGAATTGACGGCGCGACGTCGAGTTTTAAGGCTCCGCTTGTGGTTTTGCAAGATCGAACCGGTAATTGCCCGATCCAGACAAAAAGAAAACAATGCAGATTACGGAGCT
>Ga0126342_10014931_pt1 | contig 13656 bp, 9 predicted proteins | sample Cyp1metagenome_FD_92528 | JGI IMG/M metagenome (GOLD analysis project Ga0126342, IMG submission 92528) | Coral microbial communities from Lord Howe Island, Old Settlement Bay, Australia - Cyphastrea 1 metagenome | ecosystem: Host-associated > Invertebrates > Cnidaria > Coral ...
AATGTATGTAATGTATGTAATGTATGTAATGTATGTAATGTATGTAGTGTATGTAATGTATGTAATGTATGTAATGTATGTAATGTATGTAATGTATGTAATGTATGTAATGTATGTAATGTACGTAATGTATGCATGTATGCATGCATGCATACATGTATGTATGTATGTATGTAACAATATACCGTACAGTACATTACGTATCTACATTTGTGTATATAAATATATATATATATATATATATATTCGGATATACGTAGACATGCCCAGAACAAAAATGATAGCTTTCTTTCGCCAATCCAACTGTAGATATGTTCTGATATATCCACTGAAAATCCCGGACAACCCTCATCCTCCACCACAAAAATACACCCAAATCGAAACCGAATTCCAACTAAATAACCATGAATTGGGATTACCTAATTGTCAGACAAACCCTCCAAAAAAAGCTTATAAGTTCCATTCCCCCGCCAGAAGCCCATATAAAACCTCCAAAATCACAAAAGTTCCGACCTACAAATACCCCAAATCCGCCTTGCGCCAGCTTGTGCACGGCGCGTGCCACGGCGCCAAAGCCGTAGAAGGCGATTTCTCGGTTCACCAATTCGAAGCCGCTGGTGCCGTCGAAGTTGTTGCGAGCTGAAACGATCATCATACCTCTTGGGAGTGGAATCCCGTGCTCCAGTGAAATGTTGTTTGGTAACCAGCGTGAAGTCTATGTTTCATAACCAACTGTATATATGACCATTACTAACCAACTATGGTATAGTTATTTATCTATATATAATCATACAACCGTATAAGTATAAGTATGTAAACATATATATATACACTAAAAATTACTATACTATACTAGTTCTTAACTAAGTGATGTTATGTATCATAGACAGGAAATTATTAGAGTTCTGTTCACCAACTGAACTAACTTTTTTGGGGGGAATCACCTTATTGGAATGGGGTATCAATACCAGCCATATGGGTATATACAATGGTGATTTTTCATGGTGATTTCAAGGGGTGAAACAGCGAGCAAAAGTGATTTAATGGTGATTTAATAGTGAAAAAAAAATGATGATGATGATAACGATAATAGTGATACTGATTATATATATATGTATACTAAGAATAATGATATGTGTATGTATGTATGTATATATATAAGGAGGTTTTCCGGTGTCATGGGGTACCACCAAATCATCCCAAATTTGACCATTTAAAATGACGAGCAATAAGAATGATACTAATGATGGACATGATCAAGATGATCAAAATGACAATAATGATGATAACGATAATAATGACTATGACTATAATGGGAATAATCATATATATAATACAAAATGTAATATGCAATATAATATATATATATATATGTCGTATTCAAAAAGTTGTATATGGTGGTATATGTACCAGGGATTTGGGTGATAATGATAGTGATAGTGATTACAGGTATTAATAAAATGATTGGCTATGGTCAGGATATAATGGGGATTACTTGTGAGCGATTCAGGTGAATGATAACATCAATAATGGTGATATAATAATAATAATGCTAATAATAATAATTGCTGTTGTTGTAATCATAGTCTATAATTAAATTGTAACAATAATGTGTGCAGAAATAATGATGCACACAAGGAGCCAAAACTGGGTTCACAACGCCTAGTTACTAGCGCTGGTTGATGGATTCATATCTTATTCTTGTTGAGGCCAAGTACTGGTAACCCCAATGGTAGTGATTTGCCATGAACATGAATTGTCAGGATGCTCCCATGTGGCAGTGAAGGTTGAGCCCATCAACTTCCGAGCTCAAGATACAGTCTGTACCCATTACAAATCACATGGAAGCATCAAGAATTGGCTTTGGAAGAAGATATTCGAATTGTACACAGCCAGTTTTTGAAGCTTCACTGCTATCCAACCAGCAAAAATTAGGAGTACAACGTAGTAGAACCAACCCCAGTTCGGGATTCACGGCGCATGAAGTCATGACGAAAACCCAACTTTCCGCCAATCGGCACCCCCATCCGAAACGGCGCACCGAAGACGAGCTCGGCCACAGCGTTGGCGTTCTGTCCAGGGGTGTTCATGGCCTTAAGGTCGCTACATTGGTTGGTGACTGGTAAATTCCGGACATGAAGTTCTGAAATGCTTCCAATTCTGATATCATGGGAATATCATGGGGATATCATGAAATACACTTAACTGGGATTTTTATGTGGAATCAAATTCCCATACAATGGGGATATCATGGGATATATCACCAGATTTCATGATATTTGGATGTCTGAAAATTAGGTACACCCACAAAAATTAATTATTGGGATATCATGGGGAAATATTTGTTGCCAACGATGGGGATACGTAACGAACTACAGGGATTACACCTCCAAGATTCTATGGAGATATTTGTTGATTTTTTTCGAAAAAATCATAACGAGATGACACCGATTGGGAGTGCCAATCGAATGTTGGCTTTATGGTATAGCAAACTGTTAGTCATTACCAGAGGCTACCATCAACTGGTGAAATCACAGGACTGACTCGCGACTCACGACTTGGCTTCTGGCATAGGCTATCCCGGCTATCCCCAATTAAAAAAAGTCCTTGTTTCTTGGTATACCCCGTTTTCAGACTCCAAATGTCATCAAATCTCATGACATATCCCATTACATCATATATATATATCAGATCCAGTCATATCCCAATTATATCCCAAACAAATATATAAATAATAACGAAATATCTCTCCCAAACAAATTTATGAAAAAAAAATATCCCCAATAAATAATTCATATCCCAACTGTCCCAACTCTTTCTTTTCAACGTTGGGCCTCCGGGCAGTGACACTCTTGGCCTCACAGGCTTTCAGGTCGATGTTGTCGTAGCCGGCGCCTGGCGGTTCGTGTTCGGATCTCTCAAATTCGATCGAAAATTGGGGACTTCCATGACTTCCATGGGGAATTTTCGGATTTCAAAAAAAAAGAAAAACGCGGAAAGTTCATGGGGATTTCATGGGATTTCAGTGAATTGATGGGATTGATTTCATGGGATTTCCATGGGGATTTTTGTTGCTGATTTCAATCAGAGGTCACCAGGCGGGTACAAAAAACCAATGACAACATACAAAAAGCCACAAATACGGAGGTCTCAACCACCAAGAAGCTCAAATGCTGGAATATCGTCCAACAATTCATCTTGACGCGAATTGGGAAAAACACGTTTATATAATGTATCTACGCAATTTACAATAATTCGCACCTCGTCACCTCGTCGTTAATTCGTTCGTGTGACGTTTTGCCTCGCCTCGTTAAATCTACTTAAGGATTTCTGGGCCCGTAACCCTGCCACACATAGCGGCTCACTCTCCCTTTTTACTCGCGCCGCCTTTTCGGCGGAGAGTGATCATCAAAAATGGATGGGACGCATGCATCGCTTGGCGCCTCTCCAAGAGCGCCTCTCCGAGAGACACCGAAGCCGTGCCATCCCGCTGAAGCAAGCGGGCATTCGGCGCCTCACCGGCGCACTTTGTTTTGCGGCGTCTATACGCCTTGCGTTTCGTCCCACAGTCACTTCGCAGTGCTCTGCGACGACGGGTAATGAGTCCTTTTTTTGTGAATCAGCGGCCCTTTCTCACAGGATCACCTTCGTTCCTTTTGCAAGAAAACGTCTGCACAATTGCGGACGAAGCACCTGCAAGCAGCTTCGGTGCTTGGCACCGGTCCAAAGGAGTGGACAAGCAAGTGTTGCTCGATGAGACATGGTGGGGACGTGAGACCCAAATGCTTCCTTAGAGGAGCAGGGGCGAGGGCGGCCAAAAAAACTTTTCGGGTAACGAAAAGTTTCTTTTCGTGAGGCCATGGAAACATGGACTGGGAAAACTTTCTGGGCCCTAAACAGTTTTTTTCAAACTTGGACCTTCTGCGCGAGCCAAAGCGTCTCCATTTTTTTGGAGCCGCGCGAATGTCCTCTCGCAAGCCGCTGACTGAGTTTGCCCGAGCAAAAACGAAAAGAGGACCCTGCTTCCAGGATCTTGGAGATCACACAGCTGTCCTTCCTGAGCGACTGCTAGCCAAAGTGCAGCGGCAGAAGCTTTTACACACAAACGCTTTTACACACAGACGCTTTTACACACAGACGCTTTTACAGACAAACGCTTTCACACACAGAGGCTTTTACACACAGACGCTTTTACACACAGAGGCTTTTACACACAGATGCTTACACAGAGACTTTTACACACAGACGCTTTTACACACAAACGCTTTTACACACGGACGCTTTTACACACAGAAGCTTTTACACACAGACTCCTTTACACACAGACGACGCTTTCAAACACAGACGCTTTTACACACAGAAGCTTTTACACACAAACGCTTTACACACAAACGCTTTTACACACAGACGCTTTTACACGCAAAGGCACTTACACACAGAAGCTTTTACACAGAGACTCCTTCACACACAGACGCTTTTACACACAGAAGCTTTTACACACAGACCCTTTTACACACACAACCTCTTACACACAGACGCTTTTACACACAGATGCTTTTACACACAGACCCTTGTACACACAGACCCTTTTACACACAGACGCTTTTACACACAGACACTTTTACACACAGACGCTTTTACACGCAGATGCTTTCACACACACACACACTTTCACACATAGACGCTTTTACACACAGACGCTTTTACACACAGAGGCTTTCACACACAGAGGCTTTTACACACAGACGCTTTTACACACAGACGCTTTTACACACAAACACTTTCACACACAGAAGCTTTTACACACAAACGCTTTTACACACAGACGCTTTTACACACAGACGCTTTTACATACAAACACTTTCACACACAGACGCTTTTACACACAGACGCTTTTACAGACAAACACTTTCACACACAGAGGCTTTTACACACAGACGCTTTTACACACAGAGGCTTTTACACACAGACGCTTACACAGAGACTTTTACACACAGACGCTTTTACACACAAACGCTTTTACACACAGACGCTTTTACACACAGAAGCTTTTACACACAGACACTTTTACACACAAACGCTTTTACACACAGACGCTTCTACACACAGAGGCACTTACACACAGAAGCTTTTACACAGAGACTCCTTCACACACAGACGCTTTTACACACAGAAGCTTTTACACACAGACGCTTTTACACACAGAGGCTTTTACACACAGAAGCTTTTACACACAAACGCTTTTACACACAAACGCTTTTACACACAGACGCTTTACACACAGACGCTTTTACACACAGACACTTTTACACACAGACGCTTTTACGCGCAGATGCTTTTACACACACACACTTTCACACACATTGACTTTTACATACAGAGACCGGACCCGTGAAATCGCAATTTTACCGCAGTTTTTGGCGATCGAACCTCATTTCGCGTGTAAGGGTTGCGATTGACACCTCAAAATCTTCATTTTACCTCAGTTTTTACCGGTGTTTCTTGTCTCTTGCAGCAGCAGGCCTCTGTCGGAACACCCAGCACACGAAGCAAGCACCCCTTTGGAACGGTGGCCAAGCACATGGAGTCTGCCTGTGGCTCAGCAAGCAGTTCAGTTTCACACATGGTCTGCAAGTGCTGGGACATGAAAGCATCCCACGAAGAAACTGAAACAGCATCCTCGTCGCCAGCAATCGCCGACCAACAAGCTTCCAGCTCCTTGATGTCACACTTCACGGCTTCCGCAAGCCTGTCTGTCACTACACGAGCGTGATGGAACACTCGAAATAATGAAGGGGCATCAAAACTGTCTACTGCAAACAACTGCCGCACAATATTCTAAAAAACCTTTGTCCAAAGCTTTTCAAAACAGAAGGTGCCTGAAAAAGTCACCCTTTGTCACATCCTCCTGCACCTGAGCTGCCACTACCTGCATATGCTCACGAATGCGCTGCACGGCGCTGTCTCTTGGAGAAGCAACATGACAGAGAATCATGCCTGTGCTGCCCCCTGTCACATCGCACAGCTTCATGCTGCGGGCAACGGGAACATCCCCAACGTAAAGACGGTAGCAGGAAGGGTGCCATCCATCTTGCAAAGCATACTCATCAAGAATAGTGCCAAAGGAAGTATCCGGTGACTTGTGGAATTCCCATGGCCATCCCAAATGCGACTGCACTAGCACCCGCAAAGCCATGAGTTGAGCTACCCTAACCTTCAGCCAAATGCTGTGGGGCCACAGCTGAATCGAAAAAAAAACTTTTCGCAGGCTGAAAAGTTTTTTCTCCATCCGACTTAAACGGAGCATTGCCACTGCAACCAGACAACCAGAAAAAACTTTTCAGCTTCTGATTTTTTTTGACACTGACACTTCCCCACTCAAAAGGGTCACCTACCTATCTACCTACTTGCCAATCTATCTACCTACCTATCTACCTATCTATCTATCTATCTACCTATCTATCCATCTAATTGGCGCATTGAGCTACCCTAACCCTCGGCCAAATGCTGTGGGGCCACAGCAATATGTCTGAATATGTGACAAAAAACTTTTCGCAGGCTGAAAAGTTTTTTCTCCTTCTTCCAATCGAACCTAGAACATTGTTTAGAAACGACATATTGACAGACCCTGTTAGCTGCCCCAAAAGAAACGGTAGTGAGATTCGAGCTTCCAACCTTCACGTTTGAAGTCTAACTCGCTACCCATTACGCTACAGGAGCCTTGCTTAATAGAAAGTTTGCCTCTGAATATCTCTTTTTGCTTTGGCTGCATGCAAAGGGCTTAGTTTAGAATGGTTCAAAGAGAAGAAGGGCCTATCTACGCACCTATCTACCTATCTATCTATCTGCCTACCTATCTACCTATTTGCCAATCTATCTATCTACCTACCTAGTTGACCTATCTATCTATCTACCGACCTATCCACCTATCTATCTGCCTGTCTGTGTATCTAATGGCGCATTGAGCCACCCTAACCCTCAGCCAAATGCTGTGGGGCCACAGCAATATGTCTGAATGTGTGAAAAAAAAACTTTTCGCAGGCTGAAAAGTTTTTTCTCCACCCGACTTAAAAGGAGCATTGCCACTGCGACCAGACAACCAGAAAAAACTTTTCAGCTTCCGAAAAGTTTTTTCTGACCACTCCCCACTCAAAAGATCAGCAAATATACTTACCTCGTAGAAAGTGAATTAGTTAAATCGCCTCGTTAATTTGCTAAGTCTACCTCGTACCTCGTCTGGGCTCGCTCTAAATTGAGCAGATGTATATCTGTATATCCATGGTATTGATGGTATATCATGATATATCCACTCCAGATGGTGATTTTCCAGAGGTCTTGTGAAAAATTACCAGAGGTTGCATGACCAGGAGCTACCAAAAAAAAACAATATCTCTGCTTCCCCGTCTTAAAGCTCGACCGTCTGCCATTCTTGGGTACCAACGTGAGCCATAGCCTCTGTTTAAAAACTAACACTTCGCTATCGAAAAATCATCATTTTGAATAGGTAAATCATCCATAAATGACCATGTTCAATAGCAAACTGCTAAATTACCATAGGCGACCTATTTCGTCTCATCTCGCGCCTGCACGGACCACAATCTTCAGTTTCTCTGCCTTGTCCACCACTGCCTCCGGCTGCCACAATTTTTTTCCGCCCATCGATTTAACCGACAAACATGGTGAAGAATGGTGATTTAACCATTAAAAATGGTGAATTAACGGTTTAACATGGATTTTCAGCATATGTAACCAATTTTTAGAATATATTTGGGTCTCTGAAAATGCTGACATATCGAAAAAACACCTAAATGGCCATTGGTAGGTTTGGACCTGTCAGGAAAAACCCACACTTCACACCGTAGCCAGCGCCCAACTTCGCACATTGTTTTGCATCATCAAGAGTCAGAGGATCTTGTTGCTATACCCACTTGTGTTGCTTACATCTACACAAAAAAAAAAACAGCCAAGTTATCCACACCAAGCCACACTCCAAGACCAACAATCAAACCCATCCAAAACATCATGGTTCGACCAAAAACCTCAGGTTCTCAACTCGGACATCAGCTTTTCCAAGCGGAAAAATGCCATTTCCCAAATTTTCCAACGGGATCCTGTCCTCCCATCCACCTGATCTACGATGTCGGAGCGGATGATCATGGCATCCACATCGGCCACCGCTGTTAGGAGATCGTCCTGCGATATCTCGACGCGTCATGGGATTATCTTGGGTCCCAATACGTGAAATATCACTAATTAATGCAAATCACTAATTAATGCAATAATAAAAATAATATATATATATATATATATATTATATATATATTTTTTGCTAATATGGCAAATCCCATGATCATCCGGTATATATATATATACATATGTGTGTGTGTATTAATTAATATACATATCAGTAAAATTCATGGGATATATATATATATATTAAATGTATACATTGGAATATATAATCCTATTTTTAAATTAATTCGGATTTGTCGTTTTTTGTATGGTGATATAAATTGGGAGGAATCTCGATTTATAATATAGGATGGTGATATAGATGTAGATAATACTATACATTAATTGGGATTACTGGTATATTGTGGTGATATATCTCTATATAATCTATATATATATACATATGTTCATGGGATTATTGGGATAACCAACAATCCAATGGGATAACTGTTGAATGGATTTTTCGATGTGACAGAAAATTGAATACAATCTATCTAATCTTTAGGAACTCTCAATTTTTGAGAGAAGGTCATTTCTTTGATTTTTAGGGCTGATAAAATCCTAGTAATCCAAAAAAAACATCCAAAAAAAACGAAAAAAGTCACCAGCTTTTTTCGTCCTTGCTCTTGTAGCTCTCCAGCTTCTTCATGGTGTAATTGGCCGCCTAGCTGGAGATGATGGGATCATCTTGGGAGAATTAATTTCTGTCGATCAGTCGGGATACCCGGCCGCCGGTGACGACGAGACAGGACTTGCGAACTTGAAGCCATGAGCCCTGAATATTTCGTTGATTTAATATTTACCTAGACAGGACATGGGGAAAAATTCCAGTTCGCAAACTTGTTTCGTTGACCAGAGGGATAATTGATGATGTGATGATAATGACAATTGAATGGACACTTGAATGGATACCCTCTGGTAAACATTCACAGTTTGCGAACTGGAAAGATCCACTATTTTCTAGCTGGCTAAATCCACTATTTCTATGGCCATTACTAACATAGCTATGGAAAATCACTATTTTTAATGGGTAAATCCACTATAAATCACCATTTTCAATAGCTTTTTCTATGTTTACCAGGCCGGGTATCTGGAAAATCCTCCAGCTGGAAAATCCCCCCGTTGCAAAAAGGTGTTGTTCGGTTTGAAAACGCTTCTGTGCTGGCATTTTTAGGTCAGCATGTGGGTGATGAAAATAGTAGTAGTAGTAGATCACCAATGGTTATGATGATCAATCATCTACTATTCAATGGATTGGTTTGTTGGGGATCATTTTAACAGGAAAGCCCCATATTTAATGGGAGAATCGGAATGGTTTCCGGTGTAGATTTTCCCTTAAACCAATCCATTGAACTATCATCTACTATTGATTACTATGATTAATCCCATCATATAGGCTATACCCCTACCCTAAGGCTATCTGGCTGGTGGTTTCAACCCCTCTGAAAAATATGAGTTCGTCAGTTGGGATGATGACATTCCCACCTGAATGGAAAAATAAAAATCATGTTCCAAACCACCAACCAGTTATGATCATGATTAATCCGATTAATCCCATCATTGCTGATGATAGTCATAATATGTCATAATCTTACTTGTGCTTAGTAGGGAATGTGGGAATGATTTATAAATATCAGCAATCATCCCATTCCCTCATTCCCTACTAAGCACCAGTAAGTAATTACGATGATGATGATGATGATGATGATTGGAGGCTGCTCACCTTGGTCAAGGGATAGGGCTTATGTGTTTTGACATGTTGGATCGATCTAGTGGACATATCTGCAGAGAAAATCGGCGAAGATTCATAAACCAACCTTGCGACCTTGGGTCGTCCTCTTTGCAAGAGGTTCCTCCATGTTCTTTTCGTCGAAGTCTCAAGACATTCCCAATTGTTCCAGGTAGCTTCCCCATTTTTCCGTATGTTTCTCATTTTTTGCAACCCAACCCGCCATCAAACAGTCCTCTTTGCATCTTTGTGACTGCATCTTGGCTGCGGCTCAACTGAAAATATGGCACCCAAAAATTCACAACGGAGGATTAGTAATCCTTAGAATTTCCGCATTATTCAATTTCCAAATCCAAATATCAAATGGTTGATTAATGTTGATTATATATCCCAAGTACAGCATATCCCATCATATCCCCATTAAATTTCAATCATATTGTATCACCATTGAATCTCCCTTGCTGATGGGTGAAGCCCCGTTTTCGTCTATGGTTGATGATATTCATCCCCTTGCTGTAATTAGCATATGATTCTCGTTTTTCATGGCCAATCAGCCAGATACCCTGCAAAAAATAAAATAAATTCTTAGCTGGTTAAAAAAAATAATCCCATTGATACCGTCTTTTGACTCAAGGATTAGTTTCTACCCATCTAGGATTGACCTAGTTGGCTGAAAAACCCCACAAATACCCGGCCTGGTTTTTACGTACAAAAAACGATGTAAACACACTTTATTTTTCATGACTAAATCAACGAACTTTCTATGGCCATTTTCAATAGCAAACTCTTAGTTTACCAGGGGGTATACCCCTAGTTGTATATGGGATTATAGGGGTTATATATATATACTATCTATATATAATATATATATATATATATACACATGGATTATAAATCACTTACTAAGGGTATCACTGTATGTCTACCCAGCTCCCCAGTGAACTCTCGGCATTCGCCTTGCAAACATCTTCGATCTTCTTCACGGCTCCAGCGGCAAAGGCCTGGCGCAGAATGTCATCATTTTCCCAACACTTCAAAGTTCACCATCAAATATATTGTATATATATATACATAATATAATATAATATATATATATTACCTTCCAGTAAACGTTCGCAGTTCGATGTGGAAAAGCCACCATCTGTAGACCATCCATTTTCGCTTCCCCGGGTCACAGCACGCACTGGCCTTCTCAGTAGCGAGCAGCACAGTCCGCGCCTTTCCTGCCTGCATGGGGATCTCACCGTTCAAAGATTCAAAGCTTTTTGGACCAATATTGGGGATATATCATTGATATGAATGGAATATTATATATCTATACATTACATATAAATATAAATATTACATATATATATATATCATTATATATTGTATATTATATATATTATTATATATTATATTTTATATATATATCATATATATATATAATATGTACATATTTACATCACCAACAACATGATGATTTGGGAGTGTCCGAAAACTGGCTACAGTGGTACACCCCCCAACTGACCATGTATAGTAGGGAAAGCGTGGGAAAGCGATGATAAACCATGGTTTTTAGGAGTACCTCATTTTCAGACAAACCAAAATAGGAATCTCCTCCAGAAATGATGGCTGATTGCTGGTTGCTTTGCCGTGGCTGATGGGTGGTTTGAAAAACCACCACCCTGAAAATTTTGAACAGTCATTGAGAAAATCATCATCCCATTTAATGGTTGGAAATAACAAATTGAAACCAGCAAGCAGCAGCTATGCTTTTTTGTGGCTATGACTTTATATCATTAATAGTAATTCCAATCGTATGGTGACCCAAAAAATGGAGCACCAATGAAAAGTCCTGTTCACTCGTTGATCTGGAAGAAACCGAACTGGGTGAACTGGAAAGTGTGTTCTTCCATTGGGTATGGGTCAGTTCGTACTTGGTACCCTCTGGTAATTTAACAGTGTGCTATTGAAAATGGCCATAGCAATAGTGGATTTACCAATTGAAAATGGTGATTTTCCATAGTTTTTTGTATGTTTACCAGAGGGTACCCTGCTGAAAATAGTTGGTGTCTATGGATGCTCACCCCATTTCGATGGTCCCATTTCGAGGTATTGACCCATCCGCGTTTCTGTATCAATCAACCCCTTCACCTACCATTCACCAATTCATTTACACACAAATCCCCTGCAGTCACGTTGCTTCGCCCGCCATCTTTGCTTCGCAGATTTTGCAAGGGATCTAAGCCAAATGATCTGCGGTATCTGAGCAATTTCGTCCTGGAGAAATGAGAAAAGTCCAAAATTCCACCATCCAGCGGAAGAAATTCTGATGAGAGTCTTCCTGTTTTCACATGCAAAAACAAACTGAACTTTTGGGATGATACCGCTGAAGTTGGGATACACGTGATACAAGTGCATGCCCAAACATCAAGGGAATGACAATGTCATCCATTTACTACCAATCAATCGCAACTACTGCTGAAACGTCACAGTCTCCATGAAATTCCAAGGGCGATCCCAAAGACAATCGTGCCTGACGCTGGTAGCTGTTGGAATGCTTCGGATAGAAACGCCTCGGTTCTGAAGCAGTCTCGAAACAAAAAAAAACGGAGAACTTTCATCACGGACCCGGCAACCTGAAATCTTCATAGGGTAACCCTTCTGTTTCATCAAACATGGCGTGCGGGAAAATCCGGCATTTCCACGATCTTCCCAGCAAACTTGTCATGTTTGATGACACCAGAGGGTACCATCCAGGACCATCCACCATCAATGAGGCTGAGCTTCTGCTATCCAAAATGTTCGGTTTTCGATTTTGGGTGGATTTGTTCAACACTCAAAAGTTTCTTAGGCCTTCCAAAAGATCCAATCAAATCCCATCCGAAAAAATCCGAGTTCTATCATCTCTGGTTGGTGGTGCAATAACCCTCTTGAAAAATGATGGACAACTCGTCAATGGCTTCCGGATGACATCCCACAAAAATGAAATGGAATGTCTAAAATCCATGGTTTGAAACCACCAACCAGTATATATATATCAACATGCATGCTGGGTCATATAGTTGACAATTGTATAACCAATATATCAACGATATATCAACTATTACCAGCATTGGTTAATCATCATGTTCATTCATTTTCTTTTTCCCTAAAAAAAAAGAAGTAGCATTGTTGGGGTATATCCCATTTCCAGACACCCCCTTGGTGGATCGCCTGACTTCATCCCCAACAGGTGCCGGGCATCTCTTCGTTGTGGGCCTCGCAGAGTCCAGCCCTGACGCCGCGGGAATGATATGGGACCCATGAAAAAATGGGAGGACCAACCGTTTAAAAAACATAGGAATATTAACGGAAAATATCATGGGAATGAATATGTGTATATATAGTATGTATAATTATGTATATATATATATGCCTACACGGGTAAATTATAAGATTTCACTAATCTAATTTGTGGGGTAATTTGGGGATGACTACCCCTTACCTTGAGCATCATTCCAGAGGAAGTGGAGCATCCACAGCAAAAGAAACCCGTGCGGGGCTCCGCCACAAGCTACGCAACAACGCTTCACTGTCAGCATGGTAGCCTACAGACCCCCGATCAGTCCTGTTGTATCACGAGTCACTGCGATTTGGCAAATGCTCTGCTTCCAAACTTACGGGGAATGCCTGGAACTTGTGGCATTCTCCAAAGGTTGCCATTGGAAGCA
>Ga0126342_10014932_pt1 | contig 13656 bp, 12 predicted proteins | sample Cyp1metagenome_FD_92528 | JGI IMG/M metagenome (GOLD analysis project Ga0126342, IMG submission 92528) | Coral microbial communities from Lord Howe Island, Old Settlement Bay, Australia - Cyphastrea 1 metagenome | ecosystem: Host-associated > Invertebrates > Cnidaria > Coral ...
AGATAGATAGATAGATAGATAGATTAGATAGATAGGCAGATGAGATAGATAGATAGATAGATAGGTAGAATGGTTGATTGATAGATAGATAGGTAGAAGTTGGTTGATTGATTGAGAGATCAGCTAGATAGATAATAGTTAGATAGGCAGATGAGATAGATAGATAGATAGATAGCTAGCTAGATAGATAGATAGATAGATTAGGATTAGAATTAGGATTAGAATTAGAATTAGAATTAGATTAGATTAGATAGGTCGGTAAATAGATACATAGATAGGTAGATAGATAGAAAGATTGGTTGATTGATTGATAGATCAGGTAGGTAGGCAGATGAGATAGATGAGATAGATAGATAGATAGATAGATAGATAGATGGATAGAAAGATAGATAGATAGATGGATAGATAGATAGATTAGATAGATTGAATAGATTAGATAGATTAGATAGATTAGATAGACTAGATAGGCTAGATAGATTAGATAGATTAGATAGGTTAAATAAGGTTAGATAGATTAGATAGATAGATAGATAGATAAACAGATAGATAGATAGATAGATAGATTAGAATTAGATTAGATTAGATTAGATTGGATTGGATAGATAGGTAGATAGGTAGATAGGTAGATAGATAGGTAGATAGATAGATAGATAGGTAGATAGATAGATAGATCAGGTAGATAGGCAGATGAGATAGATAGATTAGATTAGATTAGATTAAATTAGATTAGATTAGATTAGATAGTTAGATAGATAGATAGATAGATAGATACGTAGTAAATAGATAGATAGATAAATAGATAGATAGATAGGTAGATGGATAGATAGATAGGTTGATTGTTTGATAGATCAGGTAGATAGGCAGATGAGATAGACAGACAGACAGCTAGATAGATAGATAGATAGATAGAAAAATGGATCGATCGATAGATAGATAGATAGGTAGATAGATATAGGTAGATAGACAGACAGACAGGTAGACAGACAGACAGACAGCTAGATAGATAGATAGACAGATAGATCAGTAGGTAGGTAGGTAGATAGTCAGAGAAAGATAGAGAGAAAAAGAGAGAAAGAGAGAGAAAGAGAGAGAAAGAGAGAGAGAGAGAGAGACAGAGAGAGAGAGAGAGATCAAGCAGCTTTCAGTCCATCAGTGGCTTCGCTCTGCCATCCCTGATTCACAACAACCAAGTTCTCCTATATAGGTTTCCTATTTTTGAAACTTCCGCCACCGCCTTGTGCGGTACTACTGGTATATATAGCATTATATATATATAGCATTTTTATTGTTGTTATTTTATCATTATTGTTGTTATTAATATTACTTTTATTATTTGCATTTTTCTTCTTATTATATATATATATATTATTACATATATATATTACTATATATATAGCATTATTACTTTTGTAGCATTGAAAAAAGTTTGGTTAGATGAACCCATGTGGGATGGTCGCAATGTCGCCAGGCCGTTGACCAAGCCCAGTCGCAAACGCGTCGGCAAGGCCTCCAAAGAGGCCTTGGTGGAGATGGAAAAAGCCATGGAAAACATGGAGGTGGAAGTCATGGGAAACTCAAAAATGGAGGAAAATGTGGACATCTATTTGGAAAATTTCGGAAAATTACGGAAAAAAATATTGGGAACAATATGGAAAAGTATGGACATATTGGGAAACTCAACTCGATGGAAAATTACGGGCATATTGGAATTCTGAATGTGTTGCTGGAGCTGGTGGTTCCAGCTTTGATTCCAGGAGCCTGCCACTTGAATTCGCCTGAATATTTGGACTTGAATCTTAACAATTGAGTAAAGCAGACAAGACATAGTCAAGTTCAGGGAGCAAGCGCAATAAAATGATGATATGCGGGTAGTGGTTTACAGTTTACATCCTGCGTCGCATTGCGTCGCTGCGGAGTGCTAGTATGTTCTACGAAAAGATCTTTATTGAGGCTTACAGTATGGATTGTTAGGGCCACCAGGGCACGCACACCATAGCTCTAAAGAGAGGCGACCTGCTTGTTACAACTGTGAGTAGAACCTCAGTTACCTCCCAATATCTCCCAATCATCTCCACTGCTAGTTATAAGATGTCATGACCCCATCGATATGTGACATTGTAGATTTTAGTAAAGTCATCTAAAGTCCAAGATCTGAAGGTAAAAATGGATGAAGTTCTGAAATTTCGGTGGCTAAATGTGAAATATTGGTGCTTTCCTGGGGCGCTTTCCCATGGATTCCGCCCCGATACCTTGGTCATTGCCAGGTCGAGCTGTTGCTCAGCGACTTTCGACAGGAACTGGGACAAAGATTGACATCCTTTCTGAGTGACTTAAGGTTGACCCTTGGCGTAGAATGTAAAATGAAATTTCTGAAATAACTATTGAAGAAGAAACAACATTTTCTGTTAGTAGTTTGTATTTTGCTAGAATCCTTTGCCCATATGGACACCTGAGGGGTCAAACTGCGATATTGGAAGAGGGCTTCTTAACAACCAACCAGCCGCTGGCGAGCCTTACTGGAAAATTCGGAGAGAGAGAGATCACTGGGAGACTTGGATGCCACCCTTCATGGCGCCACCGATTTTCCATGGCATCGCAATCTCTTGGTCAATAAATCCCTTTTGCTTCATGTAACGGATATATTATATATTTATATAATTTATATACTTAAATGTCCCCAAAATGACCCTGCAATTATGGAAATTTCATATGGGAATACTTTCAGATACACTTCTGGAGATGGGCCGATACGGTCGACCTGTTGGTGGGGTGATTGTTTTTGTTGGCCCCGAAAAGATGGAAAAAGTAAGATCTTACAAAAATAGTTTTGTGAATTCAGTGACATAAACAACTACCATTTGAGGATTATATAGTGATAAATTTATAATATTATATACACACCATTTATGATATTTTATTCCCAAGAGCGTTTGAGCGCAGGGTTCTTCTAATAGTGGGGGTCTGTCAAACATTTTCACATCTTCACATCTTCACTTCACATCTTCTCATCTTCACATCTGCTCATCTTCCCATCCTCACATCTTCACATCTTCACATCCTCACATCTTCACATCCTCTCATCTTCACATCTTTTCATCTTCGCATCTTCACTTCACATCTTATCATCTTCACATCTGTTCATCTTCACATCTTCACATCTTCACATCCTCACATCTTCACATCCTCACATCTTCACATCTTCTCATCTTCACATCTTATCATCTTCACATCTTCTCGTCTTCATAGCTTCTCATTTTCACATCTTCACATCCTCACATCTTCACATTCTCACATCTTCACATCTTCTCATCTTCACATCTTATCATCTTCACATCTTCTCATCTTCACATCTTCTCGTCTTCACAGCTTCTCATTTTCACATCTTCACATCCTCGCATCCTCACATCTTCACATCCTCACATCTTCTCATCTTCACATCTTCTCATCTTCACATCTTCTCGTCTTCATAGCTTCTCATTTTCACATCTTCACATCTTCACATCCTCACATCTTCACATCCTCACATCTTCACATCTTCACATCTTCTCATCTTCACATCTTCGCACCCTCACATCCTCATATCTTCACATCTTCTCATCGTCTCATCTTCTCATCTTCACATCTTCGCATTCTCTCTTGCCCTCTTGCTTTCTTCTTTTCTATTTCTCTCTTGAAGGCGTGGGGCAGTGCCAACGACACGAAACGCAACCCTTTCGAACGAAATGAGGTTCGATCGTCAAAAACTGAGGTAAAATTGCGATTTTACAACCTCCGCGGCAACCCTTTCGCACGAAATGAGGTTCGATCGTCAAAAACTGAGGTAAAATTTCAAATTTACAACCTCCGCCATAACCCTGTGTGTAGAGGCTTCTGTGTGCAAAAGCTTCTGTGTGTAAACGTGTCTGTGTGTAAACGCGTCTGTGTGTCAAAGCGTTTGTGTGTAAAAGTGTTCTGTGTGTACAAGCTTTTGTGTGTAAACGTCTCTGTTTGTCAAAGTGTTCTGTGTGTAAAAGCTTCTGTGTGCAAAAACTTCTGTGTGTAAAAGCGTCTGTGTGTAAAAGCGTCTGTGTGTAAACGTGTCTGTGTGCAAAAGCGTCTGTGTGCAAAAGCGTCTGTGTGCAAAAGCGTCTGTATGTAAACGTGTCTGTGTGTAAACGTGTCTGTGTGTAAAAGCTGCTCCTCTACGCTCTCGGGCCATCCGTCGTCTACTGATAATATTCGGGGATGGTTTATGGCGGCCAGGGTTTACCACCCTCCAGGAGCCGCCGCCCATCGCCCAACAACTCTGGAACCAGCTGCATTTGGAGGAGGGCGGCGTAGAAAAGGTGCTGCAGGCATACGTTTCGAGGGGGGTCTAGACCAGCAACCGTAGAGGGTGCGTCATACTATGTCATCCATAGTCCAATGTTTCCATCATGTGTTGACGACCCATTCAAAGAATCATAGCAATTCATCTAACAATAGGTCACGCGACGCGGTCATGTGCATTAATTAGATCCCTAGTGGCAAATATTCCCACACAAAATGTTGGTATAATATTGGATACATCTAGAATCTAGATATATTCTTTTTGGGTGCCAAACATAGGGGTATGTTCTAAAATCTTGGAACCAGTCTCCCCGTTTCAACATTGGCAAATTGACAATGATACCCCCATGTTTCTGATGCTTAACCCCCAGGCCCAGCGGGTGAATCCCATGAAATCCCCACGTGGTACCATAGTTTACTGCTGGGATGGGAGTGTTCCAAAAAAAAAACATTTTGGATGGTCAAATCCATACTTTTTGCATTCTTTCATGGTGAAATCATATTTTTTTTCTGCTTGAAACCACTAGGTTTTACCTAGCAGCAAACCTTTAATGATGAAATCCGACTAAAACAATACTGCCATACTCTTCATGAAGAGCAACGCCATGTTCTTCACCTTTTTCCCATCTGAACCCATCATATTTCACTTGTTTTACCTCGCTTCCACGTCTCCAGGAACAGTCGCTGAAGCACATGCAGAAGCAGCTGCAGCGCCTCTCCTCCGCACACCTCAGGCGTTTGGAACGTGCCTACGTCGAAGAGGCGATGGCCAGGTGTTTTTTCTCAGTGTGGCCACACCTGGGGTTCTTAGGGTAGGGGTTAAGGCCGAGTGTTCATTCGAGGTGGTCTCATCCGTGTCCGGCAAATTTGGTGACCCTTACAGCACTCCAGCTCCTTCATCTTCCTTTTTTGACAAAAGTCTCGCACAAAACGTTTTCCCGTAGACCTCTCGCGAACCCTCTCGTCACTTTGGGGCCTCTCAGATCGCTCTTCTTGTGGTGCAGTGCGAATTTTGGGATCGCTCGCGCAACCCTCTCGTCACTTTGGGCCACTCAGATCGCTCTCGCTGTTGTGGCGCGCTGCGACAAGCCTCTCGGTAGCTCTCGTTGTAGCGTGGTGCTCATTTTGCTACTCAAGGAGATCTTGTGCAGAGATCTTGGCAGGGAGGTTTTTTTTAGAGAGCTTGTGCTCAGATCTTGCCACGGAGACCTCTTATAGAGATTTTGTACGGAGACCCCGTATATAAAGAGTTTGTGCAGAGATCTCTGAAACAGATTTTGGCAAGAGACCTTTTATGAGCATAAGACTTACACACAGAACACCAAGCACTATGTTCTTAGTGATACATGCAGAACACTGAAAACATGTTATTTGGATGTTCTAAGTGCTTGTCCGCCATACTACATAGATTAAACTGGCACGGAGTTCTCCAGTCATGATCAGTTTTGTATTGATACATCTGATTAGGCATATGCTTACCTTCTCGAAAAAAATGACTGGACCTACTTTTTGTAGGGTCTTTGAAGCTCCTGGTATATTTTGAAATAGACAGTCAGATGTGAACAGTTGAGCCAGTCCCATCGCCGTAGGCACAGCAAAACCTCCCGGATGAAGTGAGCACCGCAATGCTGTTGTCGGAGCCCTGGCCATTGCGCGGAGCTCCTCCGAGCAATAAGAACTGCTGGTGTTACAAAGGTGCCAAGTTGGAGTGCCAGATACCTTATTGCATCATATTGCATTTATATGTGTCTGAGTAAATTGTAACGACCTCACTGCGACTTCACTGGGAATAATGGTTAGTAAGGGAAATCACCCCCAAATGGCCTTAATTCAGGTTAGTGAAATATTATAATTTACCCAGATGTGTGCCATTATTACTTGCGTGTACACACACATATTTACACGTCCTGGAGAGAGAGACATGCACGTCCTATTTTCAGAAGGTTGTAGTCAGATATTTGTTGAGCGGTACTTTTTTGGAGTATATATATGGATGAATGGTCATCCTGGGAAATGGGTGTGGCTAATGGGAACAATCATACAAAAAAATGGAACGAGTTGTTAGATTTTGAAGGAGTGAAGATGAGTGAAGACATCACGCAAAACAGGGTCCCCAGAGCAAACGTCACTTTACCTCAATTTAGACGTCCCGTTCGCAAAAGTGACCAGCTGCACTATTCCGAATTTGCGTACTGGGTCCTTAACTACCTTTCCTACTCACCAGATGTCCAGCGTAGATACCCGAAGCATTCCAAAACTAAACAGGTTACACCGTTACACCCATCCAGACCAAAACATACAAAATGATATAAAATGATGCCCCAATTCGGAATGGCTAAGTTGGTTTGTAACTAGCTTACCTTTACCATTTATGGGGTTCACAAACCAACATGCAACTGAGGGATATTGAGGGGCACCAGGTCGGCCACAAACATGATAACCTGTTTTTTTTGTCAGGGCAGTCCCAGATTCAATGGGCAGTTCTACATTTAGTTTTATATAGTAATATATAGTAATTATTGTTGTTTTGTTTTCCTAAAAATGGAGTTCAAGAATTCTGTTGAAGAAAATGGAGGTATTATTTTGAACATGTTTAAACACTTCAACTTCAATACTTACAGGATTTGTCCACTTTTTCCCGATTTTTTTCCCGCAGATCCGGACCGTGCCCAGGTTGGCCTACCTGGGAGCAATGGGCGTTTTCACAGCAGGATCGGCCATGATGGGCCGGTTGCGTTGGGAAGTTGCGTTGCAAAGTATTCAGAATGCCCATGGCATGGTAGATAACTTTATTCATTTGTTTAGAGATGGTACATTTGAAAAAACTATTTTTTTGATTGTCGGTACATTTAAGAACTATCTTGTTTGGTTGTGTCATGTTGTGTCTGACTGATTTTCTTGGGGGATTACGTAGTACGGACCACCATCGAACGCTGGTGCATTCGGCCCATTTTGCCCAAAAAAAAATGGGACTTCACCGTGACTTGGTTCCGCTGGCAATCAACAAGACGAGGATTGAGACACCCAAAGACATGGCATTCATTGGAAAATTTACCCTCTGGTAAACTAACATAGCTATATAGAAAATCACCATGATTAATGGGAAAATCCACTATAAATGGTCATGCTCAATAGCTATGTTAAATTACCAGAGGGTAAGATATTTATGTTCACGATAAAGAAACGAAAATAAGCACAAATAAACAACAACATAGAACACAAAATGAAAAAACAAAAACAAACATAAATGAATAATTTGCGCCAGAGCGCTTTGTATTTTTTGTGTTCTCATCTGAAGATTCGGGAATCCCACGTCTGCATTTTTCCTTGGAAAAATGCATATAATATATAATGAAAACAAACAAACAAAAACCAAAACCAAAAACAAGAAAACAACAAAAAACAACAAATTGCGACAAAGTGATTTGCATATCCGTGTTGTTGTTGCATTTTTCTTTGTGTTTTCCTGTTTTATTCCAAGGCAAATGTAGATTTGGGATTCCGGAATCTAGAGAAGAACAACAAGAAACTATACAAAACATTCTGGTGCAATTTATTTAATTTGTGTTATTATTAATTTTGTTTTGTGTTTTTTTGTTTTTGTTGGGCATGTTGTTGTTTTTTGTTTTGTTTTGTTTTTTCGGTGTTTCTTTTTTTTGTTTTTTTGTTCAAAGAAACCTGCATCATTTTGCGTCATAATTGTATTACCCTCCAACGTGGGACAGCCGGTAGATTTCAACATCATCAAAAATCAAGATGGTTGTTGGTAGTTGGACGTTGGTTTTCGCAATGGGAAAGAGTGATGTTCAATCAGCCCCCAACCCGCACAGATGACCCAACAAAAGTGCTTTGTCCGCCCTGGATTCATAAACCCTGGTTCATTCATGTTCGGTTCATCCCCAGGTCGCAAAGAAATGCCATAAACATCGTACCTGGTACCATCCAAACAAACAGCCCCAACCGCTGCAGGAGCTGGCTGCACCATGAACTACTGGACCCGGGGAGGGTAGAAGGGTCAGTGTTTCCTGGGCCCAGAGTTTTGAAGGCATATTATTCTGTGAATATCACGTCCGTCCAGTTTTTTGACCTCTTCATGTGATATTCCTAAATATATATATATATTAATATACATATACATATACACATACACAGGATAACTTGGACGCCTACCCCCAAGATCCAAAACTATTTTGGATTTCAACTTAACTTGAATTGAGCATTGGAATTCGAGTGAACTTGCTGAACCAACTTGTGAACCGAACCTTTTTTTTGGTATGGAAATGTGTTAGTTGAAGTTTAAACCTAGAAACACGATCTTTTCGTCCAAAACCGCGCGTCAGAGGAGCTGGATCTCCAGTGCCGCGATTGGGGATTACTTGATGGCAATCATTGGGTCCATCGCAGTGGTGGGGAGCTCAGGTCACTGTGTGGTTCAATGTCTATTTGCATCTGTTTGATGATTGGGATGATGTGGGCCTGTTTTAGATAACTTCGAATATCTTCGAATTTTAACCATGTGTGATCCTTTTTGGTGCTTAGAGACGGTCAATCATCACTTGAAGAATTTGTTTTCTGAAATTGTAAGACCACAGGATTGGACAGAGTTGAGAGATGTATTTTGTCATGTTGCAAAACATTCCTGCATAAGCCCATCAACTGCAAAATGGCTCAGATAGAGCAACTTATTGGTTTTACCCTCCGGTAATCAAACATGGCAACTGCAAATCCACTATAAATGGAGCTTTTAATGAGAAAATCAACTATAAATTGGTGATTTCCATTGCCACATTTGCTTACCGGAGAGTTCACTGATCTTACGATATAAGATCCCTGCTTTTTTACATCCGAAGAGGTGGTTTTTTTTGATTGTCCCAGATCATCGCTGAGGTTTCAGTGTTAGAGATGCTGCGCATGGGTGTGGGGCCATGTCAACCATGGGCCGGTTGGGGGAGTCAAAGGCTTTAAAGGCCCCCGCATTTGTCGATTCACCTGGTGTTTTTGATAGATCTCTGGAAATGTCTGGAATGCAACTTTTGAAGATGACAAAGTAGAGCCACCAAGCAGCCCCGTCAGATTTACCATGGCAAGCACTGACTTCCGCGTACTCCCTATCTTGCCGCACACATAGCAAACATGAACTCGCGGCCAGAATTCCAGCCTGCTTTCTATCAGCACTTGTTTTGTTGAACAGACTAGACTAGAACTGTAGCTGGTACTGTTACTGTTGCGGTTGTTGCTGTTGCTGCTGCTGCCACTTAGAACCCGCTGGTATCCTTTTGTCAATGTTAATGTTCCTTTCATTTTCCTGTTGCCTGTCAGAGAGTAGGTAACCCCTCCAAGATCCTAATTTAAAACCAACCAGGTTACACTGTCTACCCATCTCAAAGCAATCGGAGGTCTTAGCGTTTGTTGGACATCCAGTTTATTGGCTCAAATATCCCCAGATTGATTACTGATTCAACATGGTTCAACATGTCTTTTTGCTGGTTCGAATCCATTTGAATCCTCATATATCATTTCTTAATACCAGGATTTATCTCTTGTTCAACTGCTACTTTTCTATGTTGATGCAGATTGTCATTTCATTTCATTCTTACCGTGCCACCAACGACTACACAAGGTGGCACGGTGGTGTTTTTTTTGGCTAAGTTGTGACAAGGTGGTTTTAATTTGCTAAGTTGGTTTATTTCACCGATGCAACTACGGTTAATGATTGATAAATCATGAACTATATATTCTATAGTTGATGCCGAATACATTTCTGCTGGTAACATAATATTCTACATATACATGACAAATATAAATATGTACATGATGTACATGACATTTAGTTCGATGATTTTCCCAGTACAACCTCCATTTGTTATTTGGTAGGTGGTTTGGAACATTTGGATTATTTTCCATATATGGGAATACTCATCCCAACTGACTATTTTTTTTCTCCAGAGGGGTTGAAACCACCAACCAGATATGTTGGTTCATGTTCTCCCCGTATTTTCCCACGATGCAGTCCTGGTGCTGTGCGTTGCCTTAGCTCGCCTAGAGACACGGCGTCGCGCCACGCAGGTGAGCCGGTGGGTCTAGCCTCGTAGGTTCTTCAATTATCATGGAATTTGCTTAATAGGATTTATATAAAAATGGATTTATAGTCGATTTATATGGATTTATAGTGGATTTATAGGATTGTATTTGCAGGATTTAGGGGATTTATACGATCTACCATCTTCAATTGGATGTATGAAACCAGTACATCGGGTACATAATGGTACGTATTTCCCATTGTGCATGTTAGACTCCAACTTCGACTGGGATTTAGTTAGATTTATGGCATGGATTTGTAGGGGGTTAGGATTATAATGGGATTATAATGAAATTATCATGGACATGTTATTATACGAAATATACCCTCTGGTTCTTTGCCGTCGCTATGGAAAATCACTGTTTTTTTCATAGGAAATTCATAAAATAGTTTATAAATCATCTATAAATGGGCCATGTTCATCCATTTTCCATAGGACCCATTTTTTCGGTTGACCCTCCAGCAATCAACTGATGAGCTTCAAGCGAACTAACCCTCCATGGCTAGTTCGTGGTTGGTGTATTTTTAGAAAGATACCATATGAGTTGATCTATAGCCATGTGTTTTTTTTAAAATACGGGCAACAGAATGGAAACAACAGGACGAAACCTCAGGAATCAAATGGAATCAACAGATTGATGATTGTTTCCCCACTACATGATGTTCTCGGCCAAACATGGTCATTGTGAGCATTCACGGAAGATAGCACAGTACTCCATCGATGAAAAACCATGAAATCATAGAGGATCGATTTAGCTATATGTAGCTGGTATGTCATGTCCATTTTCTTTGTGAAATGCCATGTGGCTCCTCATTTTTTGGAGATCTCAAAACCGGACATGTTTTGATCTAAGCCTTAGGACCCCCCCTAAACACCATCAAGGTCTAAACCTTAGGACCATCCCTTTACCATCATTGTATCATAGTTCACCCATGATTTCATATCATGTTTGGGGTGATAATTACCCATTTTGCCCGAGAAAGCCATAGCTATAACACGGCGTGAGGCGAAGTGGACCCGCAAACATCCAGAGATTTTGGAGGCCTTTTTTGGCAGGACCAAACACATTTGCAAAGGTGATTTTCCTTCAACTCAAACTATTTGCAAACGTTTGGCCTATTTTAAATGGCGATGTGTCATATTTCATAGGAGAGGAACTAGCCTCCAAGCATTTTTTTTTGATCATTTAGCTTGATCAAAGCGCCTTGGCTTTTTTGACGCCTAAAATCGCTGAGATCTACCGCCCAGCGCCCCTGGTAGATCAAGCAAGCATGAAGAGCTGGTAGATTGCACTGAATCATAGGACCCCCATTTTTCATGGGTACAGAATAGTACCCTCTGGTAATTTGTTACATAGCTATTGAAAATGGCCATAGAAATAGTGAGTTTTCCCATTAAAATTGGTGATTTTCTATCGTACATCAAAATGATTCAAAGTGTCAGCAAGATAAACATCATCACGACGACGATGATAATAATGAGTACGAGCATGAGCATGAGCATGAGTATGATGATGAACATTACATAGTATGAAATTATGCTATGAAATATGTTATTATGACATGTTTCAAAGACTTTCTTTCTAATGACTAGTCCCATATAGGATCCATGGTGCTGGTATATTAATGCTAACATGACTGGGGTATATTGATGGGATCCATGGCACACCATATATAGCAGCACCATGGATCCGTCATGGGAGTTCACCTCTTCCACCTCCTGGCAGGTGAAAGCCACCGCCCCTCTGGGTGTGGGCGGCGGCAACTCGCCTCGCTCGGCTCGCCGCTGGCCGGGCGACCGCGGCGAACGCGGCGAACGCCCACCGGTGGCAGCTGTCAAGGCGATGGGAACGTGATGCGACTGCGACTGGTGAAGGGTGGCTGTGGATGTGTTAATTGAATTTAATTGACGTGTTGAGGTTTTTCCTTTTTTTTCGATGTATGAATATCAAGATACTGTATAATTACTGTTATATTAAATATATATATATATATATATGTTATGTTATGTTTTTAATTATGTAATATTACTTGTACTGTTACATTTATAATATAAGTATTGTAACTGATATTATATGATATATTTAATATACATATAATATACACATATATACATATATATATGTGTGTGTTTGCGCCTGTTCATTTATGTCTACATGCCATGCTCTGGTAATACTTATCCCGCCGGGTTGAAAGCCACGCATGGATATTTGAGCATGTTGTGGTATATTGTGTTGACACTGAAATGATGTATCTTGTTGTCTGAACACATATATGTCATGCCCCCCTTGAAAAACTTGGAGACTGGTGGAACTGAATTGCAGATGGCTGCTTTTTGCAGAGCTTCCGTTACTGAAACGTCGGGGTACAGTTACAATAGCTAGGTCCTAGGTCCGAGGATTTTTCCTGGGCGGTTCCTGTTGTCAAATTCTTGCCGCCCCCTTCCACCCCCCCACCCCTCATCAACACAACCCCCCATGAGCCCACCCAATGCATCGCATGAATGCACAAATGGAACAGTAAAACGCACCGAGGTTTTGGAATGTTTGTGAGCCATGATGGACATGTACGTGGGTATAAATGAATATATAAATATATTGTACAGAATATAGTTTTACACGACAAATCCATAGAGAGAGAGAGAGATATGTATAGGCATACGCATACAATCATTGACCTATTATTACATACATTTGGTAGTTTTAACCATTGCGACAGAGTGAACAGATGATTGGGACATTTGACTGCAGGGTGCACATATTGACCCTGGTGATTTGAGACGGCCCTGTCTCGCCGCCCTGGAACTGTCATGAACTGTCGACATGTTTTTTCTCCACCCTCAAGCTCAAGATCAAATGTTAAGCATTTGTTTCTTGTGTGTTTCATCTTGGCAACCCATTTATAGACCATCATTTTGTACCCGCCTGGGCCAATTCAAAATGAACGAAATGGTATTTTGCTGAGGCGAAACTATCGTTTTTTGGTCACATCCGAAAAACAAGTTTGGGAATGCGTGTTGATGTCATAAATCACATGCCAGCTTTTCTCAGCCCTGAGACTCTGCCACAAGCATTCGGGAAGTTCTTGTGAGATTGAACTCACGATGGAAGCATTGTCCTCCACTGGAAGCTTCCAACGGTAGCAGGGTAGCATCTAAGGCATGTGCAAATGTAGCAACAGATGAACATATGTTAGCGTAGCATCTAAGCTTTGTGCAAGGGTAGCATCTAAGGTATGTGCAATGGTAGCAACAGATCTGTTACCATGGC
>Ga0126342_10014933_pt1 | contig 13654 bp, 13 predicted proteins | sample Cyp1metagenome_FD_92528 | JGI IMG/M metagenome (GOLD analysis project Ga0126342, IMG submission 92528) | Coral microbial communities from Lord Howe Island, Old Settlement Bay, Australia - Cyphastrea 1 metagenome | ecosystem: Host-associated > Invertebrates > Cnidaria > Coral ...
AAGACTGTTCAAATATAAACTATTGCAGAAAGATATTGTGCGTGACTGCATAACCATGTGTTTTGACATCTGTACCATTAACATACGTGTGAGCATTCGGGTTCGTGGGCTTCATCTTGTTTTCTTCCCAACTATGAAGGGGTTCATCACTTTTTGGGGGTTCCCCCCTTAGAATGGGCTTGGTTTCAACCAATTGCAGGTCTCTTGATGCACCTTGCTGCTACCAACTGGTAGAGGGTCGAAGAGTTGTTGCCTGCAATTTTCTGGTTTTTCCCTAGCCCTGCACGGCTTCCATTTTGGAGGGTTGGTCTGCATGCATAAATAGACTCATGGATATACATGCCAAAGCCCTCATCATCGTTTTCCTCATTTTCATCATTGCCACATCCCCCATCCTCATCCTCATCCTCATCCCTGTCTTCAGCTCCATCAGTTTTCTTCTGTGAATGTTGCACCTGAGATGTGTCGATCCTGGTTGGAACCGATAGCTTTGGTTCGCTTGCCTCCACCGACTTCTGGGGAAACCATTAGAAACCCATATTGATGAGTTCAGGTACTCATTTGTAAGCCCCGTACTCTCCAAGAATTGGTTCAAGCGAACATTTGCAGGAAACTCGTGTGGTTGGGGGGTGAAGCCCGTTGTTTCATCTTCCAGCAATTTACTTTTATTGGTTGTTAGACTGTTAGATACCAATTTCTTTGAACCATTTTTGCGACATGATGTAGTGAACAGAGTTGATTTATCACCATTGTAGTTACTGTATATATGTATATATATATGTTTGTGATCACATAATCCCACATACTTATTTATCACCATTGTATCTCATGACGCTATGTCATATTCATATTTTGCGATTTATTCAATGGATCACCATATACATAGACCCTCCAAACACCTATAGATGCCGACAATATGGACAGATGAAGACGCAGAGGTGGGAAGAATCAGACAAGAGAAAGTGAGAAGAAAGCAGATCAGAGAAGAGAGAGAGAGAGTCAGAAGAGAGAAGATCAAGGTGCACGAAGATGTAGGATAGTCGCGAAACACTGTGTTTTTCCAATGTTTTGTGGCGCCGGAGGGTCGAAAAGTAGGCTCGATAAAGCGACGAGTGCGGAGCAATGTGGCCAGATGAGAGGTGACAAGTTGCACGTCGTTGTGTCGCATTTCTAAGTCAAAATGTACAAAGGACACCATTCTCGGAGCACTTGGAAGTTGAGATGCTCAAAAAGTCAAAAAGTGCATGCTGCTGTGGCGCGAAGCACATTTCGAAGTCATGTTGGTGCCACTTTTGGACGTTGCAGCGTTGTTTTGTGTGGCAGGCGCAAAGGATTCTGCACCCTGCCAAAGGAGCAAAACGTTACGGTTTTGTAGCAGTTTCAGAAACGTTGGCAGGCGTGGGACATTTGAAGAGGATCTGCAAAGAGGCATTTTCCGTGGCAGGCGCAGTACAAGAGACATGTTCAGCAGAGACGTTAGGAGGTGATTTCCTGAGAGAGGTTGCATTTTGGAGCATCAGCTCTTCTGGTTTGGTAAGATGATTGTGTGTGACAGGTGCAGGACCTCGTATGACCAGGCATCACTTTTTCGTTGCAGGCGCAGCACTTTACACAGATGGAGTGGAAAAATCGCAAAATGCATTTGCACGAGGCTGTCAACTCTGCACTCAATTTTCCATTTTTGAAGGAAGTCTCGCAGAATTGCTTCGTTTTTGATGTTGTCAACTTCGAAAATTGAGGAAGTCTCTTGAGGAAGTCTAGCAGAATTGCTGCGTTTTTGATGTTGTCAAGTTCAGAAATTGACGCAGACTAGCTTCGTTTTCATGCTTGCAGGTAGACAGATAGATAGATAGATAGATAGACAACTACAACTACAACTACCACTACAACTACCAGTACAACTACCACTACCACCACGCTATGCACTACTGCAACTACAACTACAAATACATATGCAAATACAAACATATTACGGTACATTACACTACACTAAGCACACTACACTACACTACAGCTACAACTATATCTACAACTACACTACGCCACACAATTGCACTACACTACACTACAATTACAACTATGACTACACTACTTCACACTTCACTAAGCTACACTAGCCTACACTACACTATACTTCACCACCCTACATTACACTATACTACTGCAGTACACAACACTACAGTACACTTCACTACACTACGTTACACTACACTAATTACACAACACCACAACTACAACTGCAACTGCACTACAGTAACTACATTACACTACAACTACAACTCCACTACACTACAACTACAACTACAACTGCACTACACCACACTACATCCACCAGCTGTGGGTGACGTGACCACTGCAACCATTGCAACCACTCCAAAAAACACAACTCCAACCACTTTTCGGTCCATCACTGGATTCGCTCTGCCATCCATGCATCACAACGACTCGCGTCTCTTATAGTGTCCTATCTTTGAAACTTCCGCCGCCGCCTTGTGCGGTACTACCGGTATCCCAATATGCCCCAATCATCACCATACATCGTGAGAGAAATCCCATGTTTTCCTGAGCCCTCTGATACTTGGGCTCTTTGATACTTTTTCTTTTGGCGCCTGGCAGGACCCCAGGGTTTTCCCACCGAGCACAAACCGAACACGAACAGAGGCGCCAAGCTGACTTAGAATCGGCGCCATGGGGTGCCCACGGTTCCATGGTCATTTTATCCATGAACATTCAATGAACACATGGGAATCATGAAACAAAAACACAAATTTTGGGAAAAATATTGGACAGGTTTTGATGTTTAGGAATATCAGATTTGGGAATGTCAATGCTATGGGTATATATTGGGGTTCGATTGCCGACTTGGAAAATCCAGAGATTTTGTTGTATCGCAACCCCGAACCATAGAGAAGGAACCGTTGAACACCTGGACATTTTGGAGGAAACATCATCGATGTCGGATCCTGGAAACACTTTTCGGCATTTTTTGGGATCCTTATGTTCAAACATGTGTTTTTAACATTTTTTTTCCAGCAAAAAATGGAGGTTTCACCAACAAAAATGCGATTTTCGCGAACTTGTCCTACAAAGCAAATGTGGTATGGTTATCCCAACAGGATGATGATTCCCCTCCAAACGTAGAAAAATCAAGCAGATCTACACCACCAGCCCATTACGGCACTCAGTAAGTTGGAACTTGTTTTGGATCATATTGATATTTAGGTTTTACCGGAGTTTGAGCTGTCTCAGCATGAAGTGCGTAGAGGAGGTACTTGACATGACCAGTGTTTCCATAGAGAAGCAGGTCAGTTGTATCGAAGTGTGGACCAACAATCCATTAAACAATTAATTCCATCCCATCTGTTCATATTAAGCTGTCCTATTAAATACGGTCCCAGTGGTTTCATCCCCAACAATGAGGGGTTGTAAACCACAACTAGGACGGGACTAGCAGCTGAGCAACAATCCCCAGTTATTATAAACTGTGATTCAATGGTCAAATCCTTGAAATAATGGTTCATTGAAGTAAAATTGCACGGGTTAAATCCCGAAGCAATATCAACATTTATTGGCATGATAATTGGTCAAATCATGCCAATTTCATGTCTTTTGCTGATTGAATACCCAACGCAACAGATGTGGAAGTAGGGGGTTCTATTTGGCACACTGGGGTCCTACTTGGTAGACGTCCTTTCTTCTGTTTCACTGTTCAACTGTTCTGCTTCCATGCAGCAGTTTTCCCCGTGGCAGTGGTTTTCGTCTCTGCTGCCACCTTCCAAATTTCTTTTTTTCAACATGCTTTATGACCGCGCACCAACCACTGCTGTGTCATCGTACGGCACCTATTGCATTTGTACTGTTCGCGAGTACGTTTCTTCGTTTAGGTTTCACCCCAGTTTTTTCTACAGTAGCTATTTTGTGCCATGCTAGATTAGAAGTCCTTTTTGCCAGGAACTTCTTACATGGGATTCGTGTGTAAAAATAGAAGATGTGCACATGAAGACATAGACGATAGACCAAGGGCATTGTATATATATACACATACACACTCTCTCTCTCTCTATATATATAAACCCACAATATATCAATAGTTATATCTACTACATATAGACTCTACATACACCAGGTATTTTTAGATTTTAAACACGGGATGTCCTCAGGACTGGTTGTCCGGGTTGCTCTTTTCGCCCTTTCCTACGAGCAATGTTCTTTTTCAGGTTCCAAGGAAAGCAACCAGGTCGTCAGTTGAGAGGATTGACGGTCTTAGACGGCTCACATTGAGTCCCTTCCGCAGCATTGAGTCTTCACGAGACAAACAGGTCGGAAATCTGCGCAAAACTATCAACCATATAGCCTGAAAATACACTCATCGGCATCGTCATCGTCATCGTCATCATCATCATCATCATCAGCAGGAACCTCCCTGAAAATGATGTAAAGCACCCTGAACATTTGGATGGGTACAAAAGTTGCATCCTTTGAACTCAGTGCGTTGCCCCTTTTTCCTGATGTCCCATTGCAGGATGTCCCGATCGTCCCGGATACCCAGTGGGGATGATGGTATATTGATGTTCATGGTCGTGGGTTGCCACATCGATGCCCATCACAAGCAAGAACATATCCCAACAAATCTGTGTAAATAATTGTAACTATGTGTGCTGATTATCACTAGAAAATATCCCAACACCGTAATTTATGGATGCTACCACATCAATGCATATCCCTATACAACAACTTACTTTGTTTGTCGCAAAGACTTTCAAAATCCACCCTGTCACTGGTGATGTCGAGGCCTATCCCCCATGAACCTGCGAGGTAAGTTATGCAGTCATGCTGCAAGCTACCCCAAAATCATTTTTGGCAGCGGGTCAAAATTCAATACTCACTTGGTACTGCAGACCGATTTCCGATTTTAACCCATTCCCAAAAAGAGTCTCACGTGCTCATTGGCAACCAGAATTCTCCACCTGTCCTATCTTGGGAATGGACGCTTCAAACTTCACCGAAACAAAGCCTTGGACTAAAAACGAGCTCTCAAACTCAAAGTGGTAGTTGTCACTCTTGTCCCTCTTGTCCCACCCTTTCCTGGGTATATAAGCCAAATATGTTCAATTGATGGAGGTGAACTCACCAATTTTGTCCTCCAGTCCGGCACCCCCAAGTAGGATCCCATTATAGAATGGGCTAACCCCGGTGCCGCCGACCCTCTTTTTTAGAAGGGCTGGAAGCGGGGTGTCCGTAGCCAGTCTGGGCAAGAGCAAGAAGCCTAAAGCTGCAACAGTTTCGCAACCCTTGGCGCAAGGGGCTGAAGCTGCAGCGACGGTTTTGGGGCTGAAGTGTGCCAAGCGGCAGTTTCGAAACCTGTGGCTCAATCTGAAGCTGCAGCGAGGGTTTTCAGGGGTGGGCGAAACATGCCGAGCGGCAGTTATATATAAGAAAATTTTGAGGCTGCAACTGCAGCAGTTTCGCGACCCTTGGCACAAGGGGCTGAAGCTGTGATCCCAGGCGCCGCCCCGCCTAGGCCAAAGGAAGGGGTCGGCGGATATCCCCATTATATCCCCCCTAAATCCAATTTTTTCGCAGTTAAACCGCCATTCAATCCACATTTTCCATGCTTCACTTCTGTTTCTCCTCATTCTGGGTCAGGTGGACACCGCGGTGGACACCTCGCTGGCGACCTGGCCGGAGGTGCAACCTCAAATTGCTCTAATTTTGTGTTGGTACTTGGTACTTGTATGTTGTACATTGATATAGGCTATAGGTCTTGCCTTGAACATGTGGAGAGTGACCACGAATCTAGGCTTAGCACTGCAGGATTCTGGAAACAATATGAAACAATCACATCAGGATGATTTTGAACCTTGATCTTTAACAACCAGAGTGTCAAAAGTTTCCCCCATTGCCTCTGTCTTGAACGTAACTAGCTGATGTGCTCAACAGCCCTGAGTCAGCCCATCTGATGGTAACTGTTCGTGGCGGGTAAGAGTGCTGAAGTCAAAATGTGTTTGTTTGACCCTGATCTTGTTGCCACTGCAACTGCAGGTGACATCAAGTCTCTTTAGTCAGACGTCTTTTCCGCAAGAATGCCTTTTTAGATCAATTCTATTCTCTTTTATTATCTTCTCTTCTATTCTATTCTCTTTTAATTATTCTCTTTTAATTATTCTCTTTTAATTATTCTCTTTTAATTATTCTCTTTTAATTATTCTCTTCTCTTCTATTCTATTCTATTCTATGCTATTCTATGCTATTCTAATCTATTCTATCCTATCCTATCCTATTCTATTCTAATCTAATTAATTTGCAGTGAACCAGTTGCGTGATTTAGGAGTCATCGGATGGGTCCATCTGTATCCAAAATCCGTGAAGGATTGCCTCCTCCATCAAGGTCTTCCAAATCCCATGGTCTCTTGGCACTTTTTGTGTCTGCTGAAGTGGGCCAAAATGACCGTCCGGAGTCCCCAAACATGGCTGCAAAATTCCCATCTAAAATGGAGGTTTAGAGTTCAAAATTGTGAGAGTCATCGAACCATGCTTCCAGCCCCAAGTTTGAGGACACCACCTGCACTAACAGTATACTAACAGTCGAATGTGGTAGAACCAAAAGCATCTAAGCTGATATATAAGGTGGAACTCTCCAGACTTGGAGCAGGATGAATTGCAACCACCAAGTCAACCTGTTCCTCCGCTAAACCCAACAGTTGCAATTGTTGCACCTTGGGGCGTTGAAGTCTGTCTGAAAATGGAGTATACAGTACCCATGTTTACCCCCAATTATAGCCATTCAATTAGCCATATTCAATCATATTCATGTCATTTAGTGGGGAAAATGATGATTGACCATGAAGATTTGAGTTTTCCACTTATCTTTCTGGGAGGAATCCTTGGCAATTCTTCGAGTCTACCCATACACCATCCTGGCGTTTTTTGGCCAGAGAGCCTGGTGGACATAGAACACATATGAACACATACTGTGAATATTATTCAATATTCAAGATTTGTCTTCAACAAAAAAAAATCACTCAGTAAAACCATGACCAGAAACCTCAAAAACATCGTGCACATGTGTCATTTATTTGTAGCGCTTGGACGAAGGTCTGAACAGCCTGGATGGGGACCCTGAGGACCCTGGATTTTACGATGGTGTTGTGGGCGATAAACAGTAAACAATTTGAAAAACACAGGGGCACCAATTGGCCATGGATCATTTAGATCTTGTGAAAAATGCTTCAGAGTTTTGAAAACGGATTGGATTTCCAAAATCACTAGAACTATGTTTACTCGATACATAGTGAAATTATTCGTGTAACATGAATTCTACATGATCCAGTATAGATTTGGCGTTTTTCGCCAAGGTCTACGGTCCAGATGGAGTGTGGATGGAGGCGAGCGAAAATTCCTAATGATGGTTGTTATATTGACTTGAAGACAAAATGAGGAATGACATGATACTGCACATGTTATGTTTCTTAAAGTTGGTAGTCTGAAAGCAACTTTGGAACACATTTCCAAAAAGCTTATAGGTTTGTGATGTGGTACACCCTAATGAATAAACCAGCCCCAATTTGACCATTCTTAAGCGGATTGTATAAACGGTATAGACAATTCCTAATTGGAGTTTTTTCTTTTGGGTTTACCACATCAATCTCAAATTGCTTTGGTTGTTATTTCATTTGTCATATGGGTGTGTCTGACAATAGTGTACCCCTAAATCCAGTGGTTTATCAAACATTTTCCTTTTAAAACATAAGACTTTAGGGGTCCATCCCATTTTTGAGACACACTCATTTCATATCAAGTTAATGCCATCAACCCCAATATCCCCTTAAAATTCCATTAGATCCCATCAAATCCCATTAAGACACCATCAAGCATCAAGCACCATTAATTCCCATGGAGTCTTATTGAAACACCTTGAAATCCCCATTAAATCCCATTAACAAACACACACACACACAAATCACACAACATTGTTGGTCAGGCCGGGCGGGATAGTGATCCCAGCTGATCATCGTTGAATTTCGAAATACACCGAGACCGTGATGTATAAACATTATGTTGTATGTATAACATGATATATTTACATATAAATATACATATATTGGATTGCGGCATTTATTGATATATATATATATATATACAATATCAAATATGTATGATACAAACATACATGCATACAAACATACAAACACACAAATATACAAACATACAAACACACAAACATACATACATACATACATCCATGCATCCATCCATCCATCCATCCATCCATCCATCCATACATACATACATACATACACATATCATACACTTATATATATATGTACATAAACATATATATATGTACATAAACATATATATATATATATATGTTTATTCAGGGAAGTGGACACCGCAAACAACAATTTGTGTGACCTTTTGGTCACCATTTTTTGCAACGTCATCTGCTCCAGGTATCCTTTCTCAATAGCAGGATAATGGAATCAAGCCAGACTCCCAGAGTGAGCCTGTTGCTAGCCTTGGAGCAATTGCTATGGGAAGTCCTGGAAGGATGGGTCTTTGCAGTTACGAATGTAATGTGTCACATGGTCAGACGTCAGATGAACTCACAAAACCGAGATTCATCCTTGGTAGACAAACTGCCTCAGCTCATATATTCAATGTGCTTACAATTTGGGCCCCCTAAGCTAAGGTGGTTGAACTAGCCAGGTTAAGTGTTCGGTTTATGGCTGTTATAAATAGAGTCAGATGGGTGAGTATAAACCAACAATTCATCAACCAACCAGCGTTTATCATGCATATTCCCATATGGTTGACGCTCGAACCCCCCTATAAACAACAGTTACATCTGTTAAATCGTACGAGGAATAGTCAAATCCTATAAAAAGGTGTTAAATATGCCATAAACAATAGTGATACCCATGCTTTAAACAATAGTTCACTTTATGAAACTCTTGCTGCCTCTAGCTGAGCGAAATTAACATATATAATTGTTTTTTCATGAAAAATATCATTATATGTTCATTGCCAACATGGGTTTTAATTTGGATTTTCATTGGCATTTTCATTTGGTTTCATGGCATGTATCTTATTCATTGGCAATGCTTGCTGTGCTCCTCAGCCAAAATGTCTTGGAAAATGATGCGGTACTTTTTGTAAAAGAAACAATTTGAATGCAACTGTAAACACAAACAGGAAACAAACATCAGACAACATAACGCGACACTAGGACAATGACACAATGAGCAGGAAACAAAAATCCAAAAACCAAATTAAAAATGCACTTGTTTGACAGCATGAACGTAAAAATGAAAACAAACAAATACAAAATCAACGAGCATGTTTGACACCATTAAAATGTAAGTGAAAAAACGAAAATCGAAATCTAACTGAAAAAAAATGAAAAGAACAATGAAAAACAAAAAGAAAAAAGGAAATCGAGATGAAAAAGAAAAAAAAAGAAATCCGCATGAACAAGAAACTGAAAAACAACTGAAAACCGAAGTCCAAATGAAAAAATGAACATAAGAAAACACATGAACATTTATTGGTGGGAAAGCAGGGGTTGTCCAAAATCTGGAAAAGCCTAATTTTTCTCTAGATTTTTCATTGTTTTTCATTTTTTTTTGCGTTCTTTTTTGGCAATTTTGTGGCAAAGAGTTAGCTCCTATACACAAGAATTATATTCTATAAACTCAATTTTTGCAAGCAATAGTTAAATCCTATAAATACCAGTCAAATCAAACAAATAAATACTACTTAAATCCTACAAAGATAAAACACTAGAAAAAATCCTATAAAGCACTAGTTAACTCCTATACAAGTTAAATCCTATAAAAGCAATAGTGAAATCTTTAAATTTCTGTCAACACTAGTGACACTAGTGAAACTCATTCCACTACTAAGGGATCTTAGAAACTGCGCCGGGCTGAGGTTATCGGACTAGACCTGCCAAGTGTCCCGCAAGGGGTTGGCACAACGATGACGTTGGGCGGCCATTGCTGGTTGGGGCAACCCGACCCGGGCCCACCGGATCCAAAACCACTGTTGGGATCAAATTGTGAGAACAGATTTTTTGGGTTTTGTTTCTGGAAAATTTAACTTGACCACTGTGGCTCACATGTTGTTGTGGTCGAATTTATGTGAAAATGCCCATGATGAGCTGCTTAAGAGAGAAACGTTTTGCGGCAATGAAACCCACGAGAAGCGCCATTTTCAGTGGCTTTGAGCATCATTCCCGATGGTCCTGATTCGGGGCGGGTGGTAAATCAGCGATTCCTGGACAATCCCAAAAAAAACATCGTGTTCGTGGATGTTGATTACCACATATAGCTATGAACAAAATACAAACTTTGTCCAATTATTTACCTATTCAGAGTGGTGATGTCCTATAATACTCTATAACCATGTTGGCTTACAAGAGGGTAATACACACATATATATATATACATACATATATATTAGATGTATAAGTATATACAAATACAAATACAGTAAATGGTTGCAATATTTATATCTCACGTTTGGCACCTTCTCTCAACTTCGGGGAGGGCCTTCAAGCAGCGCTTGCATGCGCTTGCTGTGATGTCCAGACATCTCCCCGCAGAACATCGCACCACAGAGCAGCAGAAATTGTGCATGAAGCTGCGGCATTGGCATCTCAACATGAAGCGAACTTACAAGGGTCCTGAACAAATCAGAAACTTGCAGTACGTCGGACATAGCCCAAAGAAAAGACAACACAAACATAAAGCAATTAATTATAGAAACACATCAAAAGTAAAAAGGCTTGAAGTACAGAAATATATTCAAGTCAGCATATTCAAATAAGGAATTATAGAAAAAAACATGTCTTTTGCATGTTTAGAGCCGCAGTCGCTCTTTTTTGGAATCCGGCTGGATCACCCAGGATTCCACGCAAGTGCTGTTGCAAAAGGCAAAGCAAGTGGGACATCCCAGGCGCCAGCAATTTGGACGGCCTTTTGAATCAACCAACAGATAAGAAATTTTCCCTCTGGTGATTTAACATAGCTACGGAAAATGGCACATTGCTAGATGATTTACCTACGAAAATTGGTGTTTTTTAAGCTATGTTAAGTTACAAGAGGGTAGCGAACTGTAATTCTGGATGAATTTGATCATGACCTCACATTGTGATGTCACTGGAATCATGGTCAGGTTTCGGGGAATCATCCAGAATAATTGGGATACAATAGGGATACATATATATATATATATACATACATACATACATAATTATATATGTATATATTGTAGTCGATGATGATCTGGATATTATTAAAAATATACATCTTACATTGTCAACAACCATCTGTGATGTTTGGGGACGGGTTGAAACTACCAGCCAGCACTGATTTGTTCTTAGACTCACCACGGAGAGACCAGTCCCTGCCAAGGGAATTGCTTGTCATTCCGTTCGATCGAATGCTGAAATTCTTCCTGAAGGTCATTTTTTTTTGAATGCCAACCATCATTGGGTTGTTATGGTTGTTATCCCCAGCATATCCCCATTTCTGTTGGTTATCCCCCATTTTTTCCTATCAATCCCATTGGGGATGGGTCAGAACCTCTAAGTTGATGTTCTAACCGCGGATCCGTCGCAGGAATGGCATGCTGAATCCCAAAGGTAGCGGATGCGGATGGGGACTGCAGATTCTACACCTTTGAAATTTACATGCATGCATGCATACATATTATTAATATTTATTAATCATATATACATGCTTATTTGGGATATAGAATATGTAGATATACATCATAGAAATATAAGATGTTTGATTGGCTATGAGTAGGTTGCCACACCAGAGAATCCCGGATTTGGTCAGGGAGGCATCACCCCTAAGAGGCAAAACATACGTGCCATGGTCCAAAAGTTAGATTGAACTATTTCACAACTGCATGAACATGTGAAATCTACCGGTATATTAATAAGGTTTTGCATAATTGGATATATAACCAGCAAAAATCAACAGTTGGATCAAATACCATCATATACCCATATTGGGGGATGCTCATGGCAACACTAATTGAGAATTCCATTTACAGTGGCACAGGTATAACATAGTTCTAGGGGTTATATCCCAACTTATGGGGTTAAAATCCTATGGTGTTATACCTATTCATACTGGTATTCCCATGGTTAAAACCCCAAAGTACCTACGGATGAAGTCTGAAGGGGGTGCTGGTGCCGTCACACGCCGCAGTGGATTTGGTGATACCCAAGCATTGCTCTCGTGCCGCGCCTCGACAACGGTGGAAACGGGATGGATCTCTTGGTAGAATTTGCAAACTACATGTGTCTTTACAATCATGGGAGTTACCCTGTAATCAAACATGCTTAGCTGGGAAATCCCCGAACTAAATGGAAATTGAAATGGGAAACTGTCGGAAACTGGGAAAATCCATAAATGGTGGATTTCCATTGCCTGATTACCAGAGGTAAACAAACATTCGGATGTGACCATCAAGCATGGTGTTCCAGAACCTGCTTTACCTTGAATATCAATGTGTTTCGTGGTTGGCTGGAAACTCACCAAGTTACATTCATTTCATTTGCAGATTTTCCCACTCAACAGGGGATGTCATTGCCAAAGTTTATTTGCAAGGGGTATTTATTTGGGCGTGGACTTCAGAATATTTGGACACATTCTATTCATGATAGTCCAAAGCGAGGCTGACGTTGAATTCACTCAATTTTCAGACTCGTATCATATTCGACAATATGACATCCTCAATGTAAATGTCTGGGCAACACGCATCTGTGGGTAGTATTGCAGTAGTATGTATGTATATATAATATATATATGTTTACATATACTGTACACATTGTACTCCTGCGGATACTACAATCTACAATATAAACTATGATATACCTAGAACATATTACAATAGTATGCTGACTATTTTGATGGATCAGCAGTCAAGCCCTACAGAGTTCCTGGGTTCACAGTTGTGCCCTGGACATGGGAGATTTTCCATGGCGGCCAACCAAGCAATATCCATCGATATCCCATCGGATTCTTCAAACATCTTGGTTTGTAAATTTCATTGATATGTCAAACAGCCAGCATGTGCCAACCAGCCAACATTTTTGTTGATTATATCACAACGCATCACATATATGATACTAGTTACTATATAAAACATGTATATATATATATACACATACATATACACATATGTATACACTATAGACTATATATGCTTGAATGGGCATACCAGTCTATCTACCAATATCAAAGGAAAACTTCGGCCCTTTTGGGGATCTTGCCGTCGATTGAGGTGCCCAAAATCATCCACTTTATTTGGCTGTGCTCTCCACTGGCTGATAAACGCGCAGAGAACCTGCGCGGTTTTGCAGCTTGGACAGGGAATGTCTGGTTGACTCTCAGTTCGTTTTAACTTGTCAACTCGTACAAGATGAAGATGCATTACATCCATCTACATATTGGAGTTGTCAATGGGATACCCTAAAACTCGTGATGATGAATGATGGATTTAATTCATGTCTTAAACAAGGTGGGCCAGAGAACCCAAAAGCAAAACGGCACAGAGCAAACCATTTTTTCCTGCATGTCGGGAACAGCACTGTGAGCTCAAGCCTACGACGCAATTTGGACGTCTTTCCAGTTGC
>Ga0126342_10014934_pt1 | contig 13653 bp, 6 predicted proteins | sample Cyp1metagenome_FD_92528 | JGI IMG/M metagenome (GOLD analysis project Ga0126342, IMG submission 92528) | Coral microbial communities from Lord Howe Island, Old Settlement Bay, Australia - Cyphastrea 1 metagenome | ecosystem: Host-associated > Invertebrates > Cnidaria > Coral ...
ATCGGAGATTCTACTCTTCTGGTAGATCACAAGTTCTAGTGGAGTTCTGATAGTAAAATGATTATTCTGTTAGAAAAATTCCAGAATGATAATATCACCCAAATATCTGGGTAAATTATAATATTTCACAAACCTGAATTAAGACCATTTGGGGATGATTTCCCTTATTAACCATGATTCCCAGGTCGCAGTGAGGTCGTTATAATTTAGCCAGAAGGATCAAATGTGGAGGATTCAACCTGATTCAAACCACAAAACATATGGATATTTACCCAACCTGGTTATGACTAACAGTTCGCCATGGTATAGATGGCCCATAGAAATAGATGGTTCACCGTTCTTAAAAATTGTGATTTTCCATGGCTATGTTAAATAACCAGATGGTATATATATATATGCTGGTTGGTGGTTTAAAAACCATCCTGAAAAATGATGGACTTCGTTAATGGGAAGGACTATCCCATATACTATGGAAAATGAACAATGTTCCAAACCACCAACCAGATATATATATATATATATGGATTGAACCCCTGAAGTTGCTCATACAAGGTACTCAAATATCTCAAATCCTCTACTGCCAGGGTCAAAATGTCACTTTGATATATCAAATGTCGGGATTTCACCGATTCACAAAAAATATGGATTGAACACGATTGAACCATCCTTAAAATGCGAAATGTCTGTGCGAAATTGGGGATCTACCCTCTGGTAAACTGACATAGCTATTGAAAATGGCAATTTATAGTGGATTTACCCATTAAAAATGGTGATGTTCCATAGTTACGTTAGTTTACCAGAGGGTACCCACTTAAGATTCGGATTTTACAACCCACATCGAAAAACGATCAACATTGATCGAAAGAAATTCAGACAAAGATGGAGATTCAAGCAACAAAGGCAACTTAAATGCTGCCCGGCAATCAGACTGGGATTAATTGTCGGATTTTTTTTGACCAAACAGATAAACGGTGATTTTCCACTGGTGTTCAAGGTGATTAAACTATATTAAACTGGTTTTCAAGTGGAGACCAGTTAACCAAATTAGTCATGTCGGATATCAGTCTCTTGACCAGGTCGTCATGGTTATCAGTTGAGATCTAGCTGGGCCAACCATGGATTGAGACGTTGACCGCGGCGCAAGGGCATGCGGTCGAAGCAACAGCGGTTGAACATCTCTGGTTGGTGGTTGAACCACCTACCCCTCTGAAACATCATGGAGTTGAGTGAAAGTCAGTTGGGATGATTAGACATTCCCAATTAATATGGTTAATAATGGTCAATAGTGGTTAATAGTGGTTAATGATGATGACATTCCCAATATATATATATATGGAAACACATAATCCATCCATTCATGTTCCAGTCACCACCAACCAGATCTGTTATTGACGAATGTATTCGCCCATTGTCAGTCCATTTTATCCTGGCAAACTAACGGAATGAACCCAGCTCATGGGTTTGTTCACCGCCAAGAATTAGTACCCGGCCTGGTAAAGGTTTACAGTTTGCGAACTGGAAAATGGTCATTTATAATTATAGTTGATGAATCAAATCAAAAATGCTGGATCTTCCTATCGTTGTTTGTGTTCATGTTTACCATTTCGGGTACACCATCATTATCCCATGATATACACCATCATTCTACCATGACATTTCGGGTTTACCATTTCGGGTTTACCATCATTATACCATTATTTCGGGTTTACCATCATTTAAAAAAAAATACACCATTTATTTTCGAATTTAAAGCACCCGAACGAATTTAAAGCACCCGACCATCATTTGTCAGTCAAATGGTGATGTTTTATGGGGCTCCTCCCATTGGACCCAGCCATGTGAAAAACCCCAAACCAAAGACAAAAACTGGATATCACTATGGCTTCAATGGCAGTTTACTATGGTTTTATATAGTTTAGTAGTGATGATCATGGGATAATAATATATAATTATGGAATAATAATGGGATGTTCGCGGACATCCCCCTCTGGTAATCCTTTAAACGGCTTACATTGGTTAGTTGACAGGGATTTCCCTAATGGGGTGTGATAGTCCATGACAATCTCCAATATAAAGGCCAGTATAACCCCAAACCAGTTATAATAGTTATATCCATTGAACTTATATCCCCATATTTTCATGCCTAATTGGCAGTGGGTCAAAACCTTGTACCCCTGGTGAACATCAAAATAGCTGGTAAATGGATGTTCATCCCTCTAAAAATGGTATTAATAGGTATTGATTCATAGCCAATTATCAAACAACAGGAGCTTTGAGCACTGCTCAACTGTCTTTCCACCCACCGAAGACACGGCAAGTTGCTGCTGCACGGGCGCCACGGCTTGCGGCGCCACGGCTTGCGGCGCGGCTGGGGTCTCAACCGCGGCTTGCGCTTGCGGAGGCGCCTCGGAACGGTTTAACGTGCCGTTTTTGGCGTCCTGTCCCCGGCGGAAAGACATAGTTTCAATGGAAAAATGGGGTAAAGATGGGCAAAGATGGTATAGATTCAATATGGATGATCCAAACAATTACCATATTTTGAATAGATGTTCATCAGCCTCCCGAAGTAATGCCAATGTCTCCGCCCCCCTCCCCTTGATCATTTTTGATAATGTATCGAACCTGGGGGGGCTGAGGTCGCTGCAGCAAGGCCAAAAATGGCAAAAAAATGCAAAAAAGAGATCCTATGCCGATGTGTCCAAACTCAGTACCAACCGGTCGAAGAAGAGCTGTGTGGACCGGCAGTCTTCGAGGAACTTCTGGCGCTTTGCCCGGTTGAGGCTACCACCGGTTTCATGTCGATCATCGTCCAAGCGGTCTCCCGCGCACAGTTGAGGCTCTGATCAGCATCAAGGCCCATCAGGGTGAAAACCTCTGAAGCCTGACGAATGGCCTGGCCCAACTGCTCCTGGAGTGCTCGATGAGGTCCAGGTGGAAGTTGATGGCACGTCAGCGTGATGTCAAAGAGCTGGTCTGGATGCGGCGGTGGTCTGTCCGCCTCTTCAGACTCCATGTTTCCCCTTGGATCCACCAACTGATTAGAGATAAGTATGACCACTAGCAATTAGAATCAATCAGTATTATCAATATCTATACCAATTAGTATCAATTAGTATCAATATGTGTTTGATCATGATCAGTATTATGGTCAATGTATTAAAAATATTACATATTAATTGATATCATATCCCATTGTCCCATCTAGTCCAAGAAAACGTCTCACTAATACCTATAGACATATCCCATGTGCTTATGCTAATTCCAAAATGTTCTAGACATTCTTCTCAATGGTCATGGAATAGATTGGAATATAGTACCTATACACTCCTAAGAACCGACCAAAAATAGATGATATATGATTATAGTATAGTATATAATGGACTACTAATATAATTCGTGAAGAAACCACTATTAGTAAAGTATATTCGGACATAATATGTCAATATTTTAAAATTTACTGCTAATATTAATAGACTATCAACATTAATATTGCACTACTATCAATGATTGATATATTGTAGTAACCCACTATTCATATCAATGACTAATAGTAAATCAATATAAATTATAATATCAATTAATCATAATTAATAATTACTCAATATCAATCGATCCTAATTAATCATAATTAATCATTATTAATCATAACTAATCTGGTTGGTGGTTTCAACCCCCCTGAAAAATATTAGTCAGATTGGATCATCATCCCAACTATTGGGGAAAATAACAAATGATCCAAACCACCAACCAGTAATCCATAACTAATCCACAATTAATCCACTTTGAGACCAAGCCGCCGTGAAGTCCAGATCCAAATCCAGCAAGCCGCCCGCCGGCGCCGCTATTGGCGGCGCGGCCGCCACGGCCGCGGCCACGGGTGCCACGGGTGCCACGGGGGCCCCTGTGGCAGTGACGGAACTGGAATGAAAAAATGGCGGAAAATAGGAGTTTTACAATTGAACATAGTCATGCCACAGGGGTCATGTTTACATAGCTTTAATTTGTTGAACAGAGTTTCAGCGATTTTAACATAGTCATTTTACCAAACATGCAGCCAGGATACATGATTTTGTGATATGTTGTGCTTCGAGTTCGGTATCACCATCAAAGACATGCTGCATTTCATTCAGAGTTTGGTTTTGACCACAGAGACCCTCCGGTAATCAAACAGGGCAATGGAAAATCAGCCATTTAGAGTTGATTTTCCAAGCTACAAAACCTCAAATTAGTTCAGGGTTATTGCATGTTATTGCTATGTTTGATGTTTGGAGGGTAGATGGGAAAATGGAATTATAGTCTTTGTCGAAGGTGAGCTACCCATCCCTGACAATATCAAAGTCAATTGGTCTTATCCCAGGGATGGAAATAAAATGAAACCAAAAACCAACTAATTACCCTCTGGTAAACTAACATAACTATGGAAAATCACCATTTTGTAGCTGGGAAAATCCACTATTTCAATGGCCATTTTCCAGTTCGCTTTTTTTATTAGTTCACCATTGGATAACCCACTTTTTGAGGGGACTTTCAAGACGTTTCAGGTAGTTTTTCCACATGTTAAACCTCTGGTAATTTAACATAGCTATTGAAAATGGCCATTTATAGTGGATTTTCCCATTAAAAATGGTGATTTTCCATTGCTATGTTAGTTCACCAGAGGGTAAACCTCTGAAAATTCGCTCAGGATTGATGTTTTGAAGAACAAACCTATCTATAGACATCCCACAGGTTGCAAATCTTTGACCGACTTTGGTCGGTCATCTGACAACGGAGTGCTTCAGGACTGCCCCGAACATGAAGTCTCCACTTAATCCATGTTCAACCCCTGAAACTGGGCTATGAACCTAGTTTACTGCAGCTATTTGAGGGTGTCCAGCTACCCGGTAGCCTGCATACCTGCTATTCTGGGATACAAAGTGAGTTGGAAAAGTACAACCCATATATATATATAACCCTCATATAAGTTGGAGTATAAAGTTTTGGGGTATATGAAAATTTCCTTGGAGATAACTGGTCATGATTTCCGGGCAAAGAATCAAAACTTTCATGTGGCGAAACTCAATCGTAGCTCCAATTGTTGACCTTAATTCCTTACTGGTTGGTGGTTTTAACCATCTTGAAAAATATTAGTCGATGGGAAGGATTTCCCCTTTTTTATTATGGAAAATAATCCACATGTTTGAAACCACCAACCAGTTGTTTAGTTCCATATTGCTAATATTAAACCATTATTGTCCCATTAGACCATTGTGAAACCATATGAATGCCATATTAAACCATGCTCCCAACACCCCACTGTTACCGTTAGCGATCAGTTTCGAAACATCAAAAACCGCTTCTTTCGGCGGCACATGGCAAACATAAAAACAGTACCGTTTTGGCTTGGTGTTAAACCCGGTTAACAATTGATGTTTATGGTATTTTCATGGTATGTTCATGGTATTTTCATGGTATTTTCATGGTATGTTCATGGTATTTTCAGGGTATTTTCAGGGTATTTTAATGAGATGTTAATGGGATTCCATGGTATTTTAATGGTGTCTTAATTGGATTTTAATGGTCATTTAATGGCATTTCAATGGTATGTTAATGGCATTTCAATGGTATTTTCATGGTAATTTAATAGGATTTTAATGGGATTTTAGCGGCTTTGGACTCGAAAGATCCACTCGATCCACAACCGTGCGGGGATACCCTAAGAGTCCTCAAACCGTCGTGCTGGAAAATCATCCACCTCGTATCCCAGAATCATATTTAAAAAAACCATCATCCCATCGTTTTCCCTATTAAAAAAAAAAAAAAAACATATAGAATTTCATAGAATTTCTGTATAAACTATATATTTAAACTACCAAAATCACAACCATTCATTTTTAAGAACCCTCCGGGACCGGTCGTACGATTTGTTCAGGGGACTCCGCCTGAGAAGTCGCCCCAATCGCCGCTGTCGGCGCCTTTTCGGGCACGGTTCTGTTTTTCTCTTTCTGAAGATGTGCAATTTATATGGCTATAGAACAATATATATATATATTATTATGATATCTGACATAATTTGGTAAAGTAGGCTTTAAATATATGTTTTTTTCATAGGCGACATTTTTAGAGGGTTTCAAACAGGTATTTTCTCATGGATCAATCATGCGATAAAAAAATAAGTCGCCATGGTCAAGTTACTAACGGTACGAGCTATCGTCATCCATCGAGGAATCCAGTCACATGATGGGTACTTCAAAAAACCATCCCCCATTGATTGGGAAATCCCCATATTATCTGGTTGGTGGTATACCTACCCCTCTGAAAAATGATGGAGTTCGTCAGTTGGGATTATGACATTCCCAGTCTGATGGGAAAATAATCCATTCATGTTCCAAACCACCAACCAGATAATATAGGTATTGGGGGAATTGTAATATGGGTATATAACTTGATCGGAAAACAACCCATTGATGCATTTATAATACGTGTTTCGTGATGTCTCCCCTGAAGTCTCCCCTTCCCATGCTCAGATTCATCCCAATCAGTAGATATCACCTACCATCTGGTTATTTAACATAGCCATGGAAAATCCTCATAAATGGAGGTTTCTAGCCGGGAAAATCATCTATATCTATGGGCCATCTATACCATGGCCATGTTAGTCATAACCAGAGTGTACAGCTGGGTAATGTGTGGGATTAGTATATTGTACAGCCAATCATTAGATATACAGCCAAAAATTGCTGGAAAATCCTATTGTACAGCCAGTACTATGGGATACTTGATATGTTCAAAAAAACACGGGCTGGTTGGTGGTTTTAACCATCTTGAAAAATATTAGTCAATGGGAAGGATTATCCCATATATGATGGAAAATAGTCCAAATGTTCCAAAGCACTGGGTGTCTGAAAATCGAGGCAACTTTCATAGGGAGAATTATATAGAATTATGATTAATCAATGGGACCAGGGCAATATGTGTAGACCAGGTACCCGAAAAAACTGTGTTATGCCAAGAATCGTGGAGTTTTCTGGATACCCTCTGGCAATTCAACATAGCTGTGAAAAATGGCTACATGAATATGTTTTTACCTTACCACATTAGATGTTCCATAGCAAATATGAAATTGCCAGTGGGTAAGCTTCAGACCATCATTTATCAAGTATCCCATAGTACTGGCTGGTCAATAGGATTTTCCAGTTCATGGATTGTTTGTGTTATATGTATTATATATATATATAATTACAGTAGGTAGGTTCACAGCCACCATCTAAAAATCAATCATCAATCATATTCAATGGTCATTTTAGGAACCTAAATTGGAGGTACCTACCATCTATGTTAGGCCTTTTTGTTAAGGCCTATGTAACATATCACCATATGTGTCATGTTGGAAACCTTCATCAACGGCGTGAGAATCACTGTGGGATCATCCGAAGACATCACGTCTATAGCTATATAGGAAATGGCCCAGTCGAAATGTCGTGGATTTACCGATTCCGGTTACCCTCTGGTTATGTCAAAATAGCTATGGAAAAATCGCCATTTATAGTGAGTTTTCCCATTAAAAATGGTGATTTTCCATAGTTATGTTAGTTTACCAGAGGGTATGTCAACAGTTTGCGAACTTGAACATGGCCCAGTCGAAATGTCGTGGATTTACCGATCGATTTGCAGGCCATGAAATGCCATGCTGGATCGTGAACCATCGTAAAACGTTTACCACGTTATATAGTATGCGTTTGTTTGGTTCATAGGTGAAACCCGTTGTGGCTTTCAAAACGGAATCCCCATAAAAACCAGGTACCTTTCACTCCTCAAACTCATCAAGAAGGCTAAATTTTGGTTCCATTAAAAAGCCAGTCTTATCCAGAACAAACCATAGAAATCATCGATATCCCCTTCACAAACCTCTAGTACTTATATGATAAGATGTGAGGCTCACAATTATATTCTCATTACACACTATACACCCACTAATATCCTGTTAATGTCCCATTGTCATCCTGAATAACCAATCAACAAGGCTATGTTCAATGACTCACCTATGATCATATATGCTTTTCTATTTTCCCACTATTCCCATGATATTCCCATTATATGCTTGGATATTGGTAAATCCCATTCTATTCCATTATAACGGTCACTAACCAGTTTCCTGATAAGTCACTAACAAGTTATATCCCATTATATTCCGATGATATTCCCACTTTTGCTTTTCATGGGTTTTCTATTTTCCCACTATATTCTCATTATATGCTCATTACCCTCTGGTAATTTAACATAACTATGGAAAATCACCATTTACAGTGGATTTTCCCATGAACAAATGGTGGATCTTTCCATAGTTATCAATATGTAACAGTTTACGAGAGGGTAAACATTCATTTTCCTATGGTTTTCCCAGCTATAAACCTCCATTTTCCTATGGTTTTCCTATGGTTTTCCAACGATTCCCACTATTCACTGCTTGCGTCGTGACTCATCTGCCGTCACGGCACCATCACCACGGACCCCCGACCTGCGCCCTTGACGGATCCACGGGCTCCGGCACCGGCACCGCGTGACCCGCCGTCCGGGAAGAAGTCGTCCGTCCTGGCAGAAGTTACCCTCCTGGTAAACTGTTACATAGCTATGGAAAATCACCATTGTACTAATGGTGATTAATGGTATATTCATTGGTTAACCATGATTTCCCCGTTGACCATACATGATGCCTCTGGTAATTTAACATAGCTATGGAAAGATCCACCATTTTGAACGGGTAAATCAACTATTTCAATGGCAATTTTCAATAGCTTTTTGTATGTTTACCAGGAGGGTAAGCATCCAGCTTCTAGGGGATTCAACGACAAAAAAAAGGTGGTTTTACCATGAAAATTAGGGTGGTTTAAGCATCGAAAATAGGGTGTTAACATGTGAAAAAAACATGTTTTAGCAACAAAAACCATAGCTTTAACAATCGACAATAGAGATTCAAGCATCAAACATGAAGCTGTAACCCTGGAACAGCTTCAAAGATGGTGATGGATGGTGATTTAACAAATCAAAATTAACAAACATATTGGATTTCACCAGCAAAATTGGATGAGAACCAATTTTAACATCTAGCATCCAGTATGCCAGAAAATTTAGTACACTGCTCAATTAAATAGTGGTATTTTCCAATGCACTAACCGAGGTTTTGGGGATATCACCAGCTATCTCTGGGGATTTTGGAGAGTAAATCCATTACTGCTTTAGGTGGTAACAATTTGGATATAATTATATAATATCTGATGGTTAGTAATGATTAATAATGGTTAATAATGGTTAATAGTGGTTAATAGTGGTTAATGATGGTTAATCATTGGCTAAAACATGGGCTGGTTGGTGGTTGAGCCACCTACCCCCCTGAAAAATGATGGAGTGAAAGTCAGTTGGGATGATGACATTCCCAATATGATGGGAAAAATAATCCAAATGTTCCAAACCACCAACCAGACATGGTGAATATGTTTAGGTAATGTAGTAACAATATAGTGAATACTGGTGGATAGTAATAATAAATCATTATTCTGGGGATCATAGTTAATATAGTAACAATAAAATATGATGGATGGGGATGTCTACGAGTAAAACTGTGAATTTGAAAATAGAAATGATACCAGTAATTGCAAGATGATTGGTTTGAAACTTTGGCAATATTGGGCATAAACAGGGATTGGTAAATGTCCCATTTTGGGTATATTGGACATCACCTTATAGTAGCCATGATAGACCATATATACCTAATGGTTGGGTGATGTTCCATGGGGACATTTAATGACCCATGATAAACCATCACAAACCCTCAGGTAAACAAAACTGGCAATCTGAAATCCCCCATTTTATCGATACCAGAAACCATCTTTTCTGTATAACCATCCACTTATTTTGGACATACACATTCTCACCCAAAAATCCTGAGACAATCCCATCCCAAGATTACCATGGGATCATTTTGGGGACCCCACAATAGTGTGGATAGCTGCCTATCCTGCGCGCAAGAATCACCCTAATCCAGGTGAAATATATATATATATATACTTGTTCATAGCTGACATCCTCTTGACTGTCGGTGAAAAAACTCAATTCCTGTTGGTGGAAAATCCATGAACATCCATTTTTGTTGGCTGCACTAATATCAGAATTTGCAAATACCAGCTACCCTCTGGTAATTTCCTATGGTTTTCCTATGGTTTTCCCATGGTTTTCCCATTAAAACCAGTATGCACAACTGCTTCCTACGTCCCTGGTTGACCCAAAACCATGTTTGAAACCCATTGGGGGATCCCCCACTTTCCATGGGGTAAATAAACATCACCATCCAGTGGTTCGCCAGCATTTTCCGAGAAACAACATGTGGTGGATACGAAACATGTCTGGTTGGTGGTTTCAACCAACCCCCCTGAAAAATGATGGAGTTCGTCAATGGGAAAGATTATCCCATATATGAAATGGAAAGTCAGAAACCATTCATGTTCCAGTCACCACCAGATGTTCAATGACTTTTTCAAAAACCCTAAACCCAAAGTCACACCCAAAATTGGCCACCTTTTTAGAGCCGATCAATCAATGCAGTAAACTCAGTAGCCGCTCCATCTTGGACCATGGCTACTCGTTTTTGATTCGCTGGGATGATCCGCTGGTGAAGACATAGCGCTGATCCGCCGCAGTTTTCGATGGTTTTTGAGTGATCACCATAGGAAAACCAGGGTATTAACTGTATTAACCATCATTAACCAGCATTAAGCATCATTAACCATCATTAACCATCATATGGCGGTGTCCAAAGTCATGGAGCTAGCCCTAGTTATCATCCAGTCGTCATGGATGACCATGACTTTGTATTGTTTCAGATATTGAAACAATATTGAAGTGACGACTGGAGATCCCTGACTTTTTGAAGAAACCACGACATAAATCCCATGACGTGTTTATGCTCATTTTAAGCCGTCCAAAGATCTTGGGGATCACGAGATCACAAACACATATCATCCATTTTCTTCGCATGGAAAGGGAACAACAGTCCAAACATGTCCAAACCACCGAGTTTTTTTCGGCTTAAATATGTTTGGTGTCCCTGATCTTCTTAAAAAAGAAACAACACCTCCGTTGCAGAGGCTTCTTGATGGTCAAGATGTGACATGTTGGATCTGCGATGTTCAGTGGGTGCCCCAGTTCGTCAGCTAAGTTGGTGAACATAACTCCAATGACTAGGGTCTATTAATAATACACATGGATGTTTCCCAAAATGGCTACCCCAATGGCTGGATGGTTTATTTCATGGAAAATACCATCTAGAAATGGATGATTTGGGGGTACCCCCATTTCAGGAAACCTCCATATGAGTGGCGGACAAAATTACTTACTACTCGCAATGGACATGGCCAAAGTGGGTGGTCCCCAATCGGTTGTGAATGTTTTCGCACAAATTTGAACATCCCAAGTCCACTCCCTGCTACTTTAGTCTTCCGCTAATTTTGTCGGCTACTCATATGATCATATATCTATAGTTCATGAGGATTACCCTCTGGTAAATTAACATAGACCGTCCATAGACCCTGAAAATCACCTATTTTTAGAGGAAACATGAGGACACTAATCTTCCAACCCCTATCTACCAGGGTCTATGTTAATTTACTGGAGGGTAAATATAAACGAACAAACATCACTGCGGTCACTGTGGGGCACCACCAACCATCAATGCTTGGGCCGCAATCTTTAGCCATCTCCACACATGGATCCTCCCTCCATTAGCTTCCCACGGCCGCACCAACGATGTTGGCGTAGACGCCCGCCACTAAGATGTAACAACCAAGCAAGAAACTCAGCAGTGAAACCACTTTGCGCCAGAAACCTGGATGAACATGGCAATGGCTTTTTGGTGGAGATTGCGCCATCATATCTTAAAAAAGAAGTTGGTGTTTGGAACAGCCACTGAGAACATAAATTTTGAAGGATCATCTATTTTTAGCTAGCCATGGAGATGGGATAGCTTGTGGTTTGTGGCGCCTTGAATCCAGTGAAAGCAAACCCATGGAACCACATACATCCTCCCAAAGAATCTATGACAAAGAGCCTCAAAACATATTACTTCAACCAAGGATTATGAAATCATATGTTGTAGAAACAAAAAATGTAAAACCTGCAATTAAGTTTCTGGGACTAAAACGTTTACTTGTACCTCACCCAAACCTCTAGGAAATCTAAGATGGCAAAGGAATTGAATATCCCCATTGGTATTTTTCCCATAGTGGTTCAATAATATCTCTTGGGGAAAATGCTAGAGGGGCCTGCTGGGTATACCAGTTATCACCAAGTTGTAGCGTATTAGCCCTAATTGGGGGTGCAGTTGCAGTTGTAAGTGGGTAAATAACCTTAGTTAAAGGCTCTATCCCGAAGTCACCCCAACTTCGCCCCCAACCAGGTTACATGCAATAATTATGCAATTATATCCATGAAATCCCATGAAATTCCTCTAAACCCATGAAATTCCTCTAAAGTCCATTGAAACACCATATTTCATCATGGGTTTCACCATATTTCATTACTTGAACCAACTTGAACCAGCCCCTGCCTGGCAGTTGAAGTTTCAAATCGATGATGGCCGGCAAAATGTAGATGATCATGCCTGTTGCAAGACGATGCAAGACGTAGATGTTTCAGGGAGGAGGGAGCACATGGGATTATACGATTTTAATTGATTTTAAAATGTTTAATATTGGTTCATTGGGATTTAACATGATTTAACCACCAATAGTCGATAATAATAGATGTCTCTGGATTTCCAATGAAAACATGGAATACACTATTATGATGTTCAGGTGGAGTTGCGTTTAAAGATTCGCACAACTAAAGTTTACCCTCTGGTTATGTCAAAATAGCTATTGAAAATGGCCCAGTCGAAATAGTGGATTTACCCAGCTACAAAATAGTGGATCTTTCCATATAGTTATGTAACAGTTTACCACAGGGTGAAAAACATATAGATCCATTGAAATAGTGAATTTTCCCATGAAACATGATGGATTTTCCATAGTTTTTTGTATGTTTACCAGAGGGTACTGATACATATAGAAAATTACCTTACTTCGAGTGATCCCCACCATGACATTTATACATTTTGTTGTTGGCATATCTTCTGGCATTCTACCTGGCATATCTTCTGGCAGATGTTCTGGCATATCTTCTGGCATTCCATCTGGCATTCTATCTGGCATATCTTCTGGCATTCTAGCTGGCATATCTTCTGGCATTCCATCTGGCATTCTATCTGGCATATCTTCTGGCATATTATCTGGCAAATCTTTTGGCATTCTATCTGGCAAACATTCTGGCACTTTATCTGGCATATCTTCTGGCATTCTATCTGACATTGTATCTGGCATTCTATCTGACATACCTTCTGGCATTCTATCTGGCATATCTTCTAACATTCTATCTGGCATTCTATCTGACATTCTATCTGGCATATCTTCTGGCATTTGAGGTCCAGCAGTGCGCACTGAGCTGGGAAGGTCCCAGGTTGAAGTCCAGCGGTGCGCACTGAGCTGGGAAGGTCCCAGGTTGAGGTCCAGCAGTGCGCACTGAGCTGGGAAGGTCCCAGGTTGAGGTCCAGCGGTGCGCACTGAGCTGGGAAGGTCCCAGGTTGAG
>Ga0126342_10014935_pt1 | contig 13653 bp, 10 predicted proteins | sample Cyp1metagenome_FD_92528 | JGI IMG/M metagenome (GOLD analysis project Ga0126342, IMG submission 92528) | Coral microbial communities from Lord Howe Island, Old Settlement Bay, Australia - Cyphastrea 1 metagenome | ecosystem: Host-associated > Invertebrates > Cnidaria > Coral ...
ATATATATATATACACATTTATTATATTATAATATATTATAGGGATTTAAAGCTATGAACAGTTGATATGGGGGTGCAGGACTCGGGTGATGTTTAATAATTATGTAACGACCCATAAGTTTTTTATCTTCATCCCAGGCAGTCCCTGATTCTAGTGCTTATCCCAAGTCAGAAAGCTTGAAGGGAGCAACCATGGGCGCACCAACAAGTCAGGCTGATCACACATATGTTCTGCTCACAACATATTTAAGGATATAGAAGATTCAACATGCTGATGTATGTAAGCAAGCATATGTATATATATATATATTGCTATGATATTCTATAATTTAGCGCGGATCTAGAACAGTTCATGTTTTGGTCTTCAAGCGCTTAAAGATCCAACAACAATATCTCGGGACCAAAAAAATATCACAGGCCCATCCCCAGGACATTGGTCAATAGAGCTTGTTCTTCACCCCCCATGGATACCCTCTGGTAAACATACAATAACTATTGAACATGGCCATAGAAATAGTTGATTTTCCCATTAAAAACTGCAAAAACATGGTGATTTTCCATAGTTTTTTGTTAGTTTACCAGAGGGTATCCATGGTCTTTTGCGCCCCAGTGGCAACCGTATAGCTCATCCCTGTGGCTTCCAAAGACCTTTGGTGCAGTCCCTGAAACAGAAAGGCGCTCTGCCGCCAGCGCCGTGCCATTGTTAAGGCGCTCATGGCGGAGGTGAGGCCCACGATGTCCACACCCCAGGTCTCCTGGGACTGGTCGAGTGATTGCCAAGTACTGAAGTCGAGTGATTGGTCTTACATCTATGACAGACATATGTATAATATATATATATATATATATTATATATATATATTACATGCATAATGATGTATATAGATAAAGAAATATATATATACATATATATATATATATTTGTATATGATTGTATACGTATAGCTTATGCCATTGTATAACCTAAATAATCTATGTGGGATATCAACTGTACTTGTTCATAACAGCTTATAACCCTTGTGAAAGTGACAGATGATTAGTGACAAACCCCAGTCATCAACCATCATTTGGCTCCCTCGGGGAACTTCTAAGTATGTTGCCTGAAGGACATCACTAATTAAATATGATCTAACACCATTATCTTGTGATTACTTCCTCAATGATCTATTCTGAGGCGGTTTGAAAGTTGCTTTGAATTGCACCAATGGAATTGCAAAGAAAAAAACATAGTTAGTGAACACGAAATAACTTTTCTTAGCGCAACATCAGGCCAATCACAGAAGCGATTCAGAACTCTACAAACATGGACATTGCAAAGTGTTGAGCCTCCAATCCTGGTCGTTGGTTTACATAGTTAGTTACGCGTGCAAAAACATTGTTGTTAAATCCACATTTGGTTTGCTTGACTATGATGTATATATATAATTATATATAATATATATATATATATGATATATGTGCTATTGAAGGCTTAGATGCACCTTTCTTTTCATATCTATGTATATGTACATCTTCATGGCTAGAGATCGAGGTATCTACGGCTCTTCTACGTCCCAGCTTTTGCTTCCCCTCTCCTCGGCCTCCTGATAGCTCTCCACAGCCTCCTGCCAGTGCCCTGCTGTGGGGCTTTCAGTCAGTGACACAAACGGTTTCATTCAATCATCAACAGTTCTGGGTAAATTATAATATTTGACTAACCTGAATTAAGGCCCATTTGGGGATGATTTCCCTTATTAACTATGATTCCAGTGAGGTCGCAGTGAGGTCGTTATAATTTACCCAGACAGTTGGGAATTGAATGATTCAACCATCAACAAAAATAGATCCACATGACAATTTAACGATCAAAATAAATAATAATGATCAACATGATTCAACCATGAAAAAATGATCCAAATGATGTTTTAATGTTATCAACAATTGCGGGTTTGCAGAATTAATCATGATTTAACCGCCAAAGACTTGGATTTCTTCATGATGATGTACCCATCCTTAAACATTTTTTTTCCATCAACCATCAACAAATGAGAAACATACGCCTCAATGGTTAGCTGGTTTCAACCATGTGAAATGACTCATGCTCCAAGATCTTGGAACATAACTGCAGATGGATAGATGGGTACGATGAAACGATGACATATTTAACCGCGAATTGTTAGGGATTTGGGCGTTTTTAAACATGAATAAACATCAATGAACCAACTATTTTGGCGTACCTAGAGTACGGAAGTGTTGACTCATTGCCAGATCATCATAGACTTATAGATAATACATGATAATACCATCGCACGTAGTACGTAGCCTTTCTTCACGCGGCGTCTTTGAACTCTGGATGTTCGGCACCTCAAACTTTGGCAAAATTCACCTGAAATCTAGCAGCTAGCATGTGGTTGGGAAACTCTACTATCTAAAACTCTAAGTAGCTCCAACTGGCTCCCCATGCCAAATAGGAATTATGAATACCCCAACAGCTCCGAAATCCCAACAGCTCCCTCCGCTGTTCAAAACATCTTCCGAGAATTCCCTGCTCTGACCCCTCAACCTAACAACCTCAAATATGGCGAAAAAAAACGGGTAAACCAAAAACTCATGGGTTCTCATGGGTTTCCATGGTTATCATCAAACAAATAAAGCGCGTTTCCCCTATGAAAATTTTCTCCGCCGTGCTGCTGCCAATGGGTTTCAAACCATCCCCGATCGGCCCATGGGTTTTATCGGTGAATAATGGGCCTCCGGTCTCGGAAACGTCAATGAACATGTTGCGTGCGGCCAAATCCTTGCAGTTGGCATCAAACAGGTGGATTTTACCCTGAAAGATGCTGGTGGATTTTACCCTGGAGCTTGACATGGTCGCTGGCACCGTAATAAGCACCTCAGAATGGATTGATTTCAGCGAAATCTCAGAGGACAGAAACATCCACTATGGGGGTTTCTTATGGGGATAGCCCCAAATCATCAAACAAAAAACATCATTTTAGTACGTATTGAAATCCATGTTTTTGGGGGTCCCCCGATTTTAAGCAAACCCCATGACGTTTCTACTTAGATATGTTTGTACTACATTTTTTTCCGGTTTATTTCCTGTAGATTTAAGCCTCCGTCCAAGTCTAGGGTTTTTCCTGGGGGTGCAGTTCCAATTATAAGTCCTATAAAAACCATGGAAATGGTGCAGTTTTTTTTCATTTAACATCATGGTTCCAATAAAAATCACAGTCCTGCAGCCAAAATTAGATCCATTGTTGACTTGATTTAGGTCAAATCATGTCAATTTGCCGGAAAAACCATGTTTTTGATGGGAACATCGATGGTTTCCGGTGAAGATTTTCCCAACAAAACCAATCCATTGATATTGATTATTGGAAAATCAATGGACTACCGGTATGGGACTATGAATGGAATATTCATGGGACTATTAATGGGATATACCAGTATCAAGTTAAATTGAAAAATCCGTGGTTTCCGGTGAAGATTTTCGCTTAAACCAAATCGTTGATTAAATCAAGTTACCCTCTGGTAATTTAACGTAGCTATTGAAAATGGCCATTTATAGTGAGTTTTCCCATTAAACATGGTGATTTTCAATAGCTATTTTGACATAACCAGAGGGTAAATCGCAAGGCTCTGGTTCAAGTTGTTGATGAGGAAGCGCTGATAGCATCCAACCTGCCAACTGCCACTGCTGCGACTGGTGACACGCGGTGACCACGCTGCAGTGAGACAACCTCGGCATGGGACATGACCGGGAAAGCTGTTCATATTTGTTTTTTTTTTTAGAACAACAACAACAACAACAGCAACAACAACAAACAACAAACAACAAACAACAAACAACAAACAACAAACAACAAACAACAAACAACAAACAACAAACAACAAACAACACAACAACAACAACAACAACAACAACAACAACAAACGTATTTGTTATGAATGTAAAAAATGATATTATATGATTTATATATATATATATACACATATGAATACAATATCATTTAGCGCACTTATATATGTATATAACACATTATGTATACAATATATAAATAGAATGTAATATCATATTCAATATAATATAGTATTATGATATAATATAATATAATATAATATAATATAATAATATATAATAATATAATATAATAATATAATATAATAATATAATATAATAATATAATATAATAATATAATAATATAATATCATATAACAAATAATAAAATAAAATAATATAATATAATATGATATAATATAATATGAAATAATATAATAACACAATATAATAAATAATATAACATAATATAATATGATATAATATAATATGATATAGTATAATATAATATAATATAAGACAATATAGTATAGTATAATAACATAGAGTATAATGTATGTATATATACCATAACAAAACATAACATAACATAATATCATATAGTATAATCATATAATAGAATACATATATATATATATACATAATATAATCGTGTATTATATTGAGTTATATTGTAGTACATATTGTATTATATAGTAGTTTATATGCTACTATATTGCAGTGTATATCATATACATATATATATATATACATATGTACTGTATGTATAAAGAAACAATTCATAGCATGTCAAACTCGCAACAAATGGATACCCTCTGGTAATTTAACATAGCTATGGAAAACCACAATTTTTAATGGGAAAACTCCCTATAAATGGCCATTTTCAATAGCTATGTTAAATTACCAGAGTGTAAACAAATGTGCTGCCATCAGATCTGAGGAACAAATCAACTTCACCCTGCAAGCTGCGCATACGCTGGAGCAAGAACGAGCACAACTCCTGGCTGCGACATCGTGGAAGCCTTGCGATTCCTAGACAGAAACAATGTTAAAAAAACATCAACAACCCAAAGACAAACCGTTTGTGTAATATAGAAATTATGGTGTAATAGATGTTTGTTTTTTTTTTTTTAAAAAAACAAAACAAAACAAAAAAAATCCATATATTCCAAACACAAACCGTTTGTAGCCATAGAAATAGGTCATATCGAAATATATCGAAATTATGGTGTAATACGAGCGACAAACTTTTTGGGTTTAAAACCAGTCACTTCCAGCCATGTGAAGCGGCCATGATTGTGGTGGTTTTCACATGATGAACAAAAGGTAACAGTAACAATGACAAAGCTATATCACAGCAATAGTAGCAGCAACAATTTAATATAATCAGTGATTATTGGCATTGTCCTTCTCATAACTAATAATTAATCGTGATCATAACATATCAAACAAACACAAACAATATCAATAGATTGATTCTCGATGTGTCGTGTTGCTACACCGGTCCAGTACCCGGGGTACCCGGTAGGGTACCCGGTACCCCGTAACGCCGAGACCATCCGAGACCGAGATTCCCATTGCTGCTTCTTTCCAGCCGCATCGATCAGTTCTTCGTACATCCTGGCGGAGATAGCAAAAATAGCCTCTGGTTATGACATTCACACTTTGCCATGGAAAATCAAGATCCACCCATGCTATTAAGAACGGTAAACCATCTATTTCGATTAGGGCCATCTATACATACCATGGCTATGTAAGAAATAGAGGGTACTTGCAGGATCTTGGAGATTTGGAGAGTGACAGATTCGCTAGCAGATTCGCTGGCAGATTCGCTGGCATGTTGGGCTTAATATACTGTTAATAATGGTTAACACCATGGTTATTATACCTGGATCCCCTTGATCGTGGAAATAAATTTCCACACCAAAGCCAAAATCGATCAATTTTGCCAAATTCAAGAGAAAGAGAACTCCTGAACGGTTATTTCCACTCCAGAACGCTTTTTTTAACTCCAGAACGCTTCCGAACGGTTTTGAACGCTTTTTGAACGCTTTTTGAACGCTTTTTTCCACTCCAGAACGTCCGAAGTGTCAGGAACGGCAAAAACCACTCTGGCGTTCTTTTTTCCACACCAACCCCCAAAATCGATCTTTTTTGGGTTTGGTGTTAAAATTACAAGTATCATGGTTTACCAGGTATGGTTAATGATGGTTTATAATAATCTGGTTGGTGGTTGAGTTGACCTACCCCTCTGAAAAATATGATGGAGTTCGTCAGCTGGGATGATGAAAACCCAATATATGGAAAAAATGAAAAATAAAAAACATGTTCCAAACATTTCCAAACCACCAAGCAGTCATGGATTATGATGGAGTGCCATGGATTATCATGGATTCTACTTGAGGCCGAGACTTGTACCATATTTCACCACAATGATACAGAAATTAATTCCAAAAATCCATATAGATAGCGTTCAGTTGCCTTATTTCAGTTGCTGAATTCTATGGTTTATGCTAGATATAACGAAGTAATACGAACTAGTAACTAGTATTCATGCTGGTTGTTTCATGGTTATTTCATGGTTATTTCAAGCAACGAACTCACATCACGATTTCAGGGGGCAAAAATCCTGATCCACTGATTCAGATCATTGAAGAATTTTGAAGATCTAAAATCAATGGGAGATCTCCAGGATCCTAAATCGGAGGTACTGTACCATATTGTTGGCCATATTTTGTGGGGCCATTGATAAAATCATTCTAAATCTGTGTAGTGTCCTCATCTATCACATTGCAGAACAAGAAAAACATAGAAAAAAGCGACCCTGAATCCCTGATTTTTTGAACAGCTTGAGTTTCGGAGAATTCGCTGCCACAGTGCAAGACTTTACCCATATTTATCCATCTTTTCCAAGATTCCTTGAATCCGTTCGCAGTTGACTCTCTTCCATGGTTCTCAGCAGCTCCAATGCGCGACTCAAAGACACGGAAGATAGGGAACCAATCACCTGCCCGACGCCGAAGTTACAGCTGAGAGGATGGCAGAAGATCCTCTGACTCAACTGATGTCATGGCTTTGTGGGGAAATGGAATCCAAATGCTGTCCAAAGTAACAGTTGTTATATGAGAAGTTGGTTCAAATGACAACTTGCTGTTGCTAGAGGTATTTCAATCTCTCCGGGGTTTTACGGTGAAAGTGTTGATAAATGTTCGACATGTTCATCTGGATTTGTCGGAACCCCCAAATGCCAATATTCAACATGAACAAATGCCACCCATACAGATCTGAACAGGTCCGACTCATGATTGAACCCCCCCTTTCCATCCCTCACTGTTAGTCATGTTCGAGTAAACATGATTAGACCATATTAGACCATCACTTCCAAACATTTCTGGTTGGTGGTTGAGCTCTACCCCTCTGAAAAATCATGGAGCTCGTCAGTTGGGATGACGACATTCCCATTTTTTTTGGAAAAATCATCCAAATGTTCCAGTCACCACCAACCAGATTTTCATCTCTAACACTGGACTCCTCCCAAAAACATCCGCCCAAAAACGGTACTGCCCGCCGTATTCCAGGCGGCCACCAGCTGATACTCGGCAACCACTGGTGCCATCTCGGCATGGCTGGCGGGTTCAACATGTTCAACCCCCCCTGGGAGAGAAACGTTTAAACATTGTGGATCATCATCCCAAATATGGGACAGAACACATTCAACACAAAAAACAACACATTAATATAAACCACCAACTAGATTGAATATGGTTGGATCATTTACAACAAGGTTTTACTTGTTTTAACCATTGAAAAAATAATGTGGTTTTAACTTCTAACAATCCAAAGAGTAAACTAAATGACATTTCATCAGAAGAGAAGATGAAACACGATAGCAAAATTGTTGGCAAAGGATAAGAAGAGCAGAGCAATCGTACCAACAATTGGAAAAGGATTGTGTATATAATATATATATAGGTATAATTTATGTATGATCTGATATAGTATGTTGCTATATTCTGTTGAACACTTTGGGAATGAGGATCACATGTTTATGTTTCATGGGTGGGGACGGAAGGGTTGGATCACTAAATGTTTAACGATAAGTTTGGGGGCGGAAATCCGTGCTGAACCTGAGAGAGAAGGTCATGAGTCATGAGTTACATTGGGTCATTGGGTTGTCCAACTTTGGGTCAAAGCCATGGTGTCATTGGAAACTTCACCAGTCTACCAGAGTCTACCGAGTCTACCAGTCGTAGCTAAGAAATTGACCCACTTTCTGTCACGATCCAGGTATCATCCAAACCCCATCGGGCCCTGCCAATCCAAACTTGGAGATTTTTTCATCACGATGCTCAGATCCCGTTGGGCTCAAAACCACATTCTTGATGCTTCAGGATCTCAAACCAAATGGTAAACCCCTCATACTTGCTGTTGGTTGCTGCTGTCCCCAAACTTGAGGTGGCCAAACCTCCATTTTGCCAAGGATTTACTCCTCATGTTCCAACGTTTCCCCGTTTTTGGTCTTAAATTTCCAAGTCTTGTTGGTTCCATTTCCCCAGGACGACGTGGCTTGCCTCCTGCAGGACTTGCAGCGCCAACAGCCACTGAGTGCCCTTCCCCAGCGCCATCACCAGCGGCCGCCCCGTGGCAACACTGCCGTGCTGCCACCTCGGTAGCAGAGACGAAGGGACTGTTTTTTTGGTGATTTGTATGGCGAACATGGCGTTGTCTGAACGTAGAGCACTGAGGACTGGTTTCTCGTCATATTGCAATGGGTATCCAGGTCTTGAACTCATCGATTTTGGGGCCATAAATATGATACCAACCCACCCTCGAGCTGTCAGCAAATCGCTTGGATGCCACATATTCCGGATGGTTCAGCAATAAATTATCATATGTTAATCACAATGTTCCCCTTAAAATGTCAATCTTGAAGTATTCGCTCTCCTCCGTTTTCAGACATCCACATATCAATGTGTTGGTTTCATGCATCAACATTACGTACTTCCATTCGAGTTGTCAAAGTCAAATCCGTAGTACTAGTACCAAACCAAATTGGATCTAGAGTGACTTAAAGACACTACATAGAGTAACTTATATATGATTATATTATATTGTACTATACTATATTATATTATATCATACTATACTATATATATATGATATTGTAATATATTATATTATACTATACTATATATGATATCATATTATATTATACTATACTATATTAGATTAAGCTATATTATGTTACATTATGTTATTATATTATGTTATATTATATTATATTATACAATAATATATACAGTGTATATATATGTATATAAATATCCAGCATCTTTTGAGCACACCGCACCAAGTCACAAGTGCAAGGCCTGCTGCCACTGCACCGCCTGGGCACACGCTTCCAGCGCCGCCTTCACCATGACATGGTCCACTGTGGCGGCCACAGCCAGGAGCTGGCACGCCTGGGGTGAGCTGAAGAACATTGATAGAAACCCCATAGCTGGATGATGTTTTTTTCTGGTTAATATGTGGTTAATATACTGTTCATCATGGTTAATACCATGGTTATTATATGGTTAATGATGGTTAGTAATGACTGGTTGGTGGTTGGGCCACCTACCCCTCTGAAAAATGATGGAGTTCGTCAGTTGGGATTATGACCTTCCCAATATATGGAAAAATAAAAAATGTTCCAAACCAGCAACCAGATACACAATGAAACATGATGGAACATTATGGTGGACATGATATATAATGAAAAATGATAATGATAGAATATATATATATATATCATGATAATTATACGGAATTATGGTGGACAATGATGTAAAATGATGGAACATGATAGACAATAATGAACCATGACAAAGATGGAATTGTAGATGAGTTATGAGAGTTATGATTTACTAATTTATAACTTAAGAACTAATTATGATTTGCCAATTTCTAACAATTTGCCATTTCTAACTAATAGATTTACTATAGTTATGAGAGTGTGGCAATTTCTAATTGTTCTTGATCATGACACAGGAAACATGTCACAACAAATCGGGGCTATAGGTATAGTTCTGGGCATGGGGATAATGATAAGCAAACATGGAGCTTTCACCAGGAAACAATGTGCCAATAACTAGCACAAAATCACAACGGAAATAGTCAAATGACATCTGAGCTGTGATAAAAGGTCGTGTTCCATGAAGGCAATGCTTACGCCACACCCTTACTCTTCGCCTACACGCTCATTGTGTGAGCTTACGTGCAGGGAGTAGCTTACGCCGATGTTTACGCAGGCTTACGCAAACCATTGTTTTGCTTGGACGCGGTCTTCATTGCCTCTCCCTTTATCAGGAGTTGACTATGTGAATGCTTGCGCGAGCGCCACCCGGCGTTTGCTTCCGCCACCATCCCTGGACTTTATCCCACGCGCAGTCAATTTGACAACGGCTATGAACGACACATGTCCGGTGGTGGTGTAGAACTTGGGCATGAGTCAAAGTTCAAGACCAAGGGAAGCACACATTTGGGGACATTTGGGGTCATGTGTACTATAAACATGTAAAAATCAACGATTAAACTCTACCCTCTGGTAAACTAACATAGCTATTGAAAATGGTCATTTATAGTGAGTTTTCCTATTAAAAAAAGGTGATTGTCCATAGTTATGTTAGTTTACCAGAGGGTAATGATGTTTGTTTGGTGCTACATTTGGACCCATGCTGAGGTTTCATGTGGTTTGAGACTTCGTAGCCATCCACTCCTTTTTCGCTATCACGCCATCGAGAAGTGAATGAGTTGTGCTGTGGGCTTGGAGAACCATGGAATGGATCTTCTTGCTTCCCGCCAAATGAAAGAGCAATCCTGGAATATCACCATAGCAAAGGGCATTTCATTTGACGCTTCAAAAAGCAATGCTGAGATGAAATTGATATGTGTCAAAAACCCACTACCCTGGGTAAATTTATACAGTATTCATCCCTGAAACCATCTGATATGATGGGTTTCGAACCATTCCCATATGCCCATATATTCCCAAGAACAATACTACATAAAGCATCAGTGTCAGCATCTTGCCTGCTGCCAAAAGTGAGCTTGACCGCAGGCTCCCATGGTAGCACTGTAGCTGAAATGGTCCCGTTGCAAGCTCACTTCCTATCGGATGATCCCTGATGAAGTGCTTGGTGGTGCAAAACTTCCCCCATCAACCAGCCCAATTTTTTTTGCATTGATTGGGTATACCATGGCCCACATTTGGGATGATGTTCTAGCCCAAAAATACTTTGTATATGGTTTGATGGGATGGTTTTTGGGATGGTTTATGGCATTGGGTTTACCACATCACAACCACAAGTATGAAAGAGTCATGACTGCAAAACGAGAATGTAACTTTGCGATGGTTGACCATTGGTTTACCATGACTTACCATGATTAAACCCACTCATGGGAAAAATGGTTTACACAATTTCAGCTTTGAGATTTTCATGGCAGGATTCCATTCACAAAATCGGACCAAGCTGTCACGTCCCCGTCCTCAAATCGTTCAAGAACATGCAGGGCTTCTTTCCAAAGATGTGCAGTGGAGAAGCCGCTGATCAAGGAGTTGTAGCTGATGGCATCCAATTTGAATCTCCTTTTTTCCAGAGCCTTGGGCCCACCAGCTTGGTCCATGGGCTGGATACACCTATATCCCTCAGGGGCCCATCCCAGGATATCCCAGGATGAAAAAAATCCAGGTACTTCGATGATGTTTCGCCCATAATGTCCAGTTTTCCAGATGTTCTATCTTTCTGGGGTTACTACAATTATATATATATATATAATAATATATATATATATATATACTATTATAATCTATTATATACTTTGCGTATGTACAAGATGTGTGTGCATTTGACTTTAAATCAGGTTGGGGAGTTTGTCTAATACTGCTGGTGCCAATGCATCTTACACTAGTGTAGAGACTTGTGGGGTCTTGTGGATATCGCATGGTATAGCAATACTCGGTAAAACCAGCAACGAGGGATTTGTCAAGAACATGTTTCAGTCCGCAATTGTGTTGGTCATATCCAACTTGTCAGCCTATGTGTGGCTATGCTGCAACTGTTTTCTGCTCCAAGCTCCTTATATAAATATGTTTTCCCGACTTGATTATCCCGGAGTAAGTCCGTTTCCTTTGAACGCGAGGCTTAAATCGACATCGTTGTGGTTTCGTTGGGATTCATGGTCTACTTGACTTGCTGGAAAACCTATATTTATTACTTCGAAAAGGGATTTCCTATACAGCTCCGTCAGCTCGAAATCATTTACCCTCTGGTAAACGTTTATACCCTCTGGTAAACTGTCCCATAGCTATGGAAAATCACCATGTTTAGTGGGAAAATCCACTATTTCTATGGCCATTTGCAATAGCTATGTTAAATTACCAGAGAGTATACATAAAACTATGGAAAGATCCACCCATTTTCTAGCTGGGTAAATCCACTATTTCGACTGGGCCATGGCTTCAATAGCGAACTGTTGACATCACCAGAGGGTCGTGAGGCGATTCTTCCCTGGCAAGTTTTATATTCAGACTTCCATCATCGGTGGGTTATCGATATTCTTCGAGGAGGATCCCAGTAAATGGTAACATTTCATAAGCCTAATTACCCTCTGGTTATTTAACATAGCCATAAAAAACTGCCCATTTATAGATGGTTTACCTATAATTAGTACCCTCCGGTTATTTGTTACATAGCCATGGAAAATCAAACACCCATTTTTAAGAACGGTAAACCATCTCTTTCTATGGGCCATCTATACCATGGCTATGTTAAATTTCCAGAGGATAAGTCCTATAAGTTGCAAAAATCCCATTTAGAGGTTTCCCGAAAAATAGGGGATCCCCTAAATAGCTGGATGGTTTATTTCATGGTTTATTTCCCCATCTAAAATGGATGATGACTATTATGGGTACCCCTATGACTTAGGAAACCCCCATTTAAAACCAAATTTAGGAAGTGTTTGTTTAGCCCAGTTACGAAGCAGCAAAATATACGAACGGCCCAGGTGCCATGACCAGCTCCAAGGCAATCTGCCAGTGCCCCGATCGTCCCAAACCACTGATGGCATGGTTGTAGCTGATGAGATTGGCCGGCGACGCCTCCTGAAAAACTATGTCGAACATTGTCATATATATATAAAGATCATTGAATATATAGTTTAATATAGTTTAATGATATAATATGATATAATGATATAGACATACTATTATATAGACTTAGACTGTTTGTGGATGTGTTTGGTGCAGTTTCCACCAAGAGCACTCCCTAAAACAGGGGTCCTACCGGAGTTTTGGCCGTATCTCAGTCATTCGGGATCATTCTCCCAACAATGGGAAAGCAGCTGCACTTGGTGGCGAGCCGCATTCATTGATGGCAGTAGAGGTGCGTCAGGAGTCGTCAGGAGTCGTCAGCTAAAATTGGACAACTGTTGTTGCCATCTCTGGCATTTGTAGATGGGGTTGTCACTATCCACGGGCTGGTGTTTGGGGAAAAAACATCACCATTGAAGTCATTGGGAAGTGTCATCAAATAATGAATATAGTTGAAATATGTTGAAATCTCAAAAATGAGAACTTCATCACCAATAATGTGGTAAAACTGCCATAACCATCACCCAAAGCCACCAAAATATCGGTGCAACAAAAAACGTCCCCAGCCATGGTAGTTGTTTATGGTAAGGTCCCCTCGAGGGCGTCGCGGAGTGTTGTCATTTTTTCATGTTTGCGTCACTGCCGAAGCATCCATGTCATCTCACGTGCTTCCTTGTTTTCGTGTGCGTCGTTGCATGTTCC